>Ga0247611_10007342_pt1 | contig 13871 bp, 13 predicted proteins | sample 177DNAGHGhighgp2_FD_192422 | JGI IMG/M metagenome (GOLD analysis project Ga0247611, IMG submission 192422) | Sheep rumen microbial communities from Palmerston North, Manawatu-Wanganui, New Zealand - 1770 DNA GHGhigh gp2 | ecosystem: Host-associated > Mammals > Digestive system > Stomach > Rumen...
GTTATCCTCAGCGAGTGTGGCATTTCGACCTATCCCCACGTCCTCATCCTTGATAAGCAGCGTAACGTCATTTTCAATGGCAGCCTGGAATTTGCCAAGCGCAAATTGGCATCACTGGATTTGTAAAACTCGAGAGAAAGCATGATGAGGATATTATTAAAACTGATTATCGCCATCATCCTGGCCTATTCGGTCGTGATGATGCTGATCAATGTTGTGTTCTCAACATTATCCCTGAGTTCTACTGTTGACAACAGTATTTACTTTACAGAGCAGTTCATACCCAGCATCTGCGGTATCCTATCCATAATCTATTGCCTGTACATGTTATTCATCAGGAAATCGCCAAAGAAGGAAGAGTGAATAGCCAGATTACTAAACAAATCCGCCCAATCGGCCGCCTGCATTAATGCTTTTTCCCTTGGATTTTATCAGATTTAGACGAATTATTTCTTTGGATTTTGTCAGATTTTGCCAAATTATTTCTTTGGATAATATATTATTCATATCTTTGCACCCAGATTAAAAGTGCGCAACTATGTATTATTCAAGACTTATCGACAAATATTTAATGGAATGGGCATCCCGTGAGACTCATAAGCCCTTGCTGCTGCGTGGTGCCCGTCAGGTCGGAAAATCCACAGCGATTCAACACTTGGGAGAGAGTTTTGAGAATTATGTAGAAATCAATTTTGAGAAGCAACCTTCTTTTATTGCCTTGTTTAAAGGCGTTGATTTTGATGTAAAAAAGATTGTTTCTCAGATTGCGGCAATGGCTGGAACACGCATTGTCCCAGGCAGAACACTCTTGTTTCTTGACGAGATACAAGCATGTCCCGAGGCTATTATGTCATTAAGATTCTTCAAGGAAGACTTGCCAGAACTTCATGTGATTGCCGCTGGATCTTTGTTGGAATTTGCTCTTGATGAGTTGCCTACTTTCGGTGTTGGGCGCATCCATTCCATGTTCATGTACCCCATGACATTTGACGAATTCTTGATTGCCAATGGAGAGCAGTTGCTCTTGGAAGCAAGAAATGACGCATCTCAATCTAATCCGTTGCCACAACCGTTATATGACAAGTTGGTAGGTCTTTTGCGGACGTTTATGTTAGTTGGTGGCATGCCCGAGGCTGTAAGCAAGTGGGTTGAAACCCACGATTATCTCGCTTGTCAAGAAATACAAGACGACATCACGGTAGCTTATGAAGACGATTTTCCTAAGTATCGCAAGAAAATAGATCCAATGCTGCTCAGGAGAACCATGCGGAGTGCCGCTGTGCAGGCCACTAAGAAATTTGTGTATTCAGAGGTAGAAGGCAACTACAAATCAGCTGAAGTGAAAAAAGCCATTGACATGTTGGCTAAAGCAGGGATATTGATACCGGTAACCCACACTGCGGCCAATGGTATTCCCTTAGGTAGTGAGGCAGATGCATCTTATAGTAAGATGCTACTTCTTGACACTGGACTAATGCTCAGACTATTGAATATGACGACCGGTGATATCTCGGAACTCACGGAGCAAATCCTTACTAGTGATATTACAGATTTGGTCAATAAGGGACCAATGGCCGAAATGATTGCGGGATTGGAACTGCTGCATTATCGCACACCAAACATTCGTCATGACTTGTATTATTGGACTCGCCAAGCCAAGAATGCTCAAGCCGAGGTCGACTACATATCAAGTTACAGACAGACTGTTCTGCCTATTGAGGTAAAAGCAGGTGTACAGGGTGGCATGAAAAGCCTGTGGATTTTCATGCGGGAAAAGCAACTCACAAATGCCGTCCGCTGTTCATTAGAGAACTTTGGCGCATTCGATCATGAGGACAATCAGGATGGAGGAGCCAAGCGCCATGTCTTGATTTGCCCCCTATATGCTATTTCTCAGTTGGAAGCTCTCTTGAAAGGACATGACATCCACTGAAGAAACAGCATGTTGGTCTCATTGAGCGATGTCTTCGAGTCGAGAGTTTCCTGCTGTTTCCATTCAGTGGGGACTGTTAGGTTGATAGCAGAAATATCTTCTTCTCGTGCCCAAAAAAGCGGTAATCGTACAGCGAAGGTACGGAAACCGCCTCTATGCGTAAAAGACAAAAGATTGTACTAGTTGGAACGTTTATTGTTTGTTTAAGGAATTATATTCTCTGTTGTTGCGGGCAGATTTATTATATTATACAACCCGCTTCAACAGTTTTCTTCATTAAGATTCATACCCATATAAATGTATTGTTCTCATGCTACCTTGATCCCCTACAATAAAATCTAATGAAATTTCCGTGAGCTTAAAGTGTTCGAAATGTAATTCCATAGCCATTGGGATATTATCTACATTTCCGTATTTATGGTTTGTGTCCCTATACGCTTTTGTATCAAATAACATCTCGATGTATTGTTCGATTTTCCTTACACGGCATTCTCTAAGAGGGAGAGAGAATTCATTTTTCAGATACTGATCATTGATACCTATACATGAAATGTTAATAAAACCCTCTCGGATATCAAACATGATTTGAGAATTTAATTCTCCTTCAGACATTGGACCAGAGGTTTCATGTAAGAAGTATTTGCTGACAACAAAAGTAAGATTACGTGGAATTAATCCGTAGGTTTTATTATATATCTCGCTATTAGACTCTGACGCGACAAATATTGGGCATTTACCAACTTGATTCATTCTATTATAACAATCCTTTAATACCTGCTTTCCATCAATGTTTTCATCAGAATCGTACGTTCTTTGGGCATAATCACTGAAAAATGACTTTTTGATTGAATTAAACCTTTTTCTAATTTCTTCGTTATCAAAAAACGGTTGATTTTCACAGTCAATTAGATTATATATGTACAAAAGAATTGAATCAAAAATAGCAGATGTGTTCCCGTAATCAATAACCCTCTGATTTACATATTCCGTTACATTTGGAACAGTTAACGGGAATAACGAATAGTTATCAACATCTTTGAGGCGTTTATTATAATACCTCAACAAAGTTGCAACGATAGCCAAATAATCTAATCTTTTAACTCCTTCAGTATTTTCTATAGCGTTCATCAGAACCCCGAAAGTGGTAATTGCTCGTATAGTTGTTTCTTCACTTCGTTTTGGAGTATATTTCATCACATACATATACATGGCAAGCGGAACATTAGGAATGTATGGTATTTCCGCATATGAAGTGTATTGATTTAATGATGACGCTAAGATTTTCCAACTTTCGAAAATCATGGATTGATCATCGCAATTAAACCCTTCTATAAGGTTCTTTGCTGAGGAAGATAATAATGCTGATAATTCTGTTTGCATATTTTTTCCGTGTTTTACAAAAATCATACTAAAGTTCGATACAAAATATAATATGTACCAAGCAATGATACCATGTTCTCAAGTTTTTTCTTAAATAAGACCTTATTCTCTTGTCGATAATCTTGATAGGCATCATGTACCTTTTCATCGCATATATTTTCAAGCTGCTTTAATAAAGAGCATCGATCTATCAATCCAACTGCTCTTTCATAGTTCTGGGACTCCTCTAACGACATTCCACCAAGATTCATAGGCGAAATATTATATAACTTTGAATAGTAATTAATCACGAATGAGCGAATAGCAAACCATGAATTATTTATAGGATCATATCTATGTCCATTCAATAGATTATATGTAGAATCCAAAAACTCTTTCACATTTGTTGGATTAATCGCAAACACATCACTATTATATTCGGAATAGAAATTATGGTAAACATAAATATCTTTTCTTGATTGTTTACCAAAAGCAACATCTGGAAGATCGTTCTCGTAATTAAAGACACCCATACGATCCGCAAGAGAAATACCATTTCCACTTACACCTTTCCCGTAGAAATCGACACGTCGCCACATGTCTCTGTCTATGGTGGTATATCTAATGCCATCGCATAATTCTGGGGTTTTACTTAAGGCACAATTATAAACAAGGAATTCCAATCCGTCTCTGTCAAAATCAGAGTTCTTACGGATAGACACCTTGTTCGCCGCATTTATCTCATACTGGCCAGAATCCTTGATTCTTGATTGGCGAAAAGAATAATAAATTAGTGGTGCCTTTTCGCTTATGAGTTCTAAAGCCATTTTCAAATGATTTTTACAAATTATAGGCTATTCATGTTGTCTACAGCTTGATGGATATCCATTTCAGGGAGTCCACAAAGAAGAGTTACAAGTTGCCAAAGAGCCAACTCCTTGTCATCAATTTCACCATCTGCAATCATGATAACTGCCATATATGACGCAACATATTTCTTGCGTTCATCATCAAAATTAGAGATTATTTCTATAGCCTTATGAAAGTCCATATTCTGAGCCGCCCTATTCAAGGCAAGCATCTGACCAGGTGAAGCTCCAAATCTTGTGAGTTCGATTGTGATAACTTCCATTTCTCTTTCGTCGCTGTGACCATCAGCTCCAACCATTGCGATAGCCATCTTCATTACCGCAGCTAATTCTTCTCCACTAAACTGCATAATATATAAGTTATTTTGCCCTCCAGTAACCACGAGGGCGTTATAAAAAAACAAAAGCGTGGTACTGAATTTGCCACGTCTATTGTAGAGGTCGTAGGAAAACCCTTGATGCAGATGTGAGGAAAGCAGCCCACGCTATATGCGTGAGAACCGCTTCGCTTGTCCTCGCATCAATGTTGAAATTTCCTACGTTTCTACAATAAGCGAAAAGCAAAACGCTTCTTTAATAATATGTCACAAGTGGCAATCCTTGGGATTACCACTTGCAAATTTAATGCTTTTCTTGAAATGTGATGCTATTTCAAGGAAAAAATTTAACTATCATTTGTCTTATCAGGATGTTGTTTTGTTGTATTGATGTTGTTAAGGTTGTTTGACGATGGGAGTGAGGGTGAAGGTGTAGGTGCGGTTGATGGCGGGGAGACGGTAGGCGTCCAGTGGGCGGGCGCCCCAGCTGTCGATGCCGCCCACGCCGCAGTGCTCGCTGTCGAGGGTGAGGACGGTGTAGGGCGATTTCACTAAATCGCACGGGTGGCGCTGGTGCTTCTCGTCACCCTCGTCAAGTGTGGCGATGTCGTAGTGCAGAGCGCTGGCATAGAAAGGCTTGTCGGCGGTCACCTTGAGGCCGTTGCCCTGGGCATCGGTCTGCTGCCACCAGCGGATGTCGCCCTTGGTGCCTGTCTCCTGCGGGCGGATGTAGGGGTAGAACTGTTCATCGGCCGTCTGGCGGTAGATGCCTAGCCGCTGGCTGTAACGGCGGTCGGCGTAGTTCTCGATGGGGCCGCGGCCATAGAAGTGGCTGACCTCCATGGCGTGGGGCATCTCCATCACCATGCCATAGCGCAGCATTTCGGGCACGTCCTGTGCCGTGTCGTTGAAGGCGATGCCTTGGGTCACGCACATCGCGCCACCACGGTGTATCTCGTAGGTCAGCGTGAGCGTTGCTGCCACCTCGGGCAGGTCATAGCTGGCCCTGACGGTCGTCTGCGACTCGCTCGAGGCTTTCCTATCGACGGCCATTGAGGTGAGTTCTATCACGGGATTGCGCCACGCCTTGAGTTTCTGCTGCAGCCAGGCGCCCATGTCGTTGTCGGTCACCGCACGCCAGAAGTTAGGGCGCAGCATGCCACCCTCGCCCAGCATGGGGATGCCGTTGACAATATACCTGCTGATGAAGCCAGTTCTGCCGTTGAAGGTGATTTCCACACCTTCGCCCGTGAGCACAAGCGAGCCTCCGTCCTGGCGCGTGTAGGTGAATTTTGCTTTGTTTCGGGGCAACTCATCGGCGTGGGGCACCGCCTCGATGACGGGTAACTGGGCGTAAGCAATACGCTGGCCGGCTTCCATCAGCGGCTCTTTTTCCTTGAGCAGGAAATCGACGTTGAGCAGCACCTCGTGGCCCGGCTCCAGGGCGGAAAGGGTGCCCTCGATGGGCAAGTGCAGCATTTGCCGACCCTGGGGGGCGACGTTGAGGTTGTTTTCCTCACCGTTGAGCACCGACTCGCCATCGACAAGCAGTTGCCAGCGCATCTTCACATTGCTCAGGTCGCGGAAGAAGAACTCGTTCCTCACCGCAATGTTGCCGTGAAGGACATCGACGTCCTCGGCCCAGACGTTCTGGTAATAATAGGCCGTCTCCCATGCGTGCGGTTTCCACACGCGGTCGGGGCTCACGAGGCCGTTGCAGTTGAAGTTGTTGTCGCTGGGGTCGTGGGTGTTGTAGTCGCCGCCGTAGGAGAAATACTGCTTGCCGTCAGGGGTCTTGACACGCAGGCCCTGGTCGACAAAATCCCACACAAAACCGCCCTGGAACTTGGGCAGACGGCGCACGGCATCCCAGTATTCCATCAAGCCGCCGCCCGAATTGCCCATCGTGTGGTTGTACTCGCACAGGATGAGCGGCTTGGTGCTCTCGGGCTTGCTGGCATAGCGTTCGCACCACTCGGGCGAGGCATACATCGGGCACATCAGGTCGGTGTTCTCGCCGCCCTCGGCACGCTCCCAGTGGATGGGGCGCGAGGGATCGGTGACACGTATCCAGTCGCGTGCGGCGGTGAAGTTGGGGCCATCGCACGTCTCGTTGCCCAATGACCACACGATGATGCTGGGATGGTTGAACTGCACGCTCACGTTGTGCTGGTTGCGTTCCAGAATCTGCTGGGCAAACTCTGGCTGGTAGGTCGGCGCGGTCTTGGGGTCATAGTAGAAGCCATGCCCCTCCTGGTTGGCCTCGGCAAAGACATACAGGCCGTACTCGTCGCACAGGTCATACCACTGCGGGTCGTCGGGATAGTGGCAGGTGCGCACGGCGTTGATGTTCATGCGCTTCATCTCGAGGATGTCGGCAATCATGCGCTCACGCGACACGACGTAGCCGCCATCGGGGTCCATCTCGTGGCGGTTGGCGCCCTTGATGTAGATGGCCTTGCCATTGACCAGCAACTGGCCATCCTTGATTTCCACGCGGCGGAAGCCGACTCGTTGACTGATGGTCTCGCCAGTAGCCTTCTTGCCAGCGGGAGAGAGGGTGGCGACAAGGGTGTAAAGATAGGGTGTCTCGGCAGTCCAGTGATGCGGCGCCTGCACTGCCCATTGGTTCTTGCCAGTGGAAGTCATGGCCACTTCGGCGCCAGTTGCATCCAGCAGGCGGTAACTCATAGTCCCCTTGCCCGTGACGAGAGGGTTGACCGTCAAGATGCCGTCCTGCATATCATCGGTGAGCGTCGCCGTCACGCGCAGGTCGTCGATGTGGTTATTCCTGTCGCGGCAGTAGAGGTAACTGGAGCGGGCCACACCCGACAGGCGCCAGAAGTCCTGGTCCTCGCTGTAGGTGCCGTCACACCAGCGCATCACCTGGAACGCCAGCAGGTTGTCACCCTCGCGTACGTAGGGCGTGATGTCAAACTCGGCTGCCGTCTTGCTGTCCTCGGCATATCCCACAAACTGGCCGTTGACCCACAAGCTGATGTTGCTGGTCACGCTGCCAAAGTGGGCAATCACCTGTTTGCCCTTCCAGTCGGCAGGCAGGGTGATGGGGCGGCGATAAGAGCCCACGTGGTTGTCCACCGTGGGCACGCGGGGCGGGTTGTTCTCCCAGTTGCCGCGCCACGGGAACCCGATGTTGACATACACCGGGTCGCCGTATCCGTTCAATTCCCACATCCCGGGCACGGGCATCGTGCCCCAGTTGCTGTCGTCGAGGTCGGGGCGGTAGAAGTCGGTGGGACGCTCGTCCAGGTTGGCTACCCAGTTGAATTTCCATTCACCATCGAGCGGCAAGCGGCGGCTCAACTGTGCATCATCGACGTCGTGGGCGATGAACGACGTGTGCACCGGCAAGCGGTTGATTTCGTTCACTTGCAGGTCCATCCACGGCTCTCCAGCGGGCTGTGCATGAGCCATTACTGCTATCAGCAGGCATGCTATAGTGAGAATTGAAGGCTTCATTTTTTGTTAGGAGTTAGGAGTTGCGCAGGTATTCCTCGGCTCGGGCAAGGTCCTCGGGCGTGTCGATGCCGATGGTTGCCGTGGTGGTGATGCCAGCCTTGATAGTGTAGCCGTTCTCTAACCAGCGCAGCTGCTCCAACGACTCGGCCAGCTCCAGCGGCGACTGTGGCAGTCGGGTGATTTCGGCCAGCACGCCCTCGCGGTAGGCATACATGCCCACGTGGGTGTAATACTGTGTCAAGGCAGGCCATTGTTCGCGTTCATGTCCACGCACATAGGGGATGACCGAGCGCGAGAAATAGCGGGCGCGCATCTGGCTGTCGAGGACCACCTTGGGCGAGTTGGGGTTTTCCAACTCGCTGTAGGGGCGACTGGAGTCAAACGGGCGCACGAGCGTGGCAATGTCGGTGCCCTCGTCGTCAAAGCAGGCCATGATGGCTTGCAACTGGTCGGGCTGGATAAACGGTTCGTCGCCCTGGATGTTGATGATCACATCCTCATGGCCGTCGTTCTTGAGGTATGCCTCCTGGCAACGGTCGGTGCCGCTGCGGTGCTCGGTGCTTGTCATCACCGCCTTGCCGCCAAAGGCTTCAACTGCCGCCATGATGCGGTCATCGTCGGTAGCGACCACCACGTGGTCCAGCACCCGGCTCACCTGGGAGTATACCCGCTCGATCATCGTCTTGCCGCCCAGCATGGCCAGCGGCTTGCCCGGAAATCTCGTCGAGGCAAACCTCGCCGGAATAATCCCGATAAAACTCAATTCCTTGTTCATATATTATCTTTATGTTTTTATGTTGTCTCGTTCAATTTTGCTTCAATCTCCTTGATTGTCGGTATGGTGCCTTCAATCTTTTCAGGATGATTTGGGAATTTGTCTATTAGCAACAAATGATGGCCCCATGGTAGGGTAAACAATTTTGCAGCAAGTTGCTGCAAAAATTGTTCATCGGAATTTGCAGCAGTTTGCTGCAGATTCCTAATCACTTGGTTATAAGTCAAATAAAACTTTTTTGTATATCTTAAATTACGTTCTGACAATCCACTTGTATTCTGAACTTCAGCTTTTAGGTCACGGCTTAATACCGCATAGAACTTGCTGCCATATTTGTTTTCGGCATCACGCACAACGATTTCCTTGCCCAGTTCCCAGTAGAAGCGAAGCATTTCCTCATTAACCTTTACCGCAGCCTTAATCTGGCTACGGCGATAGCGGCTGCTCAGTTCTTGAATCCACTGGATGTAATCTTGATCTATTATGGTGATAGGCTTTCCCATAATCTGCCTGACAATAAACCAGTACAAATTTTGGTGGCATCAGTAGCCCCAATTCTCGCCCACGAGGATGACTGTGTGGCGGTGGGCCGGGAAGCTGTTGCGGGTGAAGTGGATGTAGTTGCAGATGCATTGTGGAGCGTTGCAGTTGTGGCACACGCCGTCGAGGCGGCAGGGTGTGTCGCAGCCCAGTCGGGCAGTGTTGATGGGGGCGGCGGTGTTGCGGGCGCGGGCCAGGGCGGCATCGATGGTGGGCGCTACCTTGTTCATCCCGATCACGTGGATCACGTTGTGTGGGCCCCAGGTGATGGCTGCCACGCGGTTGCCGCGGCCGTCAATGTTGACGATGACACCGTCGTGAGTGATGGCGTTGGCGCTGGTCAGGAAGTAGTCAGCGTCCATGGCGTCGAGGTAGCACTGGCGCGTCTGCTCGGGCGTTGTGGCCTTGTCACGGTCAATGACCTTGTAGTCACCGCTGTTGATGAGTTCTTGGGCCAGACCCATCTCGCGGATGGTCTGTGACCCGCCCCAGCTGACGCTGCTGCCTGCGGGCATGAGCGACTTGACCAGTTCAATAGCCTCGCTGGCTGTTGCGCAGTAGTGCGCGTTGAAGTTGCGGCGCTGCAGGTGCTTGATGATGCGACCTGCCAACAATTCGTTATGGATTTCAATTGGTGTCATATTGTCGTTGATAAGTTAATGGGTTGATTCAAAACAGGTCGATGATTTTTAATGATCCCCAGATGAGGGCGGCGTAGCGCAGCAACTTGCCGATGGTCATTGTGATTAACACGATCAACACGTTGGAGCGCACATAACCCAGCGCGACGCTGATGGCCGTACCCAGCATGGGAACGAAGGCAAAGAAACCCATCCATGCGCCGCGGTTGTGCATGAAGTGCAGCGCGCGGTTGAGCTTTTCCTCGCTCACGTGGGCATATTTCTCGATCCACTCGATTTTTCCCAAGTGTCCCAGCCAGTAGCAAGTCATGCCGCCACTCACGTTTCCCGCCAGGGCGACAAACAAGCTGGTGACGGGATCCATGTGCAACGGCCCCACACAGGCGATGACCAGTGCCTCGCTGCTGAACGGGACAATGCTGCCTGCCATGAACGACCCCAAGAATAGGCCCCAGAAGCCCCATTGGGTGAAGAATTGGATGAGTGTATCGAGCATATTTAGGCTTTAGGTTTTAGGCTTTAGGTTTTAGGGTTTTAAGAAATGCACTCATGCTAAAACCTAATGCCTAAAGTCTTGTTATTTAAATAATTGTTGTGTGAAAATTACCAGATAGTCACGCCAGTTGGCCCACTCGTGGCCCGCACCGCTCTCGTGATAGGTGTAACGCAGGCGGTTCTTGTCGAGCAGTTTCCTGAATTCGGCATTGTCCTTATAGAGGAAATCGTCCTTGCCGATGCCCATCCAGTACAGGCGGGGACGCTGCTTGAACTGGGCTTTGAGTTTGGCCTCGATGTCATCATAGATGGGGCACTTGCCCTGGTCCATGCGGGTGATGGCTGGCGAGAACAGGCCCACATAGGCAAAGTCGTCGGGCTGGTTGGCACTGATGTAGAGGGAGTGGTATCCGCCCATCGACAGCCCGGCAATGGCGCGGTAGCGCTTGCCCGATCGCGTGCGGTAGTTCTTGTCTACCCACTGCATGATGTCACCAAAACTTTGTTCAAACGTGCCGTCCATCCAGTGCTTGTGGGCAAACGTGGGCTGCACGTTGCCCAGCTCGCTCATGCTCGAGGCTGCTTTCTCGTCCACGTTGCCGTTGGGCATGACAACAATCATCGGCTCGGCCTTACCGCTGGCGATGAGGTTGTCGAGCACTTGTGCGGTGCGTCCCTGTTCCAGCCACACGGTCTCGTCACCACCTGAGCCGTGCAACAGGTAGAACACGGGATAGCGCTGGTGGCTCAGTTCATAGCCGGCGGGCAGGTAAACCATCATTCGGCGCTGCGTGCCCAGGGTGGGGGAGTCGTACCACACGGCACGCACCTCGCCATGGGGCACATCGTGGACCGCCATGGGGCAATCGCCCTGCGGGTCGAGCACAAAGGTGTTCATCACGCTCTTGACGTCGCGCAACGTGTGGGCATTCTCGGTGTCGAGCACCTTCATGCCATCCACCATGTAGTAGTACATATACAGGTCGGGCTCCAGACCACGCAACGTGATGCTCCAGGTCTCGCCGCCGGCCAGGCGCTGCATCAACGTGTCCACGCGCGTGTCGATCACCAGGCGCACGGTGTCGGCTGCGGGGGCCTTGACCTTGAAGGTCACCGAGCCGTCCTTAGCGATGTCGGGGCTGCTCACCGCCGGAGCCAGATAGCCACGCTGGGCACTCAAGCCCAGGCCCATGGCCATTAATGCAATCGCAAGTAGGAAATGTCTTTTCATCTTAGTCTGTCTGAAAAAAAAGTTGTGCAAATATACTGAATTTTAGAAGCCTTACAAAAAGAAAAACAGCCATTTTTATTCTTGCATGCGGGCTTTGACCCTCTCCCAGGCATGTGAACCAAACAGGAAACACTGCCGCATCATGTCCAGCATCACCATGAATCGGCTCATGGGCACCGTGAAACTCAGCTCGTTGGGATTTACCCAGGGGCGCACCGACGGGTCAAACAGGCCCAGGAAACAGCGGTGTCCATGACGGGCATTCTCGACCACGGTCATCGAAACGACCGTGCTACAGCCCGATCCGAATTGGGCTACCACGGCATCGGGCTCGTTGGTGTCATAGAAAGCCCATCCGCACAGCCCCGACAGCATGTCGGGCGTGGCATAGAACATCACGCCCTCAAACCCGTCCAGTGCCTCGGCTCTGTCGGCCTTGACAAAATTCAGGTAACGCTTTGTGGCAAGAGGCAACTGCAAGTTCTTGACATAGTCGGCTACCATCTGGGGCGTGCGTTTGTACTTCTCGGTGAGCGAGACAAAGTTAGGCACCCGTTCGGGCATGTCGTCGAAGCCCGTGTAAAGTTTGCCGCCGCCACAGCCGATGACTTCGGCACTCAAGCTCACGGGCACGCCCTCACGCGCGGCCTGCAGGCCCTTGAAGAAGCAGCCGCCAATCTTGGCCGTGTCGGCCACTGCTGTATCGCTGTAGCCAAATAGCAGCGGCAGCTGGGCGTTTTGTCCGAACGCTTCGCGATAACACTCAATAAACTCATTCAATTCCATATCACTCAATATTTTGGTATTCACCTGCAAATATAGCCATTATTGACCAATAATGATTACCTTTGCCATCTCAAGTAACAATAATTAATATCACATAACATAGTCGAGGATATGAAAAGATTTGTTTGGCGAGAGTCGGAGGGTATCCTCAAGGAATCCAGAATCATTGTTGACACCGTGACGGGAGTGAATTACTTGTTTGTGCACGAGGGATATGCAGGCGGGCTGACCCCACTACTCGACGCTAACGGCCAACCCATTGTCACCCGAGTCATCGTCGAGGACTGAACCCTGAGTCAGGAAACCAATAAAAAGCAACGGCCCCCCTTGATATGCTTTCACACATCGGGAGAGCCGCTCCAACTATTGTTCACCGGAACATGATCACTTGTTCATGTGCTTGAGCATCTCGGCCTTATCGACGACGACCCACACGGTGTCCACGACACGGCCATGGCCGCCGCCCATGTGACGCAGAGGATTGGCAAAGTCCTTGTCCAGCACCTCGACATCATCGACAAAGTAGTCGGTCTCGCCTCGGTTACTGAATACGTTCTTGAAACCCCACACGGCATGGTACTTGAGTTTGACTTTCCATCCCTCGACCTGGGCCTGGTAGAGAATCTGCACGAGCGAGTCCTGGTCGTCGCGATCGTTGTCAAACGAGAACTGGAACGGCTCACCGCTGGTGTTCATTCCCGTCTGGGTGAGGTTCATGCGTCCTTCCCACGAGTCCCAGATGACACCTTTCTTGGTGAACTCGATCAAGTTACCCACCTTCTCGCCCACCGAGTAATTCTCCTTGCAGCCTGTCAACGGCATCAACACAACAGCCACGAGGCACAAATACAATAATCTCTTCATCGTAAAATCAATATCAATTAAAGGGTTTACGTTGTTAAAAAACAACTGCAAATATCATGCCACTGGTTTCCAGGCTATCGATTTTAGATCCAGCCCATCGAGTGGTAGAGGAAGGCGATGAGGTAGCCGGCGACACAGGCGACGATGGTGTGGACCATGCCGGGCATCATGAACGAGTGGTTCAACAGGTACTTGCCGATGACGGTCGTTCCCGTGCGGTCGAAATTGACCGTGGCGATGTCCGATGGGTAGTTGGGAATGAAGAAATAGCCATATACCGAAGGCAGCACACCCAGCAGCACCCAGCCGTCGATGCCCAACTGGTAGGCTAAGGGCAGCATCGACACGACGACGGCACCCTGCGAGTTGACGAGCACCGACACCAGGAAGAAGGCAAATGCGATCGACCACGGGTACTTCTCCACCATGCCCGATAGCATCTGCTGGATCTCGCCCAGGTAGTTGGCAAAATAGGTGTCGGCCAGCCAAGCGATACCGTAGATGGCCACCACGGCCACCATGCCGCTCTGCCACACGGGGCCGGCGATGGCCTTCTTGGGCTTGGCCTTGCAGAAGATGAT
>Ga0247611_10007343_pt1 | contig 13871 bp, 9 predicted proteins | sample 177DNAGHGhighgp2_FD_192422 | JGI IMG/M metagenome (GOLD analysis project Ga0247611, IMG submission 192422) | Sheep rumen microbial communities from Palmerston North, Manawatu-Wanganui, New Zealand - 1770 DNA GHGhigh gp2 | ecosystem: Host-associated > Mammals > Digestive system > Stomach > Rumen ...
CTGCTCCGAGCAGGTGACCTGTCATCGACTTGGTTGAACTGATGTTGAGCTTGAATGCGTGTTCACCAAACACATCCTTAATGGCTTTAGCCTCAGAGATGTCGCCTACGTGTGTGGAAGTACCGTGTACGTTGATATAATCGATGTCTGCAGGTGTCATCTCAGCATCTTTGAGTGCACGCTGCATAACGAGTTTCGCTCCGAGTCCTTCAGGATGTGAAGCCGTGATATGGTATGCATCAGCCGACATTCCCACACCTGCTACCTCTGCATAAATCTTTGCACCACGAGCCTTAGCGTGTTCGAGTTCTTCAAGCACGAGGATTCCTGCACCTTCTCCCATGATGAATCCGTCGCGGCTTGCGCTGAACGGCCGGCTTGCCTTCTCTGGTTCGTCGTTGCGTGTGGATAGTGCCTTCATGGCATTGAATCCACCTACTCCAGCTGGCCAAATAGCAGCTTCCGAACCACCTGTGATCATTGCGTTTGCCTTGCCCATGCGTATGAGGTTGAATGCATCTGCCAGAGCGTTGGTTGATGAAGCACATGCAGATGTGGTGGTGTAGTTTGGCCCATGGAATCCGTAGTCGATTGAAATGAGACCAGCAGCGATGTCTGCAATCATCTTAGGAATGAAGAACGGATTATACTTCGGTCCTAGTTCTGGTCCGTGGAGAGCATAGTTTCCCGCTTCTTCCTCAAAAGTGTGTATACCACCGATACCAACACCCAGTACAACTCCGATTTCGTTCTTATCTATGGTTTCGAGATCCATGCCAGAATCCTGTATAGCCATTTTTGCTGCAACGATGGCATACTGTGTATAGATGTCCATCTTGCGCATTTCCTTGCGGTCGATATAATCTTGTGGGTTGAAATTCTTAACTTCGCATGCAAACTGAGTTTTAAACTGTGATGCGTCGAAATGTGTGATAGGAGCCGCTCCGCTCTTTCCAGCCTTGAGGTTATTCCATGATTCTTCCACATTGTTTCCCAGTGGAGTAATCGCTCCAAGACCAGTTACTACAACTCTTTTAAGTTCCATGATATATATATGATTTTGTTTTTTCTGTGTGTTGTGTTGTCTGAAAGACCAAAAAAATATGAATTACTCATCGTTTGCAACGTTGTGTTGCATAACGACTCGTAATTCATAATGTACTTTTTTGATTTATTTTGCGTTCTCTTCGATGTAAGAGATTGCTTCGCCTACAGTAGTGATTTGTTCAGCCTTATCATCAGGGATGCTGATACCAAAAGCTTTCTCAAACTCCATGATAAGTTCAACAGTGTCAAGAGAGTCAGCACCGAGGTCGCCAGTGAAGCTAGCTTCTGGTTTTACTTCTGCTTCGTCAACACCAAGTTTGTCACTAATGATAGACTTTACTTTTGCTTCAATTTCAGACATAATTAAATTTTTTTTTGTTAAAGAATTTATTTTTTAACTCTATTTTTTCAAAAGTTATAGATAAAACGTTAAAATACGTTTCGGAGTGCAAAGGTAACAATTTTATCTTAAAGTGTGCAAAAAATTGATTATAAAATGCATTGTTTTTGCACAAAGGGCTGGTTTTGTGCAAGTTTTTAACATTTTAAGAAAGAAAGTGCTAAGTGGAGCAAACAAAATGAACTTTTTCAATCAGACAACATTCATGTTGGCAATACTTTTCAATTAATACAAACATGTTTAAAACAACGACTATAACACTCCGCTTCAGATATATGCTCAAAATAAAGATTTAACAGTCTTTCCGTTGTGGATGTATATACCCTTTTGGGTAGGTTCTCCGTTGAGTTTCAGACCCTGAATGGTGTACCATGTGCCGTTTTCCTTTTGGAGTCCTTCCCCGAAGATGTTATAGATTCCGGTAGGGTTGTCTCCTGTGAATATCGACAGAGAATTCAGGTTTTTGATAGAGTAGTTGTCGGCAGGAATGTAAACGCTGTTAGCACGTATAGAAGAGCCGGAGTAGGTGTAGAATCCGATATATCCGTTGCTTCCCATACCGAGAGTCATGACGCTTCCTCCAATTTCGCTGACAGGTGTGTCTTCAAGCACGCCTTGCAGGATGTTTCCCGTAACAGGGTTTACTTGTGCGTTAGTCTTAGGGAATCTGTAGCTACCGGAGTTTGCCATTACGATTACACCTGTGTTGGCAGGTATATAGTTGGTTACTCTGCGAAGTTTGAGCTCACCGTCAACCACTTCCTTTCCATAATATACACCGAGAATGTCGTAGTCGTAGGCTTCGTATGGTATTTGCAGCGGAATGTCGGTATAAAGTGTAGCCACACCGTATTTACCCACAGTGAGGTCGAACCATCCCTTGGTTGCTGAGCCGTTGAGAGTTACAGTCTGACTTTGTGCATAAGGGCTGGATACTGTTAGAGTGGCGGTATAGTCGCCGGCTTCCTGTGGTGAGAAGCTTACGGTCACGTCAGCGCCCTCTTCAGCGTCAGCAGCGCTGATGGTGGTCTGTGATAGACTGAACACGTTGTTGTCGTCGTTTAGAGTGAGTGTGACATCTCCTGCAAGGTGATCACCCAAAACTGAGAAAGTAGCCGTTTCGGTTTGTCCGGCTCCGGCATTGATATTCACCTGTTCGTCGGCGAGGAGTTCCGGTTGCCATGCAGTACCAGTTAGTTGAATTGTTACAGATTCTGCATTTGTGCTGCTCAATGTGAGAGTAGCATTGAAGTTGGCTGCTGCAATGAAAAGGAAGAAAGATGTATCTACTTGATCTGTACATACCCCGTATTCGTGTTAATTTTGAGTAAATTAAACGAGTGTTATTTTGCTTTAAATACATGTTTTCACTCACTTTACACAAAATAAGGTTGCTTTATTTTGCGTGAAATCATTTTTTTTATTTAATTTTGCTACAAATAAAGTAAAACTTTAATTATACACTATGGAAACATTGAAACCATTTGTTATAGGTGTTGACCTTGGAGGCACCAACACCGTGTTTGGCATTGTCGACCGCAAGGGCGAGATAGTATATGAAGATTCGATACGTACCCAGACTTATCCCACAGTTGAAGAGTTTGTGGATGCCGGTGTGTCATGTCTGAAACCTTTGATTGCCCAGGCAGGCGGTATCGGACAGATTCAGGCTATGGGTATTGGTGCTCCAAACGGCAATTATTATTCCGGCACTATAGAATTTGCTCCTAACTTGCCATGGAAGGGTATCGTTCCTCTGGCAGAGATGTTCAGCAAGGCACTCGGCATACCAGTTGGCTTGACTAACGATGCCAATGCTGCTGCCATGGGCGAGATGATCTACGGTGTGGCCAAGGGCATGAAGAATTTTATTGTCATCACTTTGGGAACAGGTGTTGGCAGCGGAATCGTGATTAATGGCCAGTTGGTTTATGGTCATGATGGTTTTGCCGGAGAGCTGGGTCATGTGACTATGGTTCGTGGTGAGGAAGGCCGTCAGTGTGGCTGTGGCAGGACTGGCTGTCTGGAGGCCTATTGCTCTGCTACTGGTGTGGCTCGTACTGCTCGAGAGTTGCTTGCCAAGAGCGATCGTCCAAGTCTTCTGCGCGACTATAAGCCGGAGGAGATAGAGTCGCTCCATGTGTCGATAGCAGCCGGTAAGGGTGATGAGCTGGCGAAGGAAATATTCGAATTTACGGGACGTATGCTCGGAGAGGCGTGTGCCGACTTTGCTGCTTTCTCATCCCCGGAGGCCTTCATATTTTTCGGTGGTCTGACTAAAGCGGGCGATTTGATTATGGAACCGATTGAGAAGGCTTACAACGAACATGTGCTACCAATCTTTAAAGGCAAGGCCAAGTTCCTTGTGTCGGGACTCATGTCTGCCAACGCTGCCGTGCTTGGTGCCAGTGCCCTCGGATGGGAACTTTGATATCTTTTTGATATTTTGATGGCAAAAAAACGTCAAGGGAGATAAAAAAAATTGGTCAAACGTCGAATCGTAGGATTCTGCGTTTGACCAATAATAGTATATTAAGCAATTGCTTCTTACTTGTCGATGTTGACAAGTTTGTATTTGCGGCTTCCGAGTCTTAGTTTTTCGGCATATTCAGTGATGTATGTGCCGTGACGGCTATTGATGCGTTGTATGAGCGGTTGCTCGTCGTCGCCTGGAGTTGCTTTGTGATTGAACACCATGTCGAGGCATGCCTGATCTACCGCCACGGGGTCTGTACTGGCCATGATGCCCATGTCTTTAAGCAGCGGTTTCTGAGGATTGCCGTTGCAGTCGCAGTCGATAGACATATTGTTCATCACGTTGATATACACAATTTTGCCTCCGAAATACTCATGTACAGCCTGTGCTGCAGCTGCCATTGACTCAAGGAAGGCATCTTGTGGCTGTGTGTAGTTCCATGCATCTGGCAGTTTGCTGGTCACTCCGTGGGAATGGATATAACCCTTACCTGCTGATGATGCCACTCCGATGGATGCGTTTTTGAGCACACCTCCGAATCCTCCCATCTCGTGGCCTTTGAAGTGTGCAAGGTTAATCATGAAATCATAGTTTGGAAGATGTTCACCTACGATGTCGTATTTCAGGTGTTTCTTATCCTGTATAGGAATGCGGATCTCGCCAAATTCATCCATGAGGTCTACAGCGAAGATGGAGTCGAATCCATGTTCGTGTATGGTTTGCCAGTGTTTGGCTGGTTCTTGGCGTGTACCTCCGTATGCAGTGCAACATTCCACTATGGTGCCGTTCACCTCATCCACCAGGTTGCGGATAAGGGTAGGCTTGAGATAGTGGTTGTTGCCGCCTTCTCCAGTGGATATCTTCACTGCCACGCGACCCTCGGGCTTCACTCCCAATGCCTTAAAAATTCTTACGAGTGATTCTGGGCTGATTTCTTTGGTGTAGTACACTTTTGGCTGAGCATTCATAGTTGTTGCCATTGTCAGCATCATGGCTGACAGAAATAATTTTAGTTTTTTCATTATTATTGTGTTTAGTAAACGAGTAGACAAGTGGACAAGTAGACAATTAGTTATCGGCTTTCAAAAAATTATTTCATCATTATCTTCTTTCCGTTGCGTATGATGATTCCGTGGCTTACTGGTTGCGAGATGATTCGTCCGTTGAGGTCGTATGTTTTACCATTGTCGGCAGGAGAGTAATCCGTAGTTTTGATGCCTGTCGGGTCGTCGCCTATATAGAATAGTCGGAAGTTGTCGCAACACATCCAGTCGTTGATACATGGCTTGAACTTACGAATACCGATTCTCAAGTCGGTTGTCTGGTCTAATTGAAAATCCATCTGCTGCAGGTAGTCTCCATTGTTGAATGCCGTTTCAGCCGTAGCCACGTTGTCGGGATAGTTGTAAGGTGAGAAAGTATATCCGTCGGCTGAGTAGATCGACTGCATCGTCACAACGTTGTCGTTAGCATAGACATCTGCGAGGTCTTCCGTATCATTTTTATATCTTAGATATGCGTTGTCAATGTTTCCGTTGCGATAGAATCCCTGCCACTGCAATCGGTAAAGTCCTGCTGGCATGTTGTGTAGCACTTGATAGGTGTCGAACACCTTATAGAATTGCTCTGCCACAGTGCCTGGAGCTGCTGAAAACGATGTGCCTTCCCATCCGTTGTTGCCTTCGGCAAAGTCGTGGTTGGTGAGCATGGCAGAGATGTCCACCCATGTTCCTCCGTTGATAAGTTCCTCAGCTTTTGCGTTTACATCGGTGTCGGGCACAGGCTTGAGTGCTTGACAGTCGGTGGATAGTGATTTCGTCTTGTTGTATAGGTTGAGCACCTGTCTTGACGTAAGTGCCTGGGAATATATGTTTATGTTGTCGAACCAAGCGTTGGTCATGATGGCGTCGGCAGCAAACGGACTGCGTCCCACCCATGCGTTGGTAGAAGTGCTGGATGTTATGTTTCCTGCCGTTTGTGTGGTGGTGGCCCTGAGTACTCCGTCTACGTAAATTTTCATTGTTCCGTCGGAGTTGGTCAGAGTTATGTTGTGCCATTGGTTCTGTGAGAGTCCCGACTGTGAGCGTAGAGTTGTTTTTCCTCCACTGACCGCTTCAGCATACCAGTTCAGGTTGTTGGCTTGGTTTACCAGTCCGAGGTAATTGCCCGTTCCGTTGTTCACATTCCATGCCCAGCAAAACGAGTTGAGATGCCCTCCGTCTTGCAGCATTATATCGGTGCTGATGGTATAGTTCTTTGTGTTTGCTATGTTTGCGATAGATTGTGCTGCATTGCTGCCGAGGTTGAAATATCCGTTTTGGTTGTCGCTTCCGGTGAAGAGAGCATGGTTGCCGTCGCTGAGCTGCATCACCGCTGCTCCTCCTTCGAAACTGCCTGTTGTGCGGTGGTAGTCGTCCTCGGGTTTTCCTTCCTCAAATGAGTATTTCAGTTGCGCCGACGGCATGTTGGTATCGGGTTGTGTCTGCTTTTCTTCTGTTACGTCCTTGACAGGTAGGGTAATGACATTGAGAGAATATGCCGGTACGTTGTAGATAAGTTTTCCGTCTTCTGTAGCCACCGTTTTGTTTCGTGGACTGACGTTCATCATGTTGTCCATGCTGTTTTCTGCATAGTTGTTTGTGTTGGACATCACTCTGACTGCTGCGTTACCGTAGATGGTGGCATCGCTGAAGCTGAATGTAGTTGGCACGTCTTGTCCGTTGTAGTTGATGACTTTGAGTATGGCAGCATCCTCTGCTTCGTTGAGCGATGCACAGATGAACAGCTTTTGTCCGTTGCTGGTGGTTAGTGTGGCAGATTGTATGAGTTCATCATCGATGTAGCATCTTACATTCATTCCGCTACGCACAATCTTCAGGTGGTAGGTTTGCCCGGTGGTGATGGATCCAGCCTTGGTGGTCAGCGATGTCTTGCTTCCGTTGGTAGCCTGCTCAATGCCGTGCTGTCCGTTGTTCCATCCGCCCAGGTTCCACCATGCAAAGTTGCCATTGTCTTTATATGCGAATGCCACGAGGAATCCTTCATTGCCAGAGTTTTTCACGGCATCCATCTCTATCGTGCAGTCGTCGGTTATGCAGTCGAACACTTGGCTGGTGCCTTGCATAGATGCAGGAGACGTCACTTCATCTGCATGGCTGAACACCACGTCGCCATTGTTGTTGGTCACCGTTATATTTGAATAAGTTGCACTCGTTCCCCATGAGCCTACCGCGAGTTTTGCTTGGTCGAGGGTTACTATGTTGCCGCTTTCTGTCCATGTGATGTTCTGATGTCCCACGTTGCTCGACATCATCTGTTGTGCCCAATAGCTTGGTGTGCCGAATGATGCGAATGCATTGTAGTGTATCATGTCTGGGCGCCACTGTGCTTGGTTTTCGTTCATGAAAATCGGTGCGTATGATGCCATGACGCACACGTCGCTGTTGCGTTCCATTCCAGCCATATATATAGCTTCTCCGAGTGCAGCTTTTAGTGTTCCGTTGTTTCCGAAGTCGCTGGTCACTGCATATTCGCCGTTGTATATCTTATGGCTCGTACGGCTGAAGTTGTCGTATTTATTGTAGTTTGCAGCAAACCAGTCGGGTGAGCGGTAATAGTGTTCGTCCACCATCTCCACGGCATATTGGTTGCGCCACGATGGGTTGTCGGTTCCCCAGCTCTCCACATTTCCAATACATATCACATCAGGATATTTGGCTTTGATAGCATCATAGAATTGCTTGTAGCGCTCAGGGTAGTGGTCGCTTTGGTCGGAGTTGTTGCCCATATTGAAGTTATAGTTCTCGTTCCCTATTTCAAGCATCCTAAGGTTGAATGGTTCAGGGTGCCCCATAGCAATTCGTTTAGCTCCCCAGTAGGTGTCGGCTCCTCCGTTGGCATATTCGAGTGCATCGAGCGCCTCTTGTATATATCCTTCAATATGCTGATAGTTTTCATACCATCCGTGTCCCATTCCCACGTTGACTACGAAAAGAGGCTCTGCTCCAAGGTCTTCCGATAGCTGTAGGAACTCGTGGAATCCCATTCCGTTGCTCACAGGATATCCCCAGTGGCTGTTGTAGAGTCCGATTCGTTCTTCCACAGGTCCTACTGTGTGTCGCCACACGTATCGGTTGCCGCCTTCGATATAGCATCCTCCCGGGAATCTGACGAATCGTGGGTTGAGTGCATTGAGCATCTCAGCCAAGTCTTTACGCATGCCGTTCTCCCGGTCTTTGAAGGTAGGAGGGAAGAGGCTGACGCAGTCGAGATAGATAGTTCCCGCCTTGCTGCCTCTTATTGCGAACCATCCTTGCTGGTAACTTCCTGTTGCTGTGATGTCTACACTGTATTTCTTCCAGTTTTGTGCTTCTTCCACATGTATTACTTCGCTTCCGAGGTCTGCTCCCTCATAGCTTTCCAGTGTGAGAGTGATGTCGCCTTGCCAATTATCTGCAGTTCTTATCCAGAACGAAGCCTTGTAGGTCTGTCCTTTCACTATGTTGATTCCCCAGTAGCCTATGTTGCGTGTTCCATCGCCTGCTTTGCTTAGGTTGAGGTGCATGGCACGGCCCTGTGCTCCGTTGATGAGGTTTTTGCTTGAGATGCTGAATGTGGCGTCTCCCAGCGTCCACCAATAATCAGGATTTGAGCCGTTTTCCTCCATCGACCCGTTTCGGATAAGCTCGGCATATAATCCTCCATCGCCGGCATGGTTGATTTCTTCATAGAATATGCCATAATGAAGGTTGCCTATTATAGGTCCGCGCTTGGCAGTTGAAAACTCGAACGATGTCTGTGATTTAGCTGCTATGCATGCAATAAACAGCATGGCAAGAATCATAATTATCTTTCTCATGGGGTTCGGGGTTATATAGGTTTTACAGATTTTTTCTTATGTGTTGGTTAATTGTCGTTTAGGTGCTATTTTTTTGCAAAAATACGTAAAAAAAATGATAAAGCATAAAAATGTTTTAACAATAAATGTAGATAATACAATAAATGGTAAAAATATATAATTAACGTTTTTTTATAAATAATTTTATTTAATGGATAATTTTACGTATATTTGCAGACTGCATACATGAAAAAAATGTACGAAAGAGAGGGAATTTGTCATTGATGTTTTTATTATCAAAGGTTTAAAAGAAATTTTATTGTAAAATATATAGCAAATTCCCTAAAAAACAGAAAATATATGAATCCAGTTTATTGGTTTCAAAATATCGGTTTCCTCAACATGATTATTAAAGGCATGATAATCGGTGTTGTTGTTTCCGCGCCTATGGGTCCGGTAGGAATTCTGTGTGTTCAGCGCACACTGAACAAGGATCGTTGGAGTGGATTCGCCACTGGTTTGGGAGCCGCCTTGAGCGATATCATCTATGCCCTTCTCACAGGTTATGGCATGTCGTTCATAATGGACATGATTACCAACAACGATGTTGCATTTTGGATTAAAGCCATAGGCAGCATCCTTCTCTTCCTCTTCGGACTGTTTACGTTCAAATCGAACCCAATAGACAGGATGAAGCCCGTTTCGCACAATAAAGGAACACTGTTCCACAATTTCATCTCAGGGTTTTTCGTAACCCTTTCGAATCCCCTTATCATATTTCTCTTCATCGCCATGTACGGACAGATGACGTTTATCTTGCCTGACGACTGGCTACTCCAAATCGTTGGATATCTGGCTCTGATTATAGGTGCCGTTGGCTGGTGGTTCTTGCTCACATGGCTCGTGAATAAAGTTCGCAATAAATTCAATGTGAGGGGAATATGGCTTATAAACCGCATTATCGGATCGGTCGTTATGATAGTTTCGGTAATGATACTGCTCCATACCATACGCGACTACTTTAAAATCTTGTGACATCGGTTTCAAGCCTTCCGATGTAAAAGCCTTTCGGTTCTAACAGGACCAGTCTATAATTAACAGCGTGTTTATTGTACTTTTATATATGTGAATACAGGGAGACAAAAATACGAAGACTATGAATATTAGCAAAACACTGAAACTCGACAACATTGCGGAATATCTTCTCTATATGTGGCAGGTGGAGGATATCATCCGCGTCTACAAGTTCGATTTGGACTTGCTTGACACCCAGTATCTCTCTCAGTTCAAACTTGAAGGAGCCGAACACGAAGAACTCCGAGAATGGTATGGCAACATCATTGAAATGATGCTTCAGGAGGGCGTGAAGGAAACGGGACACATACAGATTAACAAAAATATAATTATATTGCTCAACGATTTGCATCATGAGTTGCTGGCTTCGCCAAAATATCCGTTTTATTCAACAGCCTACTATCAGGCATTGCCTCTGATTGTGGAACTCCGCAGCAAGGGGTGTTCCAAGGCTAAGGACGAACTGGAGACTTGTTTTGACGCACTCTATGGCATAATGCTTCTAAGGATGCAGGGAAAGCCAATCAGTAAGGAAACCGAGAAAGGCATAGGTGTGATATCCCGCTTCGTAGGCATGCTTGCCGACTACTATAAGCAAGACAAAGAAAAGCCACTTGAGTTTTGATAAAAGTTGATGGTTGATAGTATATAGAATATTGTGTTTAGTTGACAGGTAATTATTTATTTTATAGGTAAAAAGAATATAATTTTTTGAATATCAATAAGTATTAATATATGAATGAAATAGAAAGACGTCGTACGTTTGCCATCATATCACATCCAGATGCCGGTAAGACTACGTTGACCGAGAAGTTGTTGCTTTTCGGTGGGCAGATTCAGGTGGCTGGTGCGGTGAAATCGAACAAGATCAAGAAGACCGCCACATCCGACTGGATGGAGATAGAGAAGCAGCGTGGAATTTCTGTGACTACATCTGTAATGGAGTTCGACTATAAGGATTATAAGGTTAATATTCTCGACACTCCCGGCCACCAAGACTTTGCTGAAGACACGTTCAGAACGCTTACAGCCGTGGATTCTGCCATCATCGTGATTGACGGGGCTAAAGGTGTGGAGGCTCAGACTCGCAAGCTGATGACTGTTTGTCGCATGAGGAAGACTCCTGTTATTGTGTTTGTGAATAAGATGGACCGTGAGGGGCGCGACCCTTTCGACTTGCTCGACGAGATTGAGAACGAGCTTCAGATCAGCGTTCGTCCGCTGTCATGGCCAATCAACCAGGGTCAGCGATTCAAGGGAGTTTATAATATATATGAGCATAACCTCAATCTCTTTACTCCAGCCAAGCAGGTGGTGACGGAGAAGGTGGAGGTGGATGTCAACTCCAAAGAACTCGACGAGCGTGTGGGTGAAACTGATGCCGACAAACTGCGCGAAGACCTCGAGCTTATCGACGGAGTGTATCCTGAATTCGATGTCAATACCTATCTGGATGCCGAAGTGGCACCGGTATTCTTCGGCTCGGCTCTGAACAACTTTGGGGTGCAGGAATTACTCGACTGTTTTGTTGAGATTGCTCCATCGCCTCGACCTACTCAGGCAGAAGAACGTCAGGTCTGTCCCGAAGAGCCCAAATTCACTGGATTCATATTTAAAATCACTGCCAATATCGACCCAAACCATCGCTCATGCACTGCTTTTTGCAAGGTTTGCTCAGGCAAGTTTGTACGTAATGCGCCATATCTGCATGTACGACACAACAAGACGGTGCGTTTCGCATCGCCTACTCAGTTTATGGCTCAGAAGAAAAGTACCATCGACGAGGCATATCCAGGAGATATCGTGGGATTGCCCGACAGCGGTATATTCAAGATTGGCGACACACTGACCGAAGGCGAGAATCTACATTTCAAAGGCTTGCCAAGCTTTTCTCCGGAGATGTTTAAATACATAGAAAATGCCGATCCAATGAAGCAGAAACAGCTCGACAAGGGAATTGCCCAACTGATGGACGAGGGCGTGGCCCAGCTGTTCGTCAACCAGTTCAACGGCCGAAAACTCATTGGTACAGTGGGCCAGCTTCAGTTTGAGGTGATTCAATATCGACTGGAAAACGAATACAACGCCAAGTGCAAGTGGGAACCATCTACTCTCTACAAGGCATGCTGGCTTGAGAGCGATGATGAGGTAGAATATGAGAATTTCAAGAAGCGTAAATACCAATATATGGCTAAGGACAGTGAGGGTAGGGATGTATTCCTGGCAGATTCAAGCTATGTGCTTATGATGGCACAACAGGATTTCAAACATATCAAGTTCCACTTCACCAGCGAATTCTAACGCGAAATGTTATTTTTTTACGAACGCAAATTCAACGAATCTACGAATTATTTATATTTTAACGAGATTAACAGGATTTTACGAATATTTGAGAGATTCGACTAAATGCTAATAACTATTCAACTATTCAACAAAATAAAATGCTTAAAGATGAAATAGAAAGGGCAGTGGAAGTGCTAAAAAAGGGAGGTGTCATCCTTTATCCCACAGACACTATATGGGGCATAGGTTGTGATGCAACGAATGAGGCAGCAGTTAAGCGTGTGTTTGAGATCAAACGCCGTGCAGACAGCAAGGCCATGATCAGTTTGGTTGACAATCCCAACCGTCTTGTCAGGTATGTTCGCGACATTCCCGACGTGGCATGGGACATGATGGAATTAGCCACGACTCCTCTGACGATCATCTACGACAATGTAGCAGGTTTGGCTCCTGGTATGATAGCAGAAGATGGCACAGCCGCTTTTCGTGTTACCAAGGAGGAATTCTCCAACGGCCTATGCTACAGATTTCAGAAACCAATAGTATCGACCAGTGCCAATATAAGTGGTGAACCAACTGCACAGACTTTTGATGCCATAAGTCAGGAAATCAAAGATGCTGTGGACCACATAGTTCATTATAGTCAGCGATGCAAGGAAAAGCATCAACCATCAAAGATAGTGAAAATCAGTAATAATTGTGAGGTTAAAGTAATTAGGTGAGATTAGTGATAGCAAGACTATCAAGTATGATTTTCAATCATTTGTACTCAATGTCATAAATTCAGCATAAGCAATTAATAAATGGCTCTACTACGACATATACGCAGACGTGAGGTAGGCGTTTATAATCGTCTTGCCGATTGGACCAGTGGCCAGCATCAGGGAAGACTTGTGATTGGTCTTAGCCTTGTTGTGGGTTTGCTAACAGGACTGGCTGCGTTTATATTAAAGTTTTTAGTGTCGAAGATAGAGGATTTGCTAACGATGGGATTCGACATAAGCAGGATGAACTGGTTGTATCTCGTCTATCCAGCTGTAGGTATTTTCGTGACGGCATTGTTTATCAAATATGTAGTTAGGGACGATATAAGCCATGGCGTTACAAAAATATTGTATGCTATATCCCGTAAGCGTGCCAGGATAAAATCACATAACCAGTGGTCGAGTGTTGTTGCCAGTTCCATAACCATCGGATTTGGAGGATCAGTAGGAGCCGAGGCGCCAATCGTGCTGACAGGTTCAGCCATTGGCTCGCATCTTGGCAAGCGCTTTCAACTGCCTTCTCAAACGATTTTGCTCCTTGTGGGCTGTGGTGCCGCAGGTGCTATTGCAGGCATTTTCAAGGCTCCGATTGCAGGACTGATGTTTGTGATAGAGGTGTTGATGCTCGACCTGACCATGAAGTCGCTTCTTCCGTTGCTAACTACCAGTATTACATCAGTGTGTGTGTCGTATGCTCTTTATGGCACTGATTCAATGTTTAAGTTTTCATCAGACACTGGTTTTACTATAGATGTTATTCCAGCATGCATCGTGCTTGGAGTTTTTTGTGGACTGATATCACTTTATTTCACTCGTAGCATGAATGGTTTTGAGAATGTGTTTGCCCGTCTGAAGTCGTCATGGGCCAGGTTTGCCTTGGGCGCAACGGTTCTTGGTGTTCTCATCTATTTCTTGCCGTCGCTCTATGGTGAAGGGTACGATGTGATTTCCCAGCTACTCAACGATGACATGCCATCAGACGTGATGAAC
>Ga0247611_10007344_pt1 | contig 13870 bp, 22 predicted proteins | sample 177DNAGHGhighgp2_FD_192422 | JGI IMG/M metagenome (GOLD analysis project Ga0247611, IMG submission 192422) | Sheep rumen microbial communities from Palmerston North, Manawatu-Wanganui, New Zealand - 1770 DNA GHGhigh gp2 | ecosystem: Host-associated > Mammals > Digestive system > Stomach > Rumen...
CCATTATACTGCGACCAGATGGAATTAAACAAATTTTATAATCTTCATAGAACTTCATTTCGTAGTCATTATATTCCAATATGGTATGCTTATCACATATAAATTCACCCTGTGTATTCTTAATAATTGGTTCAGTATAACTAAGTGGGTAATCTACAGCATAAGGATATTCATTCACGTGTTCACAGCCGTCTACTTGTAGTTCTTTTAATTCTTCAAGTTTCATTTTGTACCTATTTTATCCCATTCTTTCTCAAGACGCTTAATTTGTTTATCAAAAGTTTTATCTGCCCAACTAGGTCTAATTCGTGAAAAGGTCTGATAATCACCACCAACTTTTGAGAACCAAGCCGCTAATCCAAAAATCGCATTGTGTCTTAGTCCAGATGGTGCTTCTTCCATTTTACGCTTGACATAGTTAATGGCATTAGTCATATCACCATTGAACTGTGTTTTCATAACAGCATATTTTGCCATACGCTGTTTCTTCTGTTCCTTTTCGTGGTCTTCACAGCCAATATAAGCAATTTGATAACCTGGTATATCAAACAAGTTAAATAATTTTCCACTGTGAATGCTGTAATAATAAGGAGCATTTTCACTGGCTACTGCAGGTACTTTGAAAAATTGTGCTTTAACAAAACTTGCCGGGTCAATGTGTTGGAAATGATTTAACAAATAATTATATGGACTGAAAATCAACGTCTCAGACTTAAAGAACATTTTATTAATTTCATATTCCTTATCTAAAAATAGAAGAACACGAAACTTACTGTTCTGTCCATTGTATGAATAACTTGTATGTAAAATGTATTGATATTCTTGAAACTGATGTTCAAATTCTTGGTAAGTATATCCAGCATCATCAAAGTCCAAAATCAATACATTTGTGGAGTCCATATTATCAGTACAGCGTTTTTTACCTTTTACAGTACAAAACTTCCATTGTGGAATTTTGGTTTTATCAAGTACTGTAATAGGGTTTTCAACGCTTTCTTTTATTTTGTTGTAAGTAGAAGCATTCCACTCCAACGACTTCATATCAGAATCAAATTGATTATTAATTAACTGTATTTGCATTGTTCTATTTATTTCGCATTCTGCAATCTCTGCATAAATTCATTTGGAGCATTTACAGCATCTTTTTCTTTTATTACTTCATCAACTGCAGTCTCAATTCGTTTAATGAGTTCACCCAAATTTTCCTTCAACTGTGGAACACCAATAGCGTGGAAATGACCGCCACCCTTACCGAGTTTTTCAGCAACTCTGACAAGGTTAATTCCACTTTCATCTGAGCTTCTAACTGACAAATTACCAAGTCTATAAATGATACACCAATCGTAACCGTCATTCCTCAAAGCGTCACAGATATCACCAAGGAACTGTTCACTTTCACAAACAACGCCTTTATTGGAAAGTTCCTGAATGGGCAAATTGTCATACAATTCCTTAAATTCTTTTTGTCTGCGAAGCAAATACAACTTTTCAGATTTAGAAAGGTCTGTATCACCAGTAAAAAATCTTTCTACAAACCAAGGAAATCCCATTTTCCAGAACAATGAATTAAATGCTTTACTCCTTGGGTCTTGCAACAAGTATAGGTCATAGTCATTTGTAACATCGCAAATATCTTTCAGGTGCTTGATACAATCATCGTGATTAAAGAACTCATAAGCCAATTTAGCACCACAGAACTTTGTACAAATATAAACTTGTTTGTTAGGGTCATTGAATTTAATAGCACTTTCGTGGTGGTCTAAGACCAAAACTGGTTTACCAAATGCTTGAATTTGTGACAAGTTAACCGGACAAAAATCTGTAAAAATCACAGCGTCAAATTTATCTCTGTCCTTAATCATTTTAGGTAGTATTTCGTTTTCGTGTTCGTAAGTTATCGTTTGTGTAATAACATTCTTGAAGTAGTTGCGAATGACAATGTTTGAAACAGCGCCGTCCATATCAGTATGTGTGAAATTTATAATACGGAGTTTAGAGTTAAGAAAATAATTCATTCAATTTTACCTATGTTTAATTTATTTTACAATATAAAAAAACAAGCACCATTTTTCAATGGTGCCTGAAATTTTTTTGTTCAACTAAAACTTTGAATTAGTTTGATTTTAAACGAGCAAAAAAGTCGTCCGAATCAACTGATTCTTCATCTGTTGAAGCACTTACATTTGGTGTAAATGAAGGTTCATCATCTTCATTGTTACCAGATGTAACTGAAGTTGCAGGTGCAGGTGTATTTGCTGCTGTACCTTCAAACAATGGAGCACCGTTCTTTGCAAGGTAAGCATCCAAAATTTGCTGGTAGTCCTTAACTTCATTTTCCTTGTGTTCACAATCAGCGAGAGTGTAAAGGTTCTTTTCAATCTCGTCAATTTCAGCGTCAGTCAATTCAACGAAAGACTTACCATTCCACTTATTAATTGGCTTTTGAGAACCAAAGTGAGAGGAATCGTTCTTTGTGAACTTACCAACCTGTACCCCTTCAAACACAAAGTTTGCACCGAGCTTCCAGTCAAATGGGTTGAAACCCTTAATCAATCCGGCTTCCTGGTCTTCGTGGTCTGTCATAGCTTCGCTAATCATCTTCATAACGAGAGGACCATATTCAAAGCGGAAAACTTTGCCTTCTGTTTCTGGTGCATTAGGGTTACGCACAATGAGAACATTAGAAACATACTTTGGCTTGAATTTACCAAGTACCTTGTTTCTACCTTCTTCTCTTCCCCACTTCTTCCACATCATACGGTTGTAATCACAAATAGGACATGGTTTACCCCACTTGCTCAAACAATCGCAACCGAACCAAGAACCATTCTGGAGCTGGAACATATGAGTACGGTTTTCAACGAAAGGTGCAAATTCAGATGGATGGCAAGGAAGGAAACGCATTACAACACTGTATTTTCCGTCCTTAAGGACTGGTGTGAAAGCATTTTCTACTTTGTAACTCTTCTTACTACCAGTTCCGGTTTGGATTACCAGCAGACTGAATTTGTGAGAAGTAAGAATTAAGATCTCTTTTAATTGGCATATTATTTTATCTCCATAATTTGTTCATCATTTATTACATACAAATATAAAAAACTCTTCGTGAAATTTTTGTTTCAGTCAAAATTTTCGTTTAACTAAAACTTTCATTCAGAGACAAAACTACTTATACTAATAAATGATAGTTTATCTTCTTGTTATATTCTGTCTAACAATATTCATACATTGTATAAACAATTTGTAGTCTTCGTCAGTAATTTTACTTTCATCTATCTCAAATTTGCCCTTCATCCAAGCAAAAACGAAACAAAAGAAATTTACCTTACCTTCTTTGACAAGTTCATACAACATATTTTTTTGTTGTTCATTGACTTGATATACACTATTTTTGTTTTCGTTAAAATTGTCAAACACATTATCTGGATTTGACAACTTCTCCTCAAGCTCTTTTATGTATTCAAAATGTTTTTTTGTTTCAATGACAGTGTAAAATTTAGCAAATTCCTTCACATTGTCAATGGTGGTTATCACTTTTATTGTTGTGGTCTTATTCTTAATAATAAAATTACCAATAAATGCAGAACACAATTCCATAATGCTAACCTTACCACAGTTCAAAGCATTTGCTAGTGGAACAAAGTATACAGCACCTTTATCCCAATTAGGACATTGGTTGTAATAATGTTGTGTAAAATAATTGAAGTCGTTCTCCATTAAATTCTTATACTTTCCTTTCGTAGGATTTTTTAAGAAATTCTTAATGGTTCTATACAAGTTATACACACCATCTTTACTATAATGCATCTAATTCCTCAATAACTACTCTGTCAAATTTATAAGTATATTTTTTAAAATCTTCCAATGCCGCAGCTCGGCTTTCAAATTTGCAAGGACAGATATGCCCTTTAGACAAATTAATATATTGCCAATCTGAACCATCTTTTAGTGGCATTAAGTAGATTATTCTTTTTTCATTTGAATCTTTTAAATATTCTGTAATTTTAAGTGCCATATTATCCCAAATAATCTAACAAAGAAAAATCCTGTCCTTTTTCTTGTGATTTTATTTTAAATCGTTTCTGTAATTCATTCTTGACAGCAATAAAGTTCATTTCGTCCAGACATTTTAATGCTATTGGAGCGTCCAGATAATCACTAACCAAGAAACATACTGCATCCAATATATTCACTTCTTTGTCCTTATTGAAGTTTGAAAGACAAATGTTAAATTTATTGAATGGTTCTGTATCATTTGCCATTACTGGTAATAGTGATTTTGGTAAATGAGTAGCATCGTCAATATCAGAAAAATCAAAACCATTTTTCGCAAGAAGATTAAAGAATTTTTCTTTGTAACTTTTCTTATTCAGAGCAGTATCTGTATAATCGTCACTAATTAATGCGTCTAAATTCATATCATCTCCTACAATTCAATATCATTTAGCATATTTGAAGCATCTTCGTCACCATTATTTTTTGATTTAGCAGCTGTGAAAATGTTAGCAGTAGTCTGTTGAGCAGCACCACTGTTCAAATCATAAATACGCTGTTTTTCAATGCTTACACCAATAGTTGCTACCTGTTCCTTATTGTTTCCATAACGAGTCTTTAACAACTTTAATTGATAAATTCCTTGGTCCTTAAATTCAGGAGTCTGGGTTACAGAAATAATAGCATCAGCCTTTTGTGTTACACCAAATGAGTCTGCAATATCATTCAAACCAACTTCAGCAGCATTATAACCACCACGGTTTGTCTGTGAAGCAGAAACAATAGGAATATTCCATTCCTGACCAACAGCACGAACTTGTTGTGAAACAGTTCTAAGGATAGAAGCTTCATTCACATTGGAATTGATACGACCATTAGGAATCATACAGCCAATATAATCTACGAACATTACATCTGGTCTAAATTTCTTTTTGTCTTCCAAATCCTTCAAAAGTGACTTCAAAGCAAGAGCATTGGTTGAACTTTCAGGATATTCTTTAACAATCAAAGAATCTCCGTGAATACCTTTAAACTTGCTGCACATCATTCTATATGCTTGTGCGAAGTCATTTTGTGACATTAGCTTGAACTGTGTTTGAGAAATATCAAACATATTCTGTGCGATACGGGAAGCAATCTTGTTTTCACTATCTTCAAAGGTCACATATAATACCTTGTAACCATTTTGAATAAGGTTAGTTGCAAGCGAACACATTATCAAAGTTTTACCGACATTAGTAGAAGACATTATCAAGTTCAAAGAACTTTCGTGTAATCCACCCATTAACATATCGTCAATGGTCTTAACACCGGGTCTTTAAAATCTTTTCCTTTGTGTTTGCGTCTTCATACAAGCGCTTCAAATCATCAAACACAGAGAAACCAATGTTTGTGTCAAAAGTAAATGTTTCAGCATCTGACAAAGAATCTGCAAAAGAATATGCTGGGTGAATGCCTTGTGTTACATACTTAATAATTTCGTTACTGGCATTGTAGCAGAGCTTCTTTCTAACAAACTCTTCAATTTCACTGAGCAAAAATTCAGTATTAGCTTCTTCGTCAGGAATATCCATACATTCTTTGAATACTTCAAGAGTTTCAACATTGTTGTTACGATTTAACAACTGTTTTGTTTCAAGGACATTAGGCATTCTGCCATACTTTCCATTGAAGTCAATAATCTCTTGGGCAACAATTTTACAATCTATATCACTGAACCAACCTTCGTTTAGAGAAGGCAAAACCTTGGAACAAACATCAGCATTACTGAACAAGGTCTTTATAATTAATTTTTCAAAATCATTATTCATACAAATTCAAATATAGAAAAATTTTTTGTAAGGGAAAGGAAACTTCACTTTTTTAAGTGAAAAAATGCTGGGCAGACTTGCCACCCAGCATTTAATTTGTATTAATTATTCATCATCTTCATCGTCAGCATTGGTCTTAACGGGAACTGAAGTCTTACCGTTAATCATATCCAATACATTCTGTGAAGAAGTGATTAATTCCTGGTCTTCAAAGGCGAACTTAGCTTCAACATAGTGTCTGAAGTTTTCGGTCTGATAGATAGGAATCCAGAATTCAGGACAATAGAGTTCTTCTTCTCTCCACATCTTTGTTGCTTCGCCTGTGGCTTTATCCACATCAAAGTTTGTACGAGAATAATATCCTGGCTTTGGTTTGTATACTTCACCACAGTCAATGGCTTCGTCAAGAAGTCCGTAATATGGAGAAACACCACCATTATGAAGAATAAGATACTTAGTCTTCACAAATTCCTTAGCAGCACGGCCCTTCTTAACACCAGCAGTAATTACCTTACCCAAAATGTTACCTTCCTTGTCCTTGTCCTTTGCAGCACTAGAAGCAAGCATAATAGCATCAGAGTTAAAGAATAATCTCTTACCACCTGGAATTTCAAATTTATCACCATACATCTGTAGTGAAGCGTAGACGTGGTTCAATACAAGTGTTGTGAAATTACAAGCAAGAAGCACATTAGCCAATTCATTCTTGAACTTGGCAGATGACATATTAACAGCGGAACTAGCTTCTTCAGCCTTTTCCATTACCTGTTCTTCAACAATTGGACCCCATGAGTCAAAAAGAACAAACACATTTCGTGCTTCTTCACGGGTCAATCCCTTACTTAATTTTGCGAGAATTTGTTTTAATTCTGGGATACGATTGGTCTTGAAAACACCGACATCATTCATATTAACACCGAGTGAAGTCAAAACATCAAAATTTGTAGCATTTTCAGTATCAATAATAAAACAATCCATTCCAGAATCATAAGCAGATTTTAGAACAGAGTAACCAATCATTGACTTACCCCAACCGGAATCAGCACAAATCTGGGAAATACAACCCTTCTTAATTCCGGCCTTTAATCTTTCCACTTAATAACAAATTAACTGAAATACAATTAGTGGAAAGCCATTCATCTTCCTTGTGTTCTTTTTCCAAAACATCAAGAAATGCTTTTTCTTTCTTCATCTTTTCAAGCAATTTATTTGCCATCTTATTTACCTCTTTATTTTATCGTTTAACAGCCTTTGGTGGATTTTCTACAACCTATCTACACCAGTCGGCAAATGAAAATATAGTAAATATATTTGAATTTATTTATAACAGTTACTTTTTGTTTGTACTTGAACTTGTAAAATCTTTTTCCAATTCATTCAGTCTGGAGTATATATCCACATACTTATATAACATTTCAATACTTTCTTGTTGTTTAGAAATAAAGTAATTATACAACTCCATTGACTGTGCATTATCTTTAAAGAATCTAATTGTTACTTGTCTGCACATATTAATAGCTCCAGCTTCAATATCTGCTCCGTGTAACACTTTCATATCTTGTAGAAGTTCTAATGAAATTGAACTCGTTAGACAATCAAATAAGTCTGAATATTCTTTAAAATTTTTGGCATGAATTTTAAGACTTAAATCATTAGGGTCTTGGTAAGTTATCAAGTCTCCGTACATAATAACAAGTTAATATGTACTCCCCATAAAGCGGTGCCATATCTGCCATCGCAATATAGGGTATTAACTTGCCATCAATCGTTATCCAGGCACCATTATATTTTATATCATGGGTCATTATACTTTATCATTCATTACAAGATTAAAGTATTTAACTTTCTTCTTCCCAGTTTCAGGATCTTCTTCCTTATATTTAACAAACGAAGCAAGCTTCAGGTCTACTTCCTTGTCTATTTCCTTTATAAAATTCAAAGTATATACAGTGTATGGAACATCATTTTTTCTCTTAATGACAGCACTCATACTGTCAAGCTTGGCTTCAAAATTCAAACCTTCAAAATCCATAATGTACTGAAGGTTATCTTCGCTACAAGGAATGTTTAGTTTATCAAAAACATCGTTGTTAGCAACACTGTCAAACACACTCAAATCAAGACGATTAAATTGTCTTGGGAATGTTCTAACTGATGAATCTTCAACAACCTGTAAAGAGAAACAAGAATAAATGTTATCCTTCTTTACATTTACATTAAACTTAGTCATAGTGACAGAACACATTATTTTTTCACTCATTGTTTTTTACCTCTTATCTGGATTTTAGAAATTTTGGTTTAGCACTTCTCACTGTCAATTCACTACAAGTATCATAAGCACAGTCACAATCAAGGCTTTCTTCCATAAAGTCACTTTCTGCATCTTTAATCTTTGACAATGCTTCAATTCGTTTTTGTTTAGCAAGACGCTGTGCAGCAAGGTCTTCAATCATCTTTTCATTTGTATTATATTCTTCATCGCTTAGACCAAGAATATTCTTTAGTACATATTCTCTTGAAAACCACTGTTCACTACCATAACGGTTACTCTTTGTTGTGAATGGTGCGATTTTCTCAAGAGCCTCACCGAGTCGGCCGAGTCTTTCTATCTGTTCATCTGTCATTTGTTATCTCCTATCTGCTACATACAAAGTAGTAACATCTTCTTTATAATTAATATCTAATTCTTTAATTTTCAAATTGTATTCATCAAGAATAGTTTGGTATCTATCGTAACCTTCCTTATTCTTTACACTGTTTACAAATTCTTCAGGTATTTCTCTTGAACTATCATTTACAATTTTTACTTCCATTTAACCTCCTTATGAAAAACCATCGTAATCTTCTTCAAAATCCTTTAGTAAATCTAAGCGTTTGTTTATTATTGCCAACTTTTTATCTAAATCATTAACAAGACTAACTGTTTTGTGTAGTTCATCGCAAACTTTAAGTTCTTCTTCAATTTCATTCATAGCATCACTTTTACCAATAATATGAAGTTTCAGTTGTTCGTGCAACACATCAATCTGTTCAGGTAAATGATACAGCACAGACCTTTGCATAATTGCCCTTACATCTTCTTCTCTGTATGACCCTAAAATTATTGTGGAAGGATTAATTGACACTCTAGGCATATAGAACTGAACCATCCAAACATGCTGGTTTTCAGGTAAAGTAATACCATTCGCAACTTCTTTTTCTTTTACAAACAAGTGAAACTGCTCTATACCTCTAAGATTAGAGTAGTTAAATTGTATATCTGATGATGAAGACGCAACATCATTTAACATTTCATTCACATTCATATAAACAAATATAGAAACAAAAAATGACTTCCTTGTGAGAAGTCATTTTTTATTTTTTGGTTGAACTTTAAACGAAGAAATCGTCAAAACCAGACTGAGTTAATTCAATGTGAGCACCTTTGTTAATCCATTTCTTGACTTCAAACATACTCTCAAATACTGGTAAGAACGACTTTCTAAACATCGTTTCGTGGTCTACTTCATACATCTTTGCAAATTCCTTCGGCCACTTTCCAAGGAACGCAATAGCTTCAATCTTATTTCTATTGTTCGGTTTCAAATACACAAAATTAAATTTGGTTCCGTTTACAATAGGTGAATAAGGAAGTTTGTATTTCGCAATAGTATAATTGTAAGCAAGTGCAACCTTACTCTGGAATATTCCACCAACATTCTGATAGTTGAAACCTTCTTCAACATATTTTTCTATTGGGTCTGGAACATATTTCTTATAGTCCTTAATTGACTTCTTACCAGAAATTTCTTCAACAGATGTTTCCTGGAACTTCTTATAAGTGTCAAGAATGAACTGGTAAGCATCAGACTGTGATTGACCTGCACAAATATCAAATGCAAGTTTTTCAGCGGCTTCCTTACAAAATTCTGGCATATCTGAGCGTTTAATAGGCACACCCATAATCTTGTGTTTTGGTTTGTCAAATGGATATTTGGCACCTTCACTATCAATTACAGAACCAATGTATAACTTCTTTGCGAAACAGAACATATTTGTAAATATATTTTCGCGGTTGAATTTAATCTTATTGGTTGTGTGCGATTTTTGAGCTCTAATTTCCAATACTTTATTAAAGAAGTTCTGCAATATATTTTCAATGTGAGCATATACTTCTCTCTTTTCGTCTTCAGTATTGAATGGTACACCTTCCTTCTTAAGTCTCTGAATTGCTTCATTGAAACACAAATACACAGAGTCAGTATCTGAGTGAACCAACATAACATCACGATTAGTAATCTTAAGTGGTGTTCTGTCCTTCATCTTGATACCAAATTCCTTTTCCAATTCACCAATGAAGCCGGCAGTTGGATAAAAGTCATTTACGTTTTTTGCAAGCCAGTCACGAAGGGTTACACGAGCACAACGAGTAATGGCTCTTGCACAGTCAATATCATACAAGTGAAATGAACTTGTTAGACATACACCATACATTGAGTTAATAATAATCTTCTTAACTCCCTGACGAGCGTCATAAAGGTCTTCCAAATCCTTGTTACCATTTTTGTGTGCTTCTTTCATCAAACGCTTGTATTCCTTTCTTTCGTCAAATACCAACTTAACTAGGTTAGGAAGGATAGCATCGTCTGTTCTCTTAAATCCAAGTTCATTAATATCGGTTGGAATTACTTCACCACTTTCAATTTGTTCCTTTGTTGGGTGAATTACCTTAACTTCAGGAGAAATATTGAACTGCATAATATGGTGTGGGTAAGACGAAGTAATATCAAAGGACATACAGTTATCATATCGTCCTGGATAGTCATAACAGTATCCAGCCTTAATCGCAAATTCCTTGAAATCGTATCTTTCATCTTCCCAGTAACAGTTCTGGAAATAATCGTTACCATTTTTATCTTTGACTTTGAAACAGCCTTCATTGTGCCACCAGTCTTCGTGGTGGTCCTTACGGTCATTCATTAATTTGTTTTTACCGTGAATAAACTTAAGAATATAACCTTCAGTGGTAGGTACCTTTTGGAATACTTTATCTACTGTTGTAACACAATCATAAGCATATTCAATAATTAGTGAGAACAACTTGAGCTTCTTTTCAAGTCTAACAAGCAACAATACGTCCTGAATATTATACTCAGTAAATCTATTCCAGTTAGTCTTGTAAATATCGTTAATTGTTCCTTCATATTCCAACTTTCCTTCACCCAATTCCTTGTGTGTAATGTAGTTCAATGAATAAGATGGTAATGGGTCGTGCTTCGCAAAGGACTTATACAAATCCATATAATCGTGATGAAGCAAACCAGGAATATCGTAAGTTTCACCCATTTTAGTACCTGATACTCTGTCAGTAACTTCTACCAAAATTGGTGCTTTTCCTACTGGTGATAATTTATTTTCAATGGCTTTTGTAATACCCAATTCTTCACGAATTTTTTTAATTCTGTTTACGATATAAGGTACGTCAAACAATTTAGAGTTCCAACCAGACCAAAGGTCAAAATGTTGTTTGTCAAACCATTTCAGCCAGTCAGTCAACATCGCACTTTCAGTTGTAAAAGCACGATAATTTTTTACAGATGGGTCTGTACCAGTATATGCCTCAGTACCCCAAGTATATGTTTGGTCTGTTTTTGATGAATAACAAGTGATTAGATTAATTGGAACTTCAGCTTTATCAGCGTATGGAAAGCCGCGTTTCAGCATCTGAAGCAACTTCAATATCAAATAAACAGAAATTCCATTTGCTCAAATCTACTTCAAGCTTTTCAGTATCATATATGCCGTGCATATATTTTACTTCTTCACGCAAATCACTTTCAGCAACAGCAACACCATTAGACTTCAAACTATCTACAACTTTTTTATCATATTTGGTCTTACGAACCATTGGAACACCATACAGGTCTGTAATCGGTGATTTACCTGTTGGGTCTTTTACCCAATAGTCTTTTTGGTAAGGAATTTTCTGATATTGTTCATCTGCAACAGTTCTCAGATAAATGTTACCACTAGACTTATCATAAAAACAATGTTTATAAGCTTCCATAAATAATCCTCAAAATTTACAACACAAATATAACAAAAAGGCTGCCCCTGATATTAGGGCAGTCACTTTTTTATTTTATTATTACTTATTTTCAGCTACCTTTTCATCAACTTTTTCGCTGATTTCCTTTGCGACATCTGAAGTCATAAAGCCGTTCTTTTCCATAAATTCATTTTCCATAAGTTTCTTGGTTTCTCTATTGATAATTTCGGCAGCTTCATCATCCATATCATCTGTCACAGCAATTTGTAATTTGTCCTTGCTCTGCATCAAAGCATTCATCTTCAAAGCATCTTTACAAATCTGTGCATCATCTAGCATTTTATCCAACCCAATCAAAATATCATTTGCTGTCTTCATAACATTATCTGGGTCTTCAATCTTATTGTAAAGTTCTGTGTAAACCTTCTTCAATTCATCAATACATTCAGGAGTAATATGCCAACTGTGGTCAATACCAACTTTCTTGTACTTCAAAATATCGTTAATGGTTTCAAAAGTAATATCATTACACTTTATAATTTTCTTAATCATTGTTCACCTCACTTATTCGTATTTAACTATGTTCACTCTATCTATAAAAGATTTTATATCGTGAACTGTTACACCCTTTACATATCCAAAAGTTGGTTGTTCATCTTTTAAATATAGAAAAGCAGTTTTTATCGGCTCTTCTCCGATAACGAACTCTAATTATCGTATCGTAAGTCATGTTCCCAGCAGAATTATAATCTACCAAGCAATCTGTTTCTGCTTCAAGTTTCTTTATTATTTCGTTCATTTGAAGTCTCCTTTCATTTCATAAAGTTTCTTTCTATTTACAGCCTTTTTCCATTCCTTTGCTATTCTATTCAGTAAATCCAAAACCATATCTTTTGGTAATTCTTTATAAGGTATTCTTCTATCTTTATCCCAGTTAGTATCAATGTAATAAACACCATTATTATCTTTTGATACATAAAAATCTGTAACATAGGTTAGCCACTTATCCTTTATTTCAACTACCCATTCAGTACAATAGGAATTTTCATTATCAGGAACTACAAACATAGCATTGTCATATTCATCTTGAGCAAAACCAAGGGACTTTACATAGTCCCTTAGTTCTTGTTTAGTTAATTTATTTGTTAGACTCATTGAAAGTAATTTCCTTAATATCAGTCAATTTTTTGTGTCTTCCGCAGCATTGTGCTTCAGGACAAAATACAAGAGCTGAATTCATATACTTATAAATTTCACACATTGGAACGAACAAACTATCTGCAATCCACTTCCATTCTTCATTCTGTGAAGCCAATAGATTTTTTAATTCCTTTGCGAAGTCTCTAATTTCAATATAAGCTCTTGTACAGAGTCTCCTATTCATAAAATTAACCAATGAACGAAGATTAATTTTCCAAACCATCTTACTATCCATACCAAGTGGAAGTAAGTTAGCCACATCTTCCTTGGTCATTCCAAGTTCAAGACCTTTATTATAACCTTCTTGAATTTTTGACATTGTGTCAGTATAAATTTCTTTTGCTTCGGCATTATTTTCTATCTTTGGTGGAGTGTAAAAACCAAAGCCATCTTCTTCAGATACATATCTTGTTGAAGATTGTAAACGAGAAACACCAGCAATATGGGTGTATAATTCACGCATAGCACGTGCACTCATATCAGATATTACAATTTCTAGGTCAACATATTCCATAACACGGCCGTGACCAGACTTGATACAGTTCTTTGCTCTATTGATGTTCTTTGTGGTATCATCAGTTGGAGCGTTCCAACAAGTTCCGTGCTACTCTACCGATATGGTCAAGAGGATTTTGTGTCAGATTAATAATTTCAATTTTCATAACTTCACCTTTCACTTTTAATCAATTTTTAAATCGTAATATAATTCTTTTAATGTATTATAAGTTGTGCCGTTCATTTCCCAACGACCGAAATTGTTTACTGATATTTCAAATTCCTTGTCCTTATTATCTGAGTCTTTCATAATAAGTTTGACATTTTTAATTTTGGAAAGTGA
>Ga0247611_10007345_pt1 | contig 13870 bp, 20 predicted proteins | sample 177DNAGHGhighgp2_FD_192422 | JGI IMG/M metagenome (GOLD analysis project Ga0247611, IMG submission 192422) | Sheep rumen microbial communities from Palmerston North, Manawatu-Wanganui, New Zealand - 1770 DNA GHGhigh gp2 | ecosystem: Host-associated > Mammals > Digestive system > Stomach > Rumen...
GCGCAACAAGCCTATGATAGAAGAGGTTAAGATAGAAAAGGCAGAAATGCCTATAGAAGAGCCTATAGTGGCCGTAGAGCCTACAGAAAACCCTACAGAGGTTGAAGAGACTATAGGAGAGCCTAAACCAAAGCGTAAAAGGAACAAAAAAGCGCCGGAGGGTGAATAATGTTAGATCAAATTTGCGGGTATCTGAAAAATTGGTTTGAAAAGGAAAAGTATATAGGTGATTTTACTATTCATAGTAATATCATCGATCCAACTTTGCCTATTCAAGACGGTCAGTATATCCGCATTATTGGTTCTGTATTTAATGACGGCATATACAAAATGCCACTTGAAGAAGGTGTAAATCTTACAGATGAAACTTTCCATGGTGGAATTTGGCTTTTGGCTATACCTAAAGAAATACTTGATCTTGCTACAGATATCGAGGCATGGCAAGCAAAGTATGGCAGTGTAGACAGTCAGGCAATGTCACCGTTCAATTCAGAGTCGTTTGGTGGCTATTCATATTCAAAGAGCAGTGGTGCAAGCGCAGACGGATCAAACAGCGGAACATGGCAAAGCACTTTTAGTGCAAGGTTATCAAGGTGGAGAAAAATATGAGTCTATTAACAGAGGCAATGGAAGAATGCACATATATGAATAAGACCAAAGAGCCGGACGGCTATGGCGGTTATATAGACGCATACACGCCAGGAGTAACCTTTAATGCAGCGTTTGATCTAAACACGTCTATGGAGGCTAGAATAGGCGCACAGCAAGGCGTGACAAACCTTTACACAATAACCACACCAAAGTCTATGACGTTATCATTTAATGATGTTTTGATAAGAAATCGAGACGGCAAAGCATTCAGAGTAAAGTCAGACGGCAGTGACAAACGTACTCCAAACAGCGCAAGCCTAGACATGAGGCAGGTTACGGCAGAGACTTTTATATTACCGTAGGAGGTGCAGCGTGGACAAATGGCAAGCACAGCAGACATACTGGAGTAGTTTCGGTTTGCCGGCGTATGATGAGAATACAGTGCCGGATGATGCTACAATGCCTTATATAACTTATGAGGCGTTAAGTGGCAGCCTAGACGGTCAAATGACCGTATCAGCGTCATTATGGTATCGTGGCAATAGGTGGGATCAGATAAGTCAGAAGGCGGAACAGATACAGCGCCAGGGCAATAGACAAATAAAAATAGACGGTGGTTACATGAAGGCAAGAGTGCCGGCAAGCAGTTTTGCAAACCGCATGGATGAGCCGAGTGATAAAACCGTAAGACGTATGCAGATGAGCATAGAAATTGAGTTTTTAACAAATTACTAGGAGGTAAATATGTGGAGAGCAACTAAAGTAAGCGCAGACGCAGCGCAGAACATGCAGGTTGATGCCGGTATTCTGTTAAACACGTTTGACGTTACAAATCCGGTTGAGCCGGCAGATGCAGACATTATATGTGCCACAAGCGGTGATTTTGGCATAACATGTCAGCCGGAAACAGAAGACTTTTTTGAAGACGTAAACAATGCGCCTAACAATACAATGGAAGGCAAGCGTATCACAGGTTGGAATTGTGGATTGACAGTAAATTGTCTTGAGGTTACAGAGGAAACACTTGTGCTTGCACTGGGTGCAGCCGATGTTGGAGCAGACGGTGGTGTAAATCCTAGAGTGCAGTACAGAATTACAGACTTTAAGGGTTTGTACTGGATAGGTGACATGGTAGATGAAGACAAGGTACTTTGTGTAGTAATGGATCATACCGTTTCTACAGACGGACTTGCACTTACAACTACAAAGAACGGCAAAGGTCAGATTGCACTGACACTTACACCACACGCAAGCCTTGCAAATATGGATAAAGTGCCCATGGCATTCTACATACTTGAAAAGGTTGCCGGATCACAGACAACATACACATACACAGCAGTTACACCGGTTGGAACAGAAAACCCGGCAGAAGAGGGTTGGTATGTGCTTGTAGGTGACGGTTACAGACTTACAACTGATACCACAGTTGACGAAAACGTAACATATTACGAAAGAGCAGAAGTATAAGGAGATAAACAATGAAAAACCTTGCAAATTGTACTCCAGTTGAGTTTTTGAGACAGACCAACAAGATACGTCACAGCGTTGAGAGTTGGATAAAAGAAACAAAAATCCTGGAGATACGAAACAACAAACCAAAGTTAATAGAGATCACTGACAGCATGGATGAAGCACAGCGCAAAGAGGCGGAAGAGGAAAACGCAAAGCGCATGCACGCACAGGTCAAGAAAAACATTTCTGACATGCTTGACAATGCGCTAGAAACAAACGCAGACAAAACAGTTGAGGTATTAGCGCTCATGTGCTTTATTGAGCCAAAAGATGCAAATAGTGTAAAACCTACAGAGTATCTTAAAAATGCAGGTGAGATATTAGCAGACAAGGACGTGATTGATTTTTTTACGTCATTGATGCGGTTGGATCAGATGAATATTTTAGATTTTCCGAAAGCATAAGACTTGATTTGCTTGAGATTTTTGGTAGAGGATATGTAATCGAGCATTGCATATCCTCTTTTCAAAAGCAAAATGAAGTCTTGACCTACCGTGTCTATGTAACAGACCTTTTAAGGGCGTTGTCAAGACAAGAGAATATACCTAGGTATTATGATCTTATCAAGAGAGACAAAGAGCCGAAAAAGGACGCAAAAGAGGTAAAGGAAAAGATAAGAGGTAAATTTAGATGAATTTGCTCGAATTGTTTATAAAGATAGGCGCAGACGATAAAGAGGCGCAAGAAGCACTAGACAGAACAGAAAAAAGTGCAGAAGGCGCAACCTCTAAAATAGGCAAATTAGGCAGTGGACTTACAAAAATTGGTGCAATGGCAGCCGCCGGTGTGGGAGTGGCAGCAACAGCCGTTGTAGGACTAACAAAACAAGCCACAAGCGCATACGGTGAGTATCAGCAGTTGGCAGGTGGAATTGAGACACTGTATAAAGACAGTGCCGGCAAGATGATGCAGTATGCTAACCAGGCATTTGCAAGTGCCGGCATGGACGTCAATTCATACATGAACACGGCAATAGAGTCAAGTGCAGCCATGATTTCTTCTTTAGGTGGAGACACTGAAAAAGCAGCGGAAATGACAAACATGGCTATTATTGACATGTCAGACAATGCCAATAAAATGGGCACGTCTATGGAGTCATTGCAGAACGCTTACAGAGGTTTTTCACGTGGTAACTTTACCATGCTTGACAACCTTGCTTTAGGTTTTGCCGGCACTAAAGAAGGAATGCAACAGTTGCTAGACAAAGCAGAAGAGTTGAGTGGCGTCAAATATGACATAAATAGTTATTCTGACATAGTACAGGCAATACATGAAGTACAGACGTCTTTTGGAATAACAGGAACAACAGCCAAAGAAGGCGCAGAGACAATAACAGGATCAATGGCAGCGGTCAAGGCGGCGTGGCAGAACCTTATTACAGGACTTGCAAACCCGGACGCCGATTTAGGAAAACTGATAGACAATGTTGTGGATAACGCAGAGGTTGCTTTTACTAATCTTATACCCACAATACAGAACGCATTGACAGGTGTAGCAAACCTTGTGGCAAATATTGCTCCTATCATAGCGGAAAAATTACCCGGTTTGGTAGAGCAAATATTGCCTCCTTTGTTAAGCGCTGCAACGACACTTATACAAGCATTAGTTCAAAATTTACCTACAATATTGCAGATATTATTAGGTGAGGCGCCTAACATCATAACAATGCTTGTGGGAGCAATACTTGATGTAATGCCTATGATAGTGGATTTAGGTTTTCAGTTGATAACAGCACTTGTAGACGGCATTGTAAATTCACTTGATGTATTAATACCGGCAGCAGTTGACATGATAATGACTATCGTAGACAAGTTGACCGATCCCGACACTATTGTAAAGTTAATTGATGCTGCATTAAAGATTATAGTGGCACTTGCAGAAGGTCTTATGAATGCAATGCCTAGACTTATTGAAAAAGTGCCGGTTATCATTCAAAATCTTATAACAGCACTTGTGAATGCTTTACCTAAAATAGCCGAAGCAGGACTTAAAATACTTGAGTCGATTATTGGTGGAATTTTAAGCGGATTGCCAAAAATACCAGGTGCAATAGATCAAATAAAAACAAGTGTTACAAATGGCATTTTGAATATTGTTAATTCGGCAAAGACCTGGGGTATAGATTTAATCTCAAACTTCATAAGCGGAATACGTCAAAAATTCGAAGATTTTAAGGCAGAAATGGCAGACATGGCAGGAACGGTCAAGGCTTATATAGGATTTTCAGAGCCGGATGAAGGTCCGCTATCAGATTTTCACACCTATGCGCCGGATATGATGCAGTTGTTTGCAGACGGTATAAGAGACAATACAAAACTTATCACGGATCAGATAAATAAGAGTTTTGATTTTAGTCAAGATATTATAAAACCCGAAAATAACAACGCTTTACTTAATAGCAATATACCAAAGTCAAGCAATACAGCCGTAAATAGTGCCTCAAACGTGCAAGTTAATGTAACACTTGAGGGCGTAGCGTCTGAAATATTACGTGTAGTAAGACAGGAAACAAAGAAAATGTATAATTCTACAGGTAATGACGTAGTAGTTTATGGAGGTTAATTATGGTTTCTTTGAGGATCAATGGAATAGATTTTACTCAATATATTGAAGAAGATAGTTATTCAGTATATTCAACGTCAATAGTGGAAGAATGGGAAGATGCAGACATTTTGCTGCATGAGAGCGAGTACCGAAAAAGAATAGAAGGTAGTTTTGAAATGGTATTTATATCAGACACAGACTATAATTCTTTTATAAATAACATGGTACTAGCAACACATGAACGCTTGACAACTATGGAGGTGTACGTAGGTGGCTTGACAAATCAAATAGTAGAAGGAAACTTTTTTTGCAAAGTTAAGAGTACAAGCAAAAGAGACGCCAAAGCAGAAAGAGTGGTTAATAGGTTAAGCGTGGAAATTAAGGAGCAGTAATGGTAAAAATATCCGAAGAAGCAAAAAATGAGTATTTAAAAGATACATCACATAAAAATCTTTTTATCACTGTAGACGATGAGCCGGGGAATATAAATAATGTAAATTGGTATATATGGCATTTTAGCAGAACAGGTGCGGAAACGGCAGCCATTTTCAGTTTCTTTACAGCATGGCACGATGAGATAAATCAGCAGTATTTAAGATATGCAGATTATCTATATTTATCATGCCGTGTTAAATATAATGGCAACAGAGAAGATTTAAACGGTAAGCATATAAGAGTCTTTATAAGCAACGCAACCGGCAACGAGTATATTGTAAATTTTGATGAAGGATCAAATAAATGGGCAACAGACGCTTTTATGGACGGTACTTTAAGGATTTACAATAGAATTGATAAAGAAGAGATACCTAAATTTTGTCAATCGGGCGATCCCGAATACGGTGGCTTATATCCAGGAGGATATGTGCAACTATATAATGATGCACAAAACGCAAATCTCACTATAGACGAAATACAGTTACAATGTGAATTTGAGAAATATAATTTTAATGATTTGTACCCAACGTCAAATAGGACTAATTATAAATTACCATATTTAGGGTATAATTCGTTTGCAAGCAATAATACTATTACCGCAATAGTCAGAAGACCGGCAACGTCTTTAAATCCTGTTACAAATTCAAATATAGCAAGGGAAAGTTTGAGATTAAGTGAGTCTATTTGCTCAAAAGACAAATTAAAAATAGGATCAAGTGAAGCGGCTATATTAGAAATAGCATTAGTAGATCGTTTTGAAAAATTTAATGGCAGACATATCAGACCGTATATGTCTACAAAACAGTTTGCGGAAAACGCTAGTGCTTTTGAAATTAAAGAAATAAACTGGATAAAAGGCGTTCCAGGTAGATATTTACCGAATAAAGACGACTATTGGTTGAGGTGGAGAAACGTAAGTGCAAGTACAAGAAAACTCGTCACGAGTGATTATATCGGTACTATAAACATGTCACATGCGCAAGATGCAAAATATGTTGCATTGAGATATAAGTTTAAAGTTACAGAGTTTTCAAGCGCAGACGTATCACCTGCATACATAAACGCCGGTGCGAAAATTGACTGGGCAGACGGTACATATTATGTTGGAGATCATTATGATTTTGAAGATGCACAAACTGATTTTCAAACATACTCAATAATATTTGGTACTGACATTTATGGTGGAATTGAAGACATACCGGCTTTGTTATTTTTGGTAGAAGATAGCAACAAAGAAGCCTTTGACTCCGGTACAATGTCAATTCAAATAACAATTAAAGAAATACAGGTTTCTTTTAGTGATACAAGAACAATACCGGAGTACAATGCAGACGCTTGCATAGAGTGGCGGAATATAGACGCAGATAGATATATATATGAACGTCAAAGAGGTATCATAGACAAATATGCAGAGCCTATAGACGCAATACCGTTAGGACGTTTTTTAATTACTGACTCAACAGTAAAAAGTGCAAGAACATATAAGCGCAATGAACTTATAGGGTATGATGATATTTATAATCTATCTGTAAATGCGTCAAACTGGTTTAAAATGTATGCTTTTGGCATAAGCCTAGACGGATATACAGGCGGCGGTTATGAATATACAAGACAAATGTATAGTGCTTATTGGAATATAATGAGCGCTTTGATGCTAGACTCAAGAAAAAATCACAAAGAGGAACTTGTATATTCAGAGGTGATCCCACATTACAAAAATTCAACAAGACCTAAACCTGGAGGCGGTTATTATGGTGAAATTTCAAAATCGTGGGAAGTTGGAGAGGGTGATCCACAAGGTTGGTTTTTTGAGCATTTATGGTATGGTGAGGTTAATATCAATGTTGCGGAACAAGCAGAAGACTTTATAAAGCATCCTCTTGTTTTTGATATATGGTATCAATATGCTCTTAATTATCATTACGGTATACTGCAAAGTTATCATTATGTGTATAGCAGTTATAGAAACTTTATTGATCCATACGGCAGGGGAATATATAATAGGGCATGCGTTTTAGTTAAAGAAACGCTAGATAATGGAACAACAAACAAGTTTTGCGTTGATAATGGCGATTATTTCATGTTATCACCAAATTGTGTATCTTTTAGTATATATTATCCTTGTACGCAATACCCACATGCAGACAACGCCGGCGAATATCTGTTTTTAGGTGGAAATGAAGAAAGACCTGGAGTGCAATTACATTCCGTAGTAGATATGAGTCCGGATTTTGTAAATGCAGCAACAAGACTGGTATACTATAATTATGAGACACGTGAAATATCAGATAGCGACAGCAGTATTACGGCAAGAGACGTAATAAGATCATTGCTAGAAATAAATGGATGTTTTTTACATTGTGACCGTGACGGAAATATAAAGCCGGTATATTGCACAAAAGAAGGTCTTTACCCGGCAGATAATTTATATCCGTCAGATGATTTATACCCTAGCGGAAACAATATAAGAATGCCTACATCGTTGTATATAAAGTCTGAATACGCAGACTATGTAACAAAAGAATACGGCAAAATACAAATACGTAAAATGTCCGGGTTAAGCAATGACGATGAAAATGTTGTGCAGTGGGAATATATAGGAGACATAGAATTTTTAAATACATACGTTATTGACGATAATGTATTTTATAGCGGTAGCAATATGGTGTATAATAAAGAAGGAATGCCGGAAGTTGATAGAATGCTACAGAATATGTATAGCAAGATAACAAATCTAACGTACACTCCAAACGTCACAAGAGCGGTAGGTTTGCCGTGGCTAGAAGCCGGTGACAGAATAGGCATTATGACAAGCGGTGGCGGATTTGAGTCCTTTATATTTAGACGCACAATGAACGGCATTCAAGTGTTAAGAGATACATTAGAGTCTTATGGTGAAGAAGTAGAAAAATCAGTTGATGCTTATGCCATAAACACATATACAGATACACCTATATCACCGTATCACACATAGGAGGATTGCAATGAATAGAGCATACCCAACAAGAATAAACTGGGAAAACAACCCACCGTCAATAGCAACGCCTTTAAACGACACTAATTTAAACAAAATGGATTTGGCTTTGTATGAAATAGACGGCAGGGTGGTAGAATTTGATCTAACTAAAGCAAATCAAAGTGATTTATTGCAGACTATAAAGACGCTTACTTACAATACCGAAACCGGAGTATTTACTTTTACATTTTGGAACGGTAGCACATACACAGTTGACCTAAATATTGAAAAGATACCTGTAGACTTTAGTATGGACGAATACGGCGTTATTACTATGACTACAGCAGACGGAACGCAATATACATGTGATATTTCAGAATTAGTAAAAGTGTATACTTTTGTTGACAGCAGTGAGATAGATTTTACCGTTACAACAGACGCAAGCGGAAACAAAAACGTCACAGCCGTTATTAAAGACGGCTCGATTGTGGGATCAAAGTTACAGCCAAACTTTCTTGCAGATTGCCAGGCTGCAAGTAGCCAGGCACAAACCGCAGCAGGAAATGCAAGCATAAGCGCAACGACAGCGGAGTCAAGTTCAGAGGATAGTGAAGCGTGGGCAGTTGGTGAAAGAAATGGTGTACCTGTTCCTAGTACCGATCCTGCTTATGAGAACAACGCAAAGTATTGGGCGCAACATGGTAGCAATAGTTTTGCAGGATTGACAGATACAGACTTTACAAACCTTCAAAATGGTCAAATAGCAAAATACAATGCTACAACTCAAAAGTGGGAAAATGTAAATGAAAGCGGTGGTGGTGGTTTATTACCACATCTTTATATTGATAGCGAAGCAGGCTCAACGGTTACAGTAGTTGCTCCCGACAGTAGCGTTATTACACCAACACAAATATCAAGCGGTCACTGGGAATGTGACGTGCCTAGTTATGGTGTATACACTATTCATGCGGTGCTTAATGGTGATGATGCCGTGTTATCTCTTACAGTAGATGATGTAAAAGAGTATCACGTCACTGACTCTCATTATTCATATACATTGAATGTATACGCTCCAACAGGCTCAACTATAAGAGTCACAGCAACAGGAGAGACATACACAGGTACAGGCGCCGGAAGTACGGCTGTTCAGTTTGCATTGCATCAAGCAAGCACGACATATAGCATACAAGTAACGCTTGACGGAGTAAGCAAAACTGATAGTGTTACAACACCTTCTACAAGCGGTGGAACAGGCTCAAAGACTTTTGAGTTTGGAACAATCAATGTTGCACTTGATACAGAATTTGTTGGTGAAACAATTACTTGCGTCAATGGTGGAACAACAATAAGCAAAACTGCAAGTTCAACAAGCCTTGTATTCTATCCACCTACAACAGGCACATGGACAATAAGCGGAACGATCAGTGGTACGACATATAGCGTTGATGCGGTTGTTAGTTCGTTGTCAACTCCTGTTAGCGTGGTATTGCAGACAACTCCGGAAGGCTCGACAGTTCTTCCGACAGATGACATTCAAACGTGGCTTGCTTGTGCAGGGATAACAGACAAATCATACACAACATTGAACGAAGTTCTTGCAGACTCAACGACATTGCTTGCTTTAATGAGCAATAACAATGCGGTTGATTATCTTGTTAGGTCAACGACATGGGCAAGCGGTATCACGGCAGACTCAACAGCCATGACCGACATCGGAGCAAATAACTATTGTGCAAATACACTTTTGAGTGACAGTACATGGCTCAATGCGATTTGCAATAGTACGTATTTTGAGAGTGTATTAAATACAAAAGTACCGACAATGACAAGTAATACAACTCCTAGCGGAGAAGCAAGCGGACTAAATTATAATAACACCTATCCGCCATACCTTGTATTTGATGGAAACGATTCAACATTTTGTGCTATAAATGCGCCTTCAAATACTGGCACAGGAATGACCGATAGATGGGTTCAGTATAGTTTTACAGATGCGGTTAAGGTTAATAAATTCTTGATGAAATATCGAGATACTTATAGTGCGCAACATGATTACATAACAAAAGTGAAATTGCAAGGTTCTGATGATGGAAATATTTTTGAAGATATAACCATAGAGACAATAAGTTCAACTACCGAGGAAAAATCATTCATTAATGATAAAGCGTATGAATATTATAGATTTTTAATCGTTGATGGAACGGTTACAAATTATGGTCAAATTAGCTGGATGATTTTAACTTTACAGCTATACGGCAGAGCATCATCATAAGCGAGGTGAACAAAATGACAATGGAACAAAGACTTTCAAATCTTGAAAACCTTGTGAACGCTTTATCCAAAAAGATAGATAACAACAAATTCTATCAGCAAGCGGATATTGACGGAGCAAGGCAAAATATCAGCGAAATTACACCATATACCGAAACACAAATCGGCTACTATGGCGAAACGGAAAAGACTTTCTACAACGTGCCGGAAGGCAACGTGACAGTATACGGCTTGAAAGAATATTCGCTTGAAAGAATTTCTGACAGGCTGACGATTACTTTTGATGCTTTATCAGAACAGACGGAAATCACAATTTCAATCTTGTAACAGTGCCTATAGGGCATTAATAAATCGGTGGCGGTGGGTACTTTGCGGAGTGCCTATATAACCGCCACTATTAAGAAAAGGAGAAAAAACAATGGCAAAGTTAAATGTTATTCAGAACATCGAAGGCAACGTGACAGTAGTTTCAACATGGGAAGATAATCTTGCTGGAGCAAAACAGGCATATTTTCACAATGTTGAGTCGCTTTATGCAGACAAACCCACAACAAGCGGTGTTTGCGGCCTTTATGATGAACATATGAAAGTCGTTGACGGTTGCTTTGAGGAAATCAAAAAGTCATGACAACTACACGCAAAAGACGCAGTGTGACAAGATCATTAACTAGGTATGTAGTCTTTAGTCTTGCAATGATAACACTGTATACTATAGCAGTGCTTGTAATGTCTTGTTTTGGCATTGTAGTGCCGGAGGAATTAACAAGCGGTTGGTATTCAGTGTTTGGCGGTGAAATACTTTTATGTTGCGTGATAAAATTATTTAAGTTGAAAAAGGAGGATGATGAGACATGAAAGAAAAACTAACAAGCAGAAAGTTTTGGGTGTGCGTGGCAGCAGTGCTTGCGTCACTGGGTACTGGAATCAGCGGAATTATCCAGGGCAATGAAACACTAACGATTATAGGCAGTTGTCTTACAGTTGTTTCGGCTGCAATCTATGCCGGTGTAGAGGCATACGTGGACGGTAAAGCGGTCGATGAAAAAACCACAGTTCATTTTGTTGATATGACAAAAAAAGAGGGTGAGTAAATGCGCATAGGGCATGCAAGCATATCAGAGAATAAAGACAACGGTAGAAACGGCAGAGCCAAAGCCGGGGATCAGACTGGAAAAGAGGTTTGCATTAGATCATTCTATGTAAAGCCGTGGAAGTATCTTTTAAGATGCAAAGACAGTAACAAAGCAGAAATAATGGCACAGGCATGCGAGAGTATATGTGAAAACCCTTGTGTCGGTTACGATCAGAGCCAAAGACTAACACTGCATAATGAATTAAGCCGTGTGGGATTTGACTACAGAAAACTGACAGAGCCTTGCGAGTGTGATTGCAGTTCATTTATGACGGTGTGTGCGGAATGCGCCGGTATTATGATTCAGTACCCTGGAGGCAATGCGCCGGTCACTGCAAACATGGTGAAACTGTTTGAAAAGACAGGCATGTTTGACGTGATAACAGACGGCATAAATGAAGAATACAATCTAAAGCGTGGTGATATACTTGTGGGCGCTCCTAACACGCATACAGTCATGGTTTTAGATGAAGGCATACCTTTACACCTTAAAAAGCGTAGAACGCTTAAAAAGGGCATGACAGGCAGTGACGTGGTGTATATGCAGAAAATACTGACACTACTCAATTATGATATAGGAAAGACTGGCATAGACGGACGGTTTGGTGATAAGACAAAACAGGCACTTGTAAAATTCCAAACAGAACACTGTTTAGAGCCGGACGGTATATGTGGGATCAAGACATGGACTATGCTTGAAAAGTACATATAAATATGTTATATTGAAGCGGTAGCAGTAAGATTTTAGAAGTTTTTATAAAGTAGAGTGTTTTATTTATTTGTGGAAGAATAAATAAGACACTTTATTTTTATGCAAAAATGGTATAAAAAGTGTTGACACATACGCAAATATGGTGTAGTATATAACCATAGAGAACAAACAAACGCCAGTTACGGAGGTAAAGGATATGTTAAGAGACGCAAGATATGAAATAGTAGCACAGAACGGACAGGTATTAGAGCACAGCATTAAAAGCCACAAAGAGGCAGTAAGAATTGCATGGTCTTATAAGATGCAACATGAGGATGATTGTTTTGAGATTAGAGAATACGAAGCCGGCAAGTACGGCGCAGATTATATGTAGGAGGTAAAGAACATGGCAGGTTTAAAGGTAAATCACTGGTACAAATTCAATGACAGAGGTACAAACTACATAGGACAGTATACCGGTAGAGAAGGCGGCTTTGAGTGCAGCGTGTGCGGAAAAGGCTGCAAGGCACATACTTTTAACGTATGGTATGATAAAGAGGCTTATGAGACGTGGGGATTTGGACAGGACCACATGCCAAAGATCATAGAGGACCTGGGTGAGCAGGAAGAGACCATTATAGGAGAATAGGAGGCAAGAGCATGATACAGTGGGCAATAGTAATAAGCAGAGGATCAGACCGTGATATAACGCTATATGACAGTTATACAGAGGCAGTCATAGAGGCAAGGGCAGTATATGAGGCAATGGTAAACAAGCCGGACGCATTCAGAGTTGTGCTATTAAGTTGCAAGGACGATAAAGTAAAAGAAGTTTATATAGGCTATGACGCAATACAGGGCAAAGAGTATTTATGCTTTAGAGATTTGCTTAAAGCGTCAAAACTTAATCAGTCACAATTCAGTAGATCATACGGTATACCGTTAAGAACAATACAAAATTGGTGTGCCGGTGATGAGCCACAGATATATATGTTAAGTCTTTTGGCAGTAGCAGTATTTAACAACATGGAGGTAGAAGATGAGTTATTTTTTAAGCCAATATCACTGGCAGCACGATCTTGACCGGTATCTGACAACCGATCCTAGAGAAGACGAAGAGCCGGTGCATACCTGTTATGAGTGTGAGGACGGCATTTATGAGGGTGAGACTTGTTACAAGGTAGGAGACAAGTATTTTTGTAAGAATTGTGTAGAAAAGGTAGTTGCAGAAAGTGAGGTAGAGTAATGAAAAGGAATTTGTGTTTGATAGGTTTGATTATAGGTACAGCCGGTTTAGGCGGTGCAATAGAGTTAGGCGGCGGTTTGGTGATAAGCGCAATAATACTTATAGTGAGTATAACAGGAATTGCAAAGGAGATCGAAAATGTGGAAAAAAAGCATGATACTGATAATGATGCTAGTTATCCTTGTTACCTTAAAAAGTAGAGCGGCAGATAATCAGCCGGAGTTATACAAACTACATACCACAGCATATTGTTTGCCGGGCACAACGTGTACCGGCATTGCTGTGCGGAACGGTATATGCGCCAGTGGAAGACCGGACTGGATAGGAAAAACAGTTATTTTATATCAGCGTTTGCCGAGTGGCGGAATAGGTGATATAATAGGCATATATGAGGTGCAGGATAGTGGTTGCAGTAAAAACGTTATTGATGTTTGGTGTCAAGACCTGGGTGCATGTCAAGAATACATGAACAAAGTATATGAGGACGGCTGC
>Ga0247611_10007346_pt1 | contig 13868 bp, 13 predicted proteins | sample 177DNAGHGhighgp2_FD_192422 | JGI IMG/M metagenome (GOLD analysis project Ga0247611, IMG submission 192422) | Sheep rumen microbial communities from Palmerston North, Manawatu-Wanganui, New Zealand - 1770 DNA GHGhigh gp2 | ecosystem: Host-associated > Mammals > Digestive system > Stomach > Rumen...
GTTTAGACTGTTAGGTGGTCAGATACTCACGAAGGATCTCTAAACTTTCTTCTTTCGATTTCTTTACATTTCTTCCCATAAGTTGAACTCAATTTTTGTCAACTTATTCAGTACACTACAGGCTATTACTTGACATAATAAAAAATGCGTTCGTTCTATCCTATTATACTTTCACTTTCATCATTGTGCTTATCCTTATTCTTAAGCACAACCTCCTTGCTGGTGTTGGCATAGCAATATACAAATAGCATCACACTTTACCTCACAAGAAGAAATATAATTACAGCAATAGCAACGAGTGATACGGCATTAACGATTAAGCTGTACTTCAGTTTTGTTTGGATATCAACCAATGAGTCTTTAAACTCTTCTGATGCATTGGAAAGTTTTTCAGTTGCAGCAATTGAAGCGTTAATGACTGTTTCACGGTCTTTCTCAAACGCCTTTACTTTCTGAGAATAATCCTTGCCGATGGTATCAACAAGTTCCTGAATCTTAGTCGTAATAGTGCCGAGTTTACTGACATACTCAGCGGTAGTTGAATTAAGACCATCGTAGGAATTGACAGTCTTTTCCACTTGTTTGCGTGCGGACTCCATGCTTTTAAGTCCTTGCTCTAACTCTCTGAGTGAGTTGTTGATTTTCTCGTCGATCATATTTCTTTGTATATTTGATTAATTCTATTGAGTTCTGCAACATGATCTTCCAGCTGAATGGCAAGCTGCATCTTCTCTATATACACCTTGTCTTCTGGAAGTATGGCTGTATGCTGCAATAACAAATCAGTATATTCATTGAGAAGGCCAAGTTTCCCTTGGGATGCATACAATCTCATGACTGCTTTGTAGTCGTCATATAGTTCTTGCTCCAGCATCTCATTCTCATGTTGACCAAGGAACAGGATGCAGAATATATTCAAGAGGTTCAGCACAGGGTTCATTTCTGCGATAGCACGTCTGATGAGACGTACAGCACCTTGCAAGTGCTTGATATTGTCTTTTTGGGAATCATTGTTGACAATATCAGGATCAACCACCCTCATATACTTTCTCACAAGATTGAAATCTGATATTTCACTTTCACTGTGAATATCGTAATTGGTGTCATCTTTGAGTGAGAATGGTATTTCCTGGCGCACACTTGAATCATATGTGACGAAGCCTTCTCTTGCATATTTAGAATTGAAATAGTAATAAATGAAGTCCTTCAGTTCTTCATTCGTTTCTTTCCAGTCCTTGCCTGAGCTGATAGCCATATTACAAAATTGCTCCATATCCAAGATACCCCTGGCCCTCTTATCCGCGATACTCCTATATATAAAAGAGGTAAGGTGCTTTAAGCATGCCATGATGACACCATCATTGACCGCCATCTGCTTGACTTCATTAATCATGATGTCAACCCTATCCTCGGAGTAATATTTCCGATAGTATTGACTGAGGTAATCATAATAGTGCGATTCGTCCTGACATACTGTCGTAATGCGGAAAGTCTTTTGGGCGTAGTCCTCTGTAAAATCATCTATCAAGCCAATAATGCACATTCTGTAGATAGCCTTTTGAATTGCATCTTTGTATTCAGCCGAACCATAGTCCCGAATATAGCTGAATCCTCTGTCATTCTTTGCGTTCTTGGCATTCCATGTACTGAACAGAGGCATTTGCCTTTCTTTTAAATATGTATTATATTCGTCGAGAACATGCTCATTTTCTTCGTATGATACATAATATGTAAGGGTCGTTCCTTTGGCATATCTGTTGATGTATTGAAGAATACCTTTACTATTTCCATATTTCAGTGTCTCAATACCAGCAATCTCTTCATTGCTGATACGGATATTCAGACCATTCATCAAAAGTTCCATCACGTACAACTCAAACTCTTCACCAAGGAAGTTGCTGTCATAGAAGAACTTGTTATTTGTATAGTCTGCTGAAAAATGGCTCCACTGACGAGTCCTGGCATTTATGACAGGATAGGTTTTAGGCGAATACATGATGGTTGCTAGAGCCATCTTTTTGTCACGTCCAGCTCGTCCGGCTTCTTGAACAAATGATTCCAAAGATCCAGGGTAATTCAGGTGCACTGTTAAACGAACGTTAGGCTTGTCAATACCCATTCCAAAGGCTTTTGTAGCAACCATTAGATTTGTCTCGCCTGCAAGGAAATCATCTTGACATGACGTATCATCGCCTCCTTTGTATGTCGAAATACGATTGATATTGTGTTCTCTTAAGGTATTGGCTACAGTAGGAACACTCAGTTTTACGTCAGGTTTACCATCCTTGTTGGCCCGCAAGCAGAACACAATTCCAGCAACATCTGTATGCCTTGCAGTATACCAATCCTCATTAACATCTGTGTACAAGTCAGTAGAATTGACTTCTGCGATTTTCCCTTCATCAGAGATATTCTCTCTTTCAAGGAATCGTTTCTTAATCTCACTGATGCTATCATCGTTTTGAATCTCTTGTATCTTCTCCGTTGCATCATTAATGGCATTAAGAACCAAATCCTCTTTAATTTCATCAACTTTTCGGGCTTTATCAGCAGCCGAAGCATCCACAGGATAGATATAATACTGGAGTTCCAGTCGATTGGTGTTTTCATATCTGACTGTAGCATCGTCTTCCAATGAATATGAATTACTTCCCGATAGTTCTCTTTCCACATCAGCGAGGACGTCAAACGATGCAGTTGCCGTCAGTCCAAACAGGGATATGTGATTATCTTCGCCTTCGACTTCTTTGGGTAAAACGTAGTTGAAAAGGTTCCGTCCCAGATGCAGGTAAGCAAGTCTGAAGTCATGTCCCCACTCAGAAACACAGTGAACTTCATCGATAACACCATAAGCAAAGAAAACGTCAGATTCGCGCATTGAACGCAAGACCTCTCTGAATCGGTGTATGCTTAGTCGCTCAGGCGATAAGAACATAATCTGTATCTGAGAACCAGTAAGTGCATTTTCCCTTCGTTCTCTTTCTTCTCTGTCCTTAGTGATGTCACCATTAATGTACGAGATACAATCGATACCCGTCTTTAGCAAACCATCATATTGGTCTTTCATAAGACCTCTTAACGGATCAACAACCAAGGTAACACCAGGTTGTAGTATGGCAGCCAGCTGATAGGTAAGGGATTTACCACCACCTGTTGGCAACAGTCCGATGACACTCTTTAGCTGTAATGCCCGACTAAGGATGGGAAGCTGGCCAGGTCTGAAATCTTCTTTTCTGAAAATCAGGTTCAGGAAATAGCGCAGGTGGCCACAAACATCCTCAATATTGTGATAATTTCCTTGTGTGTCCTTTTCAACGAGAGGTTTATACTTGATTCTCTCAGTTGTATAGAGGAATCTCTCCGCATATACTGACTTTGAAGAGCGCACAATAAAGTAGCAGTCGTTGTTGGCCTTATATTTAGAGAATACAACTTCTTCAGGATTACATAACTGGTCGATAGACACATCAATGATAGCATCATATGTCGTTTGTGTCTTAGCCTCCCTCTTACCATATATGTTAATATGGGGAAGGGGCAAGTCCGAATAATCTTGCGTCATGGCAACGACATGATGGTATAGCTCAACAAAATCGTTGATAGCTATTTTTGCCACAGACGTGTCATCTTCAATCACAAGAATATCTAAAGTGTCCTTCTTTAAATCCATGCGATCGGAAATCATTGCCTCTATAAAGGTCTTCTGAATACGTGCAACAGCATTAAGGTTCTTTGCTTTATCCTTCGAACTGATGGTATCCAAGACCTTTTGGCTGGCCAATGTAGGACAACCACGTGAGATAAGATTGCTAACAAGGACATAGACCGGGCAAAGATTCTTATGTGCTGTCATATCAAATGGAGCCAGAATCTCAAAAGCACCTTCTAACAGATAGTGTCCCCTTGAACTTCTATCATAATATGATGCAAATTGCTCATTGGAAATGGTATCAGAATAAGAAGCAAATAGTTGAACGGGAGCAAAGTAACTGTATTTATGGAGAATGTCTTTGTTACGTGTCAGGCTATAGGTGAAACTCTTAATCAGACAACCATACGCTTTTCCATTCGGGTGATGGCCAAAATTAACATCACGGAATTCTGTAAACACCCGTAAGCCTTCCTTTTTGAAATAATAGCTGAAGGTATTGATTCGGCTTTCATTTAGATTTGCCGGACCTATACACAGGGCTATATGCTGAGCCCCAGAAGAGGTTATCATCTTTGAAACCCCCTTCAAACTGACTTTCTCTATATCCAGTATGTTTGAGAAGATATGTATCGCACAGGGTTCCTTTACATCAATCTCAGTAACAGAATTGCTATTGTCACCATCGTCAGATGGCAAATAGTAAGGCAAGTCAACAATTTCTGCTGAATGACTTCCTAATGCCTGTCTTACATGCAGCACGGCACGTTGTCTTGCTATGTTCGACGGTTCCTCTAGAGTAATCTTCTTCAGTTTTGACAGCGTTCCCTGTTCCCTGAGTCGTTCTATCACGGCGATGGTGCCGATTCCCTGTCCGCATCCCCAGTCATATATCTCAACTCCATTGCTCAGAGCTCTATAAGGAAATTCTTTCTCGTCCAAGGCACGTTGCAGCTTATGGCGATGCATAGGCCCATAGGCAGCCATATATGCACAGCACTGTTCTTCTGTTTCGAGAACAGCCGTACCATGTTCCAACGTTCGCCCCTCGCTATCCCTATACGCCCAAGGACATGACTTGAATGAATCAGGAACATAACGTAAGGAGACCTTGATGATATCATTTATAGTAAGATCTCTTGTTTTTTGTATATCGGTTATGTAGCTCATAAAAACAATATTATCTTTTTCCTGTTCAAATCATGATGTTAAAATGGCAATTCCTCGTTGTCTATATCATTTGTGTTATCAGATACAAAGCCGTCGTCCGCCCAACTGCGTTGGTAGAAGGCTAATCCTTGTGTCTCACTATACACGCCCAATCTAGTAAGCGCATCTATAGCCATATTTAGATGTTTTTCTGCAGCCATTTTATAATAGCTAACGGCTACATCCATATTTTTCTCGATACCATTACCATTTTCATATGCGACCGCTAAATTGAACAATCCAAAAGGATGGCCCATTGCTGCAGCTTTTTGATAGTAAAAGACGGCCTTATCATAATCTTGAGCAACCCCATTTCCATAATAGTAAGATACTCCAAGATTAGAGTATGCTTCAGCAGTTCCTTTGCCAGAATCTATTATATATTTCCAGCATGTAACAGCCTGTTGCATCATCTCGCAGCGAGCAAAATCCGTTCCAATGTTGACTATGCTGTCAATATCGCCATTTTGTGCTAACTTGCGCCATTGTTCATTATAATATAGGCAATTGGGGTAATCGTTTATTACTTCGTTTATACTCATATTATTTGCCAGTTATTGTTTCACTAAATGGGTTTTCCTTGTGACATTTCCAGTTTTGCAATGCTAATTGTTTGGTTGCGTTAGCATAGCAATATTCGCAAAGGTGAGCACATGTGTTATACTCCCCAATGTCCTTACTCTTCATGCATCCGCAGAATTCTCTTTGTCCTTTGTCCCTGTTGTCGCCACGAGTAGCGTATGTGTTATTAGGTAGGAGAATTGCATCAGGCGGTAGAGGCTCCGTATCTCCAAAGATAGAAGGAGCTGGCATTGGGTGTATCTTGACTTTCAGGAAGTCCATGAGGGCCTTATCATGATACGCAAGTCTAATAATCAGGGCATCATCAACACAATGGTTATGTTCGATACCACAGGACTTAAGATCAATCTTCTCGCCACATGTTGCCAAGGTATATCCCCAAGATTGGTTTAGTTTGGCCAGTTCCTCTGCCAACTCGTGCATTTCATCTTCAGTCCAGTCTCTGCTATTGATGCCATTCTTTTCAAGATTCAACTTCACTTTCCTGTACAGGGCAATGTCTGCATAACTAAAGACAAGTTTCTCTGTATAGCCTTTTAGCAGATTGCCTATATTCTCTATCTTTCCAAGAAGCGTATCAATGTCAATAGTATCAGTGAGCATCAGGGGATCGAATCGCCAGATAACGCTTCCCACGCCCAATTTATCGACCAATCGTTTGAAGGTGTCGATTCGATAATCCAAAGGTTTCACTCCCTTTTCCAGACCTTCTTTAACATAGTCATTCAATGTAAATTGGATATAGCAACCAATTCTCTTTTCTTTTAACTCATCTAAATGAGCGAGAAGTGGAGATGGGTCTTTTGACCAAAATACTATGAAACGAGTATTCTTATATGATACATATATTTTATTGCTTGCATTAAAAGGATTATTCCAAACAGAGTAACCAACTTTCAACCGATGAAAAAACCAATCAGCATAAAAGGCAGGAACATCCGTACTCCTACTGGCAGAAACAATCACTGGGACCTGCATCCAGACTTGTTCACCATTCTCTCTAGTCAATAATTCTTTATCCCAATTAGCCATATTCAACACTTCCCTTTTTACAATGGATAAAACACAGACAATATCTTCCAAACATGCTTGTTATGCTTGTCATCAAATCCAACTTTCTCAACTTTTACATTTTGTCCCTTCATGAATGCAGTCTTTGAATAATAATCTCCATACATGGATTTGTTAATGTAAGCAGTTTTCCCATCTTCTGATTTTATGATTATATAGTTCCTATCAGTATGAACTACAACACCCTCAACAATTGTGCCCAAAGCAATGTCTGAGTCATTTATAACAACTTCTTTCTTTGGAACTGGCCCTTTTACTGGAGTCGCACTTAAATATAACAGGTCTCTTTCTAAGTTGACATATGAAATGTACATTTCTGTTAGCTCATGAGGAATCACATTTGCTTTCCGAGCCTTTTGCTGTTGACGAAGATTCATTAATGCTTCCTTACTCCCTATTCTGAAGATAAGCATACCTCGTTCATTCTTTCCAACAAGTTTTACTTTTACAGGACAGTCTTCAAGGAATGACACCTCAAGTAGTTTCATAGAAGCATCCTTTATTCCAAGTAGTTTACCACGATATGAACCTAATTCGTCGTACTTGCAATCCACTATGAATTCTTTCGCGTCAACTATCTTCATGCCCCATTTGCCCATGAGACTTACTTTCATATACAAGTTTCCTACTGCTATGGATGTTTCTTCTATGAAATGACAATCATTATCTATTCTTCCTGTTTTTCCCTCAAGTGTAATGTCTGCATATCCATCGCTGTCTATGTGGCCAATAAAATCATATTTGCATTTCAGAACATAGATTCCATGCTGGTTCATTATTCCATATTTACCGTTCTTCACTACCGACAGCAATTGTTTTTCTGCATTCCACATTTCTATTTGCGAGAACTGTGCTTCGACGATATTTTCGCCTCGTTTGTCCATCAGTCCCCATAATATATCCTCACCTTCATATTTGGCAATACGGAATATGCTATCACTTATGGATTCATATTTCAAACCTTCATTAATCCTTTCGTAATTGTTCTTACTATATAATAAAATAGAGTTGTTGCCCTTTGCTTCTATCCAGTTACGACGTGCATCTACAGATTCGAAATCAAATGGAATCTTTACATCTCCTTCAATAGTAATAAGACCAACTTTCCCATCTTGACGACCTATTAAGTACTTTTGAGTATGTTTGATTTCTGATTCTATTTCAAATGCTTCCTTCAATTCTTCTATTCGCTTGTTAAAATCACGTAAGGCATCTTCTTCCTCTTGCAGTCTCTTGTCTAAATCCTCAATTATCTTCTTGTTTTCTTCTTCAATGCTAATAATACGTTGTGCAAAAGAAGGATTCTGGACAATATATTCCTTCTCTGCATCATAATAATATGGCTTGTAATCATTACTATATGTAAGTTCACTTAAAGACACAAACCGACCACCAAGCTCATCAGAGTTATTATTATTTGGACATTCCCAACTTCCGTCTGGTCTTATCCAGTTACATTTCAAAATAAGTTCTCCGCGTCTTTCACTTTCGTCTTGAGCTGCCTTGTCAAATATGAATATATTGAGTTTATGATTATAATAAACATCTTTAACCACCATATTGTTTAGGTTTACATGTTCAGATTGATCGTCAAAGTTGAACACCCAAATGATGAACTTCTTGTTTAGCCTATAGAACAAATCGCGTTCTGTTATGACGCTAACAAAAGTGGAACTAAGTTGTAACTCAAAAATCACTTCCTGTCCTCTGTACGAAACTGCCACATCAGGCCTTCTCCAGTTTAAAATAGGATGATTGCCTGGCATCGTATTCTCTGTTCTTACATTGGTGACCCCGCTTGTCCGAAGCAAGAAGGCTGCAAGAAGGTCTTTTAGTTGTTTATGGCGTTCGCCTTCATTGCATTTTGAATATTTCTCACGTTCAATCTCTCTCTTGGTTCTTCCAGTTGTTGTCTTGTAATCACAGTCATCACTATCACGAAGATGGGAAAAGAATGTTGCGACACCTCTTTCAGTTCTTCTTCCAGAAATCTTAACCATTTGGCCGCAATATTTGCAGATATATTTTGGATGTCGAAGGTATATTGCCTTTTGCAACTCAGTACGTATCTTAAATATTGTACTTTCGGGCTGGGAAAAAAACTCTTTCGCATAGATTTCTTTACCTGTTTCAACGTCAACAACAGCATCTATTGTACGCTTTGTTTTGTCTATATCACCAAATCCTTCTGGTTGTATCGAAGGCGTCGGTTCTTGATTTACCTGAGTTTCTTCTACTATTATTGGCTCAACTCCTAATTTCTTCTCCAACTCATTAATCCTATCATCTTTTATACGAATTGTATTCTCTTTATTAGCTAGTTTCCCTTTCAATTCATCCGTTTCTTTCTTTAATTTGGCATTCTCTACATCTAATTCTTCATTGCGTCGTTTCAAAATATCTATTTGGTCCAATAATTCGTTGGCTTCATCATCTGGCTGCGGATTTTTTTGTGTAACATCTATAATTTGGGGCTGAGTCTGAATCGCATGCTCCAATTCAGAAATCCGCTTATCTTTTTCTTCAATTAAGTTGTCCGTTGCATTAGCTTCCAACTTTAAATCGTTTATTCGATTTTGTTTATCAGTAATAATAGTATCTTTGTTGGCAATGTCTATCTCTAAATCGGTAATTCGATTCTGCAGTTCACTGATAGTAGAATCTTTACATATTATGTCAGATTCTATTTTAGCCATTCGATCATCTTTCTTTTTTTCAGATATTTCTTGGCTGTTTAATGATTCATGCAAGTTCCTTATCTCATCATTCAGCATGTGATTCTCGCCTTGCACATGATTATACAGTTGTCTATATCTATATAATAGATACCCTCCTATACAGATAACACCTAAGACAACTATCACTATAAGCAAATAAATATCCATCATAATCCCATCTGCGATTTTAACATATTCATAAGAGACTCTCTACGACGTATCTCTGCCTCCTTTTCTTCTTGAGAGGCAAAAGGGCAACTTTCTATGTTCCTTTTTGTTTGTGCCAATACGTAATCTGCCATATCACGAGCTTGTTCTCGTGTCACATATTTACCACCTATCAAGGCACTTAAATACTGAGCGGCACCATTTGCATGTTCCGCCATTTCAAAATCATACTGTGCTATTTTCTTTTCATCAATCATAGGCTATTAGCTATTGGACGCTACAAAGATACTACTTTTTTCTAAAAGAAAAAGGAATTGGGGTTAAAATGATGCTATGAACTTTTCAAGATTAAAGATTTCCAAGACGTACTTGCCTAATAAATACTTCTTAGCACAGGCTCTTGCGGAAACTAAGGCTTCTGGATATGTCCGTTGTACAAGCATTTCAATCAGCTGGCAGGCCTGCTCCATCTTGTTTTTGTGGTTCTCCACCTTTTTATTCTTGGCATAAAACTCATCATCATAATCTATGGGAGCATTCAAGTTATCTTCATCTAGGACTGCCAACCAGATATCTTTTCCGATGCCCACATATTGTGCGTCCAATCCATAATCATGCAAAAGCGTGTCTATAACATCTTTGAGCAATTTGCTGCCACCATCAAATAAACATCTACCATTCTTTATCCAAATGACGTCATCGAACCACAGATTGCTACCATTGAGAACTTCTTCGTCCACAAACACCTCATAACCTTCCATCCTTTTCATCACGGGATTCAGATAACGTACAGCAGCCAACTGGCGTTTCTTTTTCTGCCAATATAGCCAAACAGTATTCTCATCATCTGCCGCCATGAAAGATTCCTCTATCATCTTACAGTCAAGGCCATGTTCATATCTTCTGCGCAATTCATCTCTCACCTCAACTCGAGTTCTTTGGGATGGGTCAATATAATTGGGGCCATAGTACGAGTAGTATCGCTTATATGCATTTAAGGCATCTCCATACAGGAAGCCTAATAGTTTTGTCGTTGAGTATCTCTTCATTATCAAAGGGCTTTAGATTCGGATGCAAAGATAGCTAACCTTTTCTTTGCCACCAAACAATTTAGTTTCACAAGCCTTGCGAAGCAGAAATATTTGGTCGTGTAAAAGGAAGTGGTTATCTTTGTAGCCTAAACAAAAAAGAATATGAGACAGATTATTTGGATAGGATTGGCTCTTGCCATGCTCACTTCGTGTAGCAATATGAAATGATACGTTGTAAAAATGCACGCCCTCTATAGATACGCATTTCATCTCGGACTCCAGTAATGCACCAGTTGTGTGAGTCGCTGCACATCCTCATCCTTGAAGACTGGCGAATAAAACAAAGAGAACATATATATGGTGTCTCCCTGCACAATATGCTGCTGATAGAATCGTCCCCCACCAAACTCTTCATCATGCTCACCTTTCAGATAAAAGTAGCCTGGATGCACGTCTTTCACCAAGATGGTATCGCCATATACTTCCGATCCAAAAGATGCCAGCCTATCAGCCCATTGCTCAGTACTCCAATGACTATCAGTAATAGTAATCATTGCACGTAGATAGATGAATCCGCTGTCGGTATCATGAATAAAAAACACCGATTGATCATCGGGTTCGTCCACTGCCCCTTCCTGCACCTCGAAGAAGTCGGGATACTCTATGACCATCAGCGAGTCACCATACACATACTTTGCCAGCTTAGCCGTATCGAGTCGTGCCTTCATCGTCGACGTCTGCTCCTTCTTTGGTTCATAACCGTCCCACCACCTCTGGCGATACTCAAAATCCGGTTCTCTCATCATCCACCAGCCTACCAATGCAATTACGCCTATGCCAACGGCAATCATCCATCGTCTGTTCTTTTTCGAAACCACTTTTCCCATCGTTCACTTTTTTTTCGCAAAGTTAGTCATTTCCAACAAGACAACCAAACACTTTGGTTTCACAAGCCTTGTGGAAACACAAAGATTTATTCCCAGATCACCAAGTCGCGTGGCAGCGCAATCTTCTTCGCCTCACCACGAAGTCCGTCTATATAATAATGTTTGGCCAGATGGTTATCAAACTGTCTACAGCGCAGTCCCTTTATACGAAGGCTTTTCCAGTCATTCAGGTACCTCTCTCCCATTTCATGAAAAATTCCTCCGTTTTCAACAAACAGTCCATGCGAGATTCAATAAGCCCCGCTTATTTCCAGATAAGTGCCACCACGTCACTTCCTGACAACGGTGGCGCGGAGGATGCGGACATCGTAGACGGGACGGTCGTCGTCGTCACGGATGTGACGCTGTATGCGGTCGGCTACATCCATACCCTCGACGACCTCGCCAAAGACGGTGTAGGAGCCATCAAGATGCGGAGTGCCACCCTTGCGGGTGACGATGTAGAACTGACAGGCACTGGAGAGCTGTCGCGGGTTGACATCATCGCCCTCGCGTGCAGCTGCGACGGAGCCGTAGCGGTGACGGATTTGGGGCAGCACCTCGGGCTCGAGCTTATAGCCGAGGTCGCCCTCGCCCAGCAGGGCGCCAGGCTCGGCATGGCGGCTGTCAGGGTCGCCACCCTGGATCATGAAGCTGGGTATGACACGGTGGAACAGCAGCGAGTCGTAGAAGTGGCTCTCGACGAGTTTCAAGAAGTTGTCACGATGGCGGGGTGTCTCGTCGTAGAGGGCGATGCGTATGTTGCCCTCGGTGGTCTCGAGGAGCACCTCGGCCCGTTCCGTGTTCTGTGCAGCCATCGGCAGGAACACGGCCAAGTAAAGGAGGATTAACAGGTTTCGTATCATCGTACTCATGACACACATACTTGTTTGCAAAATTAAGAAGAAAAAACTAAAGCGCCAAACATTCATGAATATTTTTCTGCGGAACGAGGAGGAAAACGAATAATATTCGTAACTTTGCACGCCGTATGGACGACAAGCAGTATCTTCTCAGCCTTATTCGCCAGGGCGAGCACCAGCAGCAGGACTTCAAGTACCGTGTGGCCGATGCCTGTAAGCTGGCCAAGTCGGTTTCCGCCTTTGCCAATACCGACGGTGGTCGCCTGCTCATTGGCGTTCGCGACGACGGTCATCTCTCAGGTGTCCGCAGCGAAGAGGAGATCTTCATGATGCACCAGGCGGCCTACAAATTCTGCAAGCCCGAGGCGAGCATCAAGTTCGACACCTACCATGTGGATAAGCGCACCATTGTCGTTGCCACCGTTCCCCCTTCTGCCAAGCGCCCCATTTGTGCGCTGGACGAAGAGGGCCGTCAGCGTGCCTATATCCGCATTGCAGACGAGAACATCGTGGCCTCGCCCGTTCACCTTGCCCTCTGGCGTGAGTCGCAGAGGCCGCAAGGTGTCATGATTACTTACGACGATGACATCCGCCAGTTGCTCGACGCCATTCAAGGCCTGCTGCCCCTGAACCGCATCGTCCGTCTGTCACGTCTTCCACGCCACAAGGTCATCACTCTGCTGGCCCGCCTCATCCGCTTCGGCAATGTGCGCTGCGAATACGTCAACCAGCAGTTCCTGTTCTCTATCGACTAACGGATAAGTGGGGGGATAACCACCAAGTTCCACCTTACTCATAGTCGTCAATCACGCTGTTCATCATGTCCATCATGGGTTTGGCGGCACGGAACATCCGTTCAGCATCGTCCAGCCAACGGTCGCCCTAGAAGAAGTCGTCGGGCACCTGATGCCAGCAGCAGTAATCCTTCTGGCGCAGGTACTCGACGTAGGGCCAGTCGCGAGGAAATCCTGCCGGACAGGTCTTCAGCCGCTCCAGTCCGAAGCCCTGCGGCTGATCCCAGCTCGACACGTCGGTAGGGTTCTTGAAACTGGTGGGCTCAGGATTGCCAAAATACCTCAGGAACTCCGGACTGCGGACGCAATGGAGCCACTGGTCGGTATTGCCCATAATCTCGTTGCGGCACGAGGTCAGGATGTTCGTGGGCAGCCAGTAGTTGCCGCATGCCACCATACAGTGACCAGGCTCCAGGTGCAGGTAATAGCCACCGTGCAGCGCTTTCTTGCCATGCGCAGCGATATAGGCGCCCAAGTGGTTCTTGTACGGCGACTTGTCATTCGAGAATCGCGTGTCGCGATAGAACCTGTACGTACAGTCCTTTACCGTCAGGTGAATGACCGACGGGTCGAAGGCGATGATGCGGTGGATAGCCTGCTCCACGCCCTGTTCGAAGTCAGCCCGAACGGCGTCATACTCTTGTCTGTGTTCCTGGAACCACGTGCGGTTGTTGTTCTTCGACAACTGCCGCAAAAACTTCAGAATCCTTTTTGCATCCATATTCTAGTCACCACGCTTCGTTCATGGTCTCTAAATATTTACATTCCAATAGCCTGTTTTGTTACTGCCCACACGAACAATGAGTCCGACTTGTTTCAGTTTGGTAATATGAGTCTTGACCTAACGTTCCGAAAGGC
>Ga0247611_10007348_pt1 | contig 13866 bp, 13 predicted proteins | sample 177DNAGHGhighgp2_FD_192422 | JGI IMG/M metagenome (GOLD analysis project Ga0247611, IMG submission 192422) | Sheep rumen microbial communities from Palmerston North, Manawatu-Wanganui, New Zealand - 1770 DNA GHGhigh gp2 | ecosystem: Host-associated > Mammals > Digestive system > Stomach > Rumen...
ACCGCGGTAAGGGTTATTCCCGTGCCGAATAAAAAGGTGGGCGATAAAGTGGACTTCGGCGGGCTTTTGGGTACTGCGCCCGTTATGGCGGTAAGCCCGTACGGTTCGGAAACGCTGATAGCGCGCGGCGGACGTATTCCCGCGCCCATACATAGCAACAAAAACTGAAACCGCTTAAAAGGAAAGGAGTGTAAAATTGAGCGACAGATATAAGTGGGCGACCGAAGACTTGTATAAAGACTTAAACGCTTGGGAAGACGATTTCAAAAAGATAGAAAAACCCGATTTTAAGGAATTTCGCGGAAAGTTGGGAAGGGCGGAAGGTTTTCTTGCCTGTATGAAGAAACAGGAAGAAACGGATATGATTTTAGAACGGCTTTCCGTTTACGCCTATATGAAACACGACGAAAACACCAAGGACAGCGAATTCGACGCACTTTTAAACAGGATAAATTCCGTTGCGGTCAAGTGCGCCGCGGAAACGGCTTTTATAGGCCCCGAACTCACCGCGCTTGACGACGCGGTTATAAAGGGGTATATAGATAATCCCGACCTTAAAGACTACGATTACGCGCTTAAATGTGTTCTTAAAAACAAAGAACACGTGCTTTCCGAAAACGAAGAAAGGCTTTTGTCCCTTTCTCACGAAGCGCTTTCGTCTTTTAAGGACGTGTTTACGAAGATAGATAACGCCGACCTTCCGATAGGCGGTTTTTCGCATAACGGCAAAAAGTACCCTTTAACTCACGGGCTTTACGGCGTGTATATGCAGTCTCCCGACAGGGCGCTCCGCAAAAAGGCGTTCAAGGCATATTATAAGGCGTATACTTCGCTTATCAATACGATAGCCGCGACCTATTACGGAAGCGTAAAGGGCGACGTGTTCTACGCCAAAGCGAAAAAATACCCGTCGGCGCTTGCCGCGGCGCTTAGCGGCGAAGACGTGGACGTTAAAGTCTATAAAAACCTTATTTCGTCCGTTCATAAGGCGTTGCCGCTTTTGCACGAGTATATGTCGGAAAAGAAAAAGGCTCTTAATCTCGATAAAATGTATATGTACGACGCGTACGTTCCCACCGTGGAAAACGCGGATATAAAACTCGATTACGACGACGCGTATAAACTCGTAGTCAAGGGGCTTTCGGTGCTCGGCGAAGAGTACGCGGGGCTTTTAGAAAAGGCGCACGACGAACGCTGGCTGGACGTTTATGAAGCGGACGGCAAAAGGAGCGGAGCGTACAGTATTTCCGCTTACGGGGCGCACCCCTTCGTGCTTTTGAACTATCAGAAGACCACGCACGACGTATTTACCATAGCGCACGAAATGGGGCACAGCATACACTCGTATTTTTCGAGTAAAGAGCAGCCCTATTCAAAAGCCGATTACAAAATTTTCGTGGCGGAAGTCGCAAGCACCGTGAACGAAGTGCTTTTGTGTCGCTACCTTTTAAAAAGCGAAACGGACGTAAAACTCAAAAAGTACCTGTTGTCCTACCTTATGGAAATGATACGCACCACGCTGTTCCGCCAGACGCAGTTCGCGGAGTTTGAAGAAAAGGTGCACGCAACCGTCGAAAAGGGCGAACCGTTGAATAAAGACAATATGAGTAAAATTTACCTTTCCTTAAATAAGAAATATTACGGAAAGGCTATAACGCACGGTGGGGAAATAAAGTACGAGTGGGCGCGTATTCCGCATTTTTACCGCGCGTTTTACGTGTATAAGTACGCTACGGGCATAATTTCCGCGCTTGCGATAGCGGACAGGATTTTGACCGAAGGCGAGCCCGCCGTAAAAGATTACTTTAAGTTTTTATCTTCGGGGGGTTCGGATAGTCCCGTGGAATTATTGAAGATCGCGGGCGTGGATCTTACGACGGATAAGCCGTTCGCGGGCGCGTTTAAGGTGTTTAAGGACGCGCTTGACGAGTTCAAAGCCTTATAATTACGAAAGATAAAGGAGTTTCGATATGCCGAAAAATTTAAGTAACGGACTTCCGCACAGTTTGGAAGCGGAACAGGCGCTATTAGGTTGTATAATTTTAGACCCGAAAATTCAGAACGAAGTAGCGGGGTTTTTGCACGAAGAAGATTTTTTCGAGAATTCGCATAAATTGATTTTTAACGCTATATCCGAAATTATAAAGGAAAACCGCACGGTGGACGTTATTACGCTTACCGATATGCTGGAAAAACAGGGCAATCTTAAAAACGCGGGGGATATTTCCTATATAACGGGTTTAACGGATATATTGCCTTCTTCCGCAAACTATCAGACCTACCTTTCGATGGTAAGGCGGGACAGTATGCTCCGTCGTTTAATCGGCGGCGCGACCAAAATAATCGACGAGTGCAGTAAAAGTCAGGATGAAAAAAATTCGCTCGCCCTTGCCGAAAAAACCGTTTACGATATATCGAACGACGCCGATACCAGCGAAATTTATAAGATAAGTTCGGTTATTCCCGACGTTATGACGAAACTCGACGAACTGTCCAAGGACTCGTCCAAATTCCGCGGCATAAGAACGGGTTACAGGGGGCTTGATTATATCTTAAACGGATTTCACGGCAGCGACCTTATGATACTCGCCGCCCGCCCCGCTATGGGTAAAACTTCGCTCGCAATGAATCTCGTGGAAAATATCGCGCTTGCGGGTAAGTCCTGCGCGGTGTTCTCGTTGGAAATGAGCAAAGAGCAATTAGTTCAACGTATGCTCTGCGCGGTGGCTAACGTCAGTATGAGTAACGCCTTAAAAGGGCAGATGCAGAAGTCCGAGTGGCTTAAAATCGCAAAGGCGAGAGAAATGCTGTCGAATACCCGTATATTTATCGACGAATCTTCGGTAATAACTCCCGAAGAAATACTCTCTAAATGCCGCAGATTAAAACGTAAACACGGACTTGATTTCGTTATGATAGACTACATCCAACTTATGGACAGTAAATCGAGAACGAGAGAAGAAAATCGTCAACAACAGGTCAGCGAAATTTCGCGTAACCTTAAAATACTCGCAAAAGAACTCGACGTGCCGGTACTCGCGCTGTCGCAACTTTCCCGTGCTGTGGAATCCGAAAAGCGCCGTCCGCAACTTTCCGATTTAAGGGAGTCGGGCGCGATAGAGCAGGACGCGGATATAGTTATGTTTATTCACCGCCCCGATATCGGCGCGAAGGAAAAGGAACTTGCCGAAGGCAAGATCCAGCCGAACGTCGCGGAACTCATCATAGCAAAGCACAGAAACGGTGCTACGGGTATGGTAAAACTCTACTTTAAATCCGAGTGCACCAAGTTTATCAATTTCAACGAAGACACGGGCGAACCCGAAGAAAAGGACGCCGCGCCCGCTAAAACGGTCAAGCCTTCGCTTGACGCGGCGGAAGAGTTGCCGCCTGCGGATAACGCGGACGATAGTAAGCCGCCGTTCGATATTGACGACAGCGGCGTAAAAAGTCTGGACGACGAGTTGTTTAACTGACAATATGACTACCGAAATTTTAAGCGTAAATGACGGCGTGGAAAAAGCCGCAAAAATACTTCTTTCGGGCGGGATAGTCGCTATGCCCACGGAAACCGTGTACGGGCTTGCCGCCGACGGCACTAATTCCGCCGCCGTGAAAAAAATATTTGAAGTAAAGGGGAGACCGTCGGACAATCCGCTTATCGCACACGTTCATAAAGATTACGACGTATCTGCACTTGTGCATATAAGGCAAGATTACGTTTACGATCTTATTAAAGCATATATGCCCGGGCCCTTGACGCTTGTTATGGAAAGCAAGGGCGTTATCTGTAAGGAAGCGGTTGCGGGCGGCGATACTCTCGCTGTCCGTATGCCTTCGCACGAAGGTTGTCAAAAACTTTTAAGGGCGGTAAATATTCCGCTCGTCGCGCCCAGCGCGAATTTGAGTAAACACACGAGTCCCGTTTCGGCGGAACACGTCTTTAACGACTTAAACGGTAAGATACCGCTTATTTTAGACGGCGGCAGATGTTCGGGGGGAATAGAGAGCACGGTTTTGGACGTTACGGGGAACGTACCGCGAATACTCCGCGCGGGGTTAATAACCCGCGAGATGGTGGAAAAAATCGCGGGCGGGTGCGAGATCGCGGAACACAAGGAAGGAGACAAGGTAAAATCTCCCGGGGTAAAGTACCGCCATTACCGTCCTAAGTGCGACACGGCGCTTTTCGAGATTGACGAAACTGACAAGGCGGCGGCGCTTTACGAAACGGAACTTGCGCGCGGCAGAACGCCGTATATTATGTGTTCGGACGACGTAGCGGAAAAATTCAAAGGAAAAAACTTGTTGCTTTTAGGAAAAGGCGGGGACGAGATAGCCTTTAACCTGTACGATAAACTGTTAGATGGCGAAAAAAAAGCGGATATAATAATCGCCGTGGCTTTCGGAAGATGCGACGGGGTATATCTCGGCATTATGAACAGACTTAAAAAGTCTTGCGGTTAGACTGATAAGGGTAATTATATGAAAAGAATATTATTCGTATGCACGGGAAATACCTGCCGCAGTCCTATGGCGGAAGTGATTTTGAAAACCAAATTAAAACTTTCGGGAATCCGCGGGATTTCGGTAAAAAGCGCGGGGCTTACCGCTACGGACGGAGAGAAAATGAGCAAGAACTCCTTACGCGCGCTTAAACTTTTGGGATACAAGTCTTACGGGTTTAAATCTTCGCGCGCGACGGGCGCGACGCTTATAAAAAGCGACGTCGTTATATGTATGACGCGCGAACACAAATCGCACATATCGAACTTTCCGAACGTTTACGCTATGAGCGAAATTACGGGATATGACATTGCCGATCCTTACGGCGGGGATATTAACGTTTACGTTAAGACTTCGCACGAAATAGAAGACGCGTGTAATATTATATTGCAAAAAATTATAGAGGAGAAAGGAGAAAAATGAAAGTTGCAATAGGTTGCGACCACGGCGGGATAAACTTAAAACCCGTTTTGGTCGATTATCTTAACAAGAAAGGAATAGAATACAAGGACTTCGGTACGTTTACCAAAGATTCCTGCGATTATAACGATTACGCGGCGCTCGTTGCGAACGCGGTCGTAAGCGGCGAATTCGACCGCGGTATACTTATTTGCGGTACGGGGATAGGTATGAGTATAGCCGCGAACAAGGTCAAGGGCATACGCTGCGCGCATTGTCACGACGTATTTTCCGCAAAAATGACGAGACTGCATAACGACGCGAACGTTCTCGCTATGGGCGAAAGAGTTATAGGGCCCGGGCTTATGCTGGAAATCGTCGACGCGTTTTTAAACACCGATTTTTCTTTCGACGAACGTCACGTCAGGCGAGTAAACAAGATAAAGGCGCTCGAAGAAAAAAACTTTAAATAAAGGCTTAAAGGATAAATTATGAAAATCAAAAAAGCAATAATTCCCGCGGCGGGACTGGGAACACGGTTTTTGCCTATAACGAAAGCCGTGCCGAAACCTATGCTTCCCGTCGTGGACAAACCGAATATTCAATACATAGCGGAAGAACTTAAAAGGGCGGGGATAGCCGAAACGGTTATAGTCGTAAGTCCCGAATCGGAAGTTATAATGCGGCACTTTTCCGCCGCGCCCGAACTTGAAAACAGGCTTTTGTCCGACGGTAAAAAAGCGCTTTACGATATCGAAAAGGCGACTTGCGCTTTTAACGTGAAATTCGCCGTGCAGAAAGAGCCGAACGGGCTTGCGGGCGCGATACTCTGCGCAGAAGAATATATCGGCGACGAACCGTTCGCACTGCTTCTCGGCGACGAAATGATATACGCCGCGCCCGAAGAACAGTCGTGTATGGAACGGCTGGTCGACATTTTCGATAAAACGGGTAAAAGCGTTATCGCCACGATGGAAGTATTCGGCGACGACGTGAGTAAATACGGAAATTTAGGCATAGAGAGTGAAACGGACGGTATTATGACGGTGAACGCCATCGTGGAAAAACCCGCGATTAACGAAGCGCTTTCAAACAACGCCATTATCGGCAGATACGTTTTAGCGGGCGGCATAATGAGTAAATTAAAAGCCTTAAAGCCCAAAGGTAACGAGATATATCTTACCGACGTTTTAGACGAACTTGCTAAAAAGGGCGAACTTTTGGCGTCGACTTTTGAAGGTAGACGTTACGACGTCGGCGATAAGTTAGGATTTATAAAAGCCAACGTGGAATACGCGCTTCGCAACGAAGAGATAGGCAAAGACTTTAAGGCTTATATAAAGGAAATAAGTAAAACGCTCTGATTTTCCGTCGGGGCGCGAAAGGGAATTTTATGTACGATAAAATTTGTAGGGGTTGCGGAACGTATCTTTCCGATTATTACAGGACGGGGATGCTCGGCTGTCCGCATTGTTATACCGCTTTTCGTTCGGAGATAACTAAAACGCTCCGTAAGATACAGAAAGGCGCGAAACACGAAGGCAAGATACCCACGCTTAATTCGGTCGATAAAGAACTTTACTCGGAATACAAGCGGCTTCTTGCCGAAAAGGAAGCCGCCGTTTTAGAGAGCAGATTTTCCGACGTAAAAAACATTTCAGACGAGCTTTTGGATTTGAAAGCCGAACTCGAACGCAGGGGGCTGATATAGTATGGAAGTCTTAAACCCCGACCTTTATGCTGGCAATATAATAATGTCGCGCGTAAGACTTGCGAGAAATCTTCGCGATATGCCGTTCACACTCGACGCCGCGAGCGGGCGGGAAGTCGTTAAAAAGGTCAACCGCGCGCTCGTTAAAACGGATACTTTCAACCTGTATTTCGTTTCTAATCTCGACGAGATAACTTTGGAAGCGATGAAAGAGCGGCATCTTATCAGCAACAACCTTATCGCAAATCCCGAGTGCGGCGCGGCGCTCGTAAATTCCGACGAAAGCCTGTCCATTATGGTCAACGAAGAAGACGTAATACGCGAACAGTGCTTTATGAAAGGACTTCGCATTTCCGAAGCGTATAAGCGCATTGACAGAATAGACGACGAACTCGCCAAAAATCTCGATATCGCTTTCGACGAAACCTTAGGGTATCTTACCGCGTGTCCCACTAATCTCGGCACGGGGATGCGGGCTTCGGTGATGATGTTTCTGCCGGCTCTTACCGAGAGCGGCAAGATAAAAGACCTTGTGGCGGAAGCGGCGGAGATAGGGCTTACCGTTCGGGGGCTTTACGGCGAAGGTAGCCGTGCCGAAGGCTGTATGTATCAGATAAGCAACGAAGTAACGCTCGGCATTTCCGAATACGATATAATAAAATCGGTGGAAGAAACGGTGCTTTCCGTGTGTAAGTTGGAGCGCGAACTCGAAGAAAAATTATACGTCAAAAAAGAACTCGTTACTATGGACAGGGCGAAAAAGGCGTTCGGGGTGCTTACCAACGCGGTACTTCTGCCTTATACGGAGTTTTTAACGCTTATCGCCGAAGTCAAACTCGGCGCTATGCTCGGTATGATAAACATTTCCGACGTGGAAGCGATAGACGACTTGATCGTCGCCGTGCGCCCCGCAAATCTTTGCAAGCAGTACGGCAGACCGCTTACGGATACGGACAGGGATTTGTTCCGCGCCGAACTCGTCGGCAAAAAACTTACTAAATTAAAGGAGTGATATTATGTATTACGAAGCATTTTCACGCAACGTGAACGAAGTTATAGATATTGCGAACGAACTTGCCAAGCGCTTCGGGTGCAGATACATCGGTAGCGAACACATTATGTTCGGCTTGATTAACGTTACCGACGGCCGTGCGGCTTCTATTCTGCGCGAAGCGGGTGTTGACAGCGACAGATATCTTGCGTATTTTAAACGGACCATAGACCCGACTTCGATAATTCCCGGCAATATGTTTACGCCGCGCACCAAACGTCATCTGGAAAAGGCGATAGACGTTTCTTTGCGAGCGCGCTCGGGTTTCGTCGGCACGGAACATCTTTTACTCGTTATCCTTATGGACGAAGAATCGGTCGCGACCGCCATATTGCAGGCGATGGGCGTCAATACGGGAGAAATGGCGGAAGAAATCGCCGAAAGTCTTTTCGGTAACGACGAACAAGAGAACGAACAGGGCGAAGAAGGAGTTTTCGCGAATACGTTTAAGACAGCGCAAAATCCATATTCGCAGGCAAGAAAGGACAAGGACTACGGCGATCTCGGCGAACTCGGAAAATTCGGCGTGAACCTTAATAAACAGGCGCAAGAAGGTCGGCTCGACCCCGTTATCGGTAGGAAAAAGGAAATCGACAGGGTAATTCAGATACTTTCGAGAAGGACTAAAAATAATCCCGTGCTTATCGGCGAACCGGGCGTCGGCAAAAGCGCCGTCGTGGAAGGGCTTGCGCAGGCGATAGTAAAAGGCAACGTTCCCGAACTTTTAGCGGATAAAATAGTTTTCTCGCTCGATATCGCAGGGATGCTCGCGGGCGCGAGATACCGCGGCGACTTCGAAGAAAGACTTAAAAAAGCCATAGACGTAGTAAAGCAGAACGGCAATATAATTCTGTTTATCGATGAAATTCACAATATCGTCGGCGCGGGGAGTACGGGCGAAGGCAATATGGACGCGGCGAATATCTTAAAGCCTATGCTTTCGCGCGGGGAATTGCAGACCATCGGCGCGACCACTATCGACGAGTACAGAAAATATATCGAAAAAGACGCGGCGCTGGAACGGCGTTTTCAGCCTATAATGGTAGACGCGCCCAGCACCGAAGAAACGGTGGAAATATTAAAGGGACTGCGCGACAAGTACGAATCTCACCACGGCGTGAGTATTCCCGACGACGCGATTATGGCGGCGGTATCTTTATCCGACAGATATATAACCGACAGGTTTTTGCCCGACAAGGCGATAGACTTAATAGACGAAGCGGCTTCAAGGGTGCGGCTCGACAGTTACAATTCGCCCGCGGAAGCCAAGCAAAAGGAAAACGAACTCGCAACGCTTACCGCCGAAAAGAACGAAGCCAAGCGCCGCGACGATTTGGAGCGCGCCATAAAACTCAATAAGGAAATAGAGCGAGTAAACAAGGAACTCGACGAAATTCGGGCGACCGCAAGCAAGATGAAGAGCAACAGGGAGAAATTGAAACTCACTCCCGACGACATAGCGAAAGTTGTAAGCAACTGGACGGGCGTGCCCGTAGTAAAACTTACCGAGACCGAAGCGCAGAAACTTCTGGATTTAGAAGCGGTGTTGCATCAAAGGGTAATAGGTCAGTCGGACGCGGTGAAAGCGGTGGCGGACGCTATCCGCCGCGCGAGAGCGGGGCTTAAAGACCCCAACCGCCCCGTCGGTTCGTTCATATTCGTAGGTCCTACGGGCGTCGGTAAAACCGAACTCTCGAAAGCGCTTGCGGAAGCGGTTTTCGGCAACGAAAACAATCTTATCCGCGTCGATATGTCGGAGTATATGGAAAAGCACTCGGTATCTAAAATGGTCGGCGCGCCTCCCGGATACGTCGGGTTCGACGAAGCGGGGCAACTTACCGAAAAGGTGAGAAGAAAGCCCTATTCCGTCGTTTTGTTCGACGAAATAGAAAAGGCGCACCCCGACGTGTTCAACGTGATGTTGCAGATACTTGACGACGGGAGATTAACCGACAGCAAGGGCAGGACTGTTTCGTTCAAGAATACCATAATCATTATGACGTCCAACGTCGGCGCGACGGAGATACAGCATAAAAACGCGCTGGGATTTTCGGGCGGAGAAAAGGCTTACGACGATATGTGCGACAGGTATATGGACGCCTTGAAGGAAAAATTCCGTCCAGAATTCTTAAACCGTATCGACGATATAATAGTATTCCATAAACTTACCAAGGACGAAACGGCGCAAATCGCCGAACTTCTTTTAGGCAGTTTGAGAAAGCGCCTTGCGGTAATAGGGGTAAAACTCGTCGTAACAGACGCCGCGATGGATTTAATAATCGAAAAGGGCTACGACAACGACTACGGCGCGCGCCCCTTAAAACGGGTTATTCAACGGCATATAGAAGACAGATTATCCGAAGAAATACTGCGCGGAACGTTAAAAGAAAACTCGACCGTAACGGTTGACGCCGCCGACGGAGAATTTTCTTTTATAAACGGCTGATTTTTTCGTAAAATCAAAAGGGTTTTCGGACGCTTTTTGCGAATTATTATTTAAGGAGAAAAATTATGAAATTCGACATCTATGCAAAAAATTACGAAGTAAGCGAAAAACTTAAAAACGTTACCGAACAGAAACTTGCAAAACTTGACAAGTACTTTAAAGACGACGAAACGACGGCAAAGGTAAGTTTCAAAAAACAGGCTAATTCTTTCACGACCGAAATTATGCTCGACTTTAACGGAAAATTCGTTCGCGCGACGGCGACGAGCGACAATTTTTACGATAATATAGACATAATATTGCCGAAGATAGAAGGTCAGATAAGAAAACACCGCACTAAATTCGACCAGCACAATAAAAACGCGGCTTTTGCAGACGCCGCCATCTACGACGTACGCAACGCAGAAGAAAACGCGAAACGGCAGATAGTAAAGAAAAAGAATTTCGTTCTTACCCCGATGACGGTAAAAGAAGCGGAAGAAGAAATGGAACTTTTAGGACATTCCTTTTACGTCTTTTTAGACGCGAAAACCAACACCGTACAGGTTCTTTACAGACGTGACGACGGCGATTTGGGTTTAATAGAACCGCAGGTGTAACGCTATATGCAGACGGGAATTTCCACCGCGTCTTTGTTCGGCAGATTCAACACCGAAGACGCGTTGTCCTTTTTGAGCGGGAACGGAGTTTCGGCGGCGGAAGTCTTTTTGGAATCCTTTTGCGAATACAATAGGGAATTCGGCGAGTTTTTAGCCGCCCGTAAGGGCAATACCGCAATTCACTCAATACATACGCTTACAACGCAGTTCGAGTCCACGCTTTATAGTTTAAACGAACGCGCCGAGAAAGATTCCTTTATTCTTCTCGATAAGACGATGCAGGCGGCAAAGGCTATGGGCGCGAAATATTATACCTTTCACGGGCTCGCGAGAGTAAAGCGCACCCCGTATATTATAGATTACGAGCGCGTCGGCACTATTACGCAACGGATAATAGACGTTTGCGAAAAATACGGCGTTACGCTCGCCTATGAAAACGTGCACTGGGCGTATTACAATTATATCGGTTTTTTTTCCGAACTTAAAAAACGCACGTCGGGGCTCAAAGGAACTTTCGATATAAAGCAAGCGCGACAAGCGGGGGTGGACTTCCGCGAGTTTATAGACGAAATGGGCGGCGATATCGTAACCGCGCACCTTTCGGATATAGACGAAAACGGCAAGATGTGTTTGCCCGGTAGGGGAATTACCGATTTTAAGGAAGTGTTTTCGAGACTTCGGGATAAGGGTTTCGACGGCGCTATGCTTTTAGAAGTCTATAAAAACGATTTTAATGACTTCGACGAGTTGTTCGATTCTCTTTCGTATATAACCGACCTTGCCGATAAGATTTTTACGAAATAAACCGAAAGCCCTTGATTTACAAGGGCTTTTTCATTTACTTTTATTGATAGTTGTTTTTAAATTTCAATCGGTTTTTTACAATAAAAATCTACCGCTCGTTTATAAAACGGACGGAAGATATCGGTAAAACCGATTCTCGAAAACAGAAATAAATTATTCCTGCGGTTTGGCTTTTTCTTCCTCGAAAGCGGCGAGAATAACTTTAATAAGTTCTTCTCTCGTTTCGGTTTTGATGGGGTGGGCTATGTCTTTATACGAGCCGTCGGTAGTCTTGCGGCTGGGCATAGCGATAAAAAAGCCTTCGTTTCCTTCAATAACCTTAATGTCGTGTACAACAAAGCAGTCATCGAAGGTTACCGAAGCCACCGCTTTAAGTTTGCTGTCGTTGTTCTTGACGATGCGAACTCGTACGTCTGAAATTTTCATTTCGGTACCTTCCTTCATTTTAGACTAAATAAATCATAACATATAAAATCGACGATTTCAATACGTTTTTAAAATTTCCCCATTATTTTTTTGTTTTATTCGAAAAATTCACCGCTTTTATCCCTTAATTTCGTTTTTTTTCATATTTTATAGTATGAAAGATATCGTTTTTTTCTCTGATTTTAAAAATATCCACTTTATCGGAATCGGCGGAGTGTCGATGAGCGGACTTGCAAAATATTGTATGACCAAAGGGTTTTCCGTTTCGGGAAGCGATAAAGCCGCGTCCAACGAAACCAAAAAACTTGCCGCGCTCGGCGCAAAAGTTTTTAAGGGACACAAAGCGGAAAACGTGAAAAACGCGGAACTCGTCGTGTATTCTTCCGCCGTTTCGGAGAATAACCCCGAACTTTGTTTTGCGAAAAAGCACGGGTTGCCGATTTTAAAACGCAGCGAACTTTTGGGCGAAATTTTATCGTTGCACGGTAGAACCGTGGCGGTTTCGGGTAGCCACGGAAAATCGACGACTACCGCAATGATAGCCGAAATTCTTATCGCTGCGAATTTTGATCCCACCGTATTTTTGGGCGGCGAAAGAAAGGCTTTCGGCAATTGCAGGGTTGGCGGCGGCGACTACGCCGTGGCGGAAGCGTGTGAATATAAGCGCAATTTTTTGGATATTCGCCCCGACGTCGCGGTTATTCTCAATATAGACAACGACCACGTCGATACGTATAAAAATATGGACGAAGCCGTGAACGCTTTTTCGCTTTTTGCGAAAAACAGTCTTTCCGTGATAAACGCCGACGATAAGTACGCAAGGAAAGTGTTTAATTCTTCCACGGTAACTTTCGGCGTGAAAAACCTTGCCGTTTATAAGGCGAAATATATAAGTGAAAGCGAGTGCCGTTCGTTTACCGTTTACGCTTACGGCAAGCGGCTTGGTCGGATAAGTCTTAAAGTCGCGGGTGCGCACAACGTATATAACGCGCTTGCGGCGGTTGCTTGCACGAGCGAACTTAAAGTTCCGTTTCGGGTAATAAAGTCGGCGCTTGAAGCGTTTGACGGCATAAGGCGGCGGAACGAATTTTTGGGCGAGTTTTGCGGCGCAAAGTGTTTTGCCGATTACGCGCATCATCCTACGGAGATTCGCGCTATGCTGGAAAACGCAAAAGATAAAGTGCTCGTCGTTTTTCAGCCGCACACTTATTCGCGTACCGCGGCGCTTATGTCCGATTTCGTAGCGGCGCTTTTTTCTGCGGAAGGAGTTATAATTTATAAGACCTATCCCGCAAGGGAGAAATTTTCGGCGGCGGGCGACGGTAAAAAACTTTTTGAAAATATTAAGGAACGCGGCAAAGAGAACGTAGCCTACGCGAATAGTTGTGTTTCTCTAAAAAAAGAACTTAAAAATCGCGCCGCGCTTTTTGATAGAATACTGTTTTTAGGGGCGGGAGATATTTACGAAATCGCAAAAAGATGCTTAAAAACGTAGTCGTAATCGCGTCTGATTTTTACCGTTAAAAAAATTGTTGAGAAAAAGTAGAAATTTGCCATTAAAACGTTTGCAAAAAATATTTTTTTGAGTTATTATTTAAATAATCAAAATTATAATAGGAGAGAATAGGCAATGATACGGAAAGGAAGAAAAATATCGGTTTTAGGCACGGGCAACGTAGGAGCGACGATTGCTTATTCTTTGACCATATCGGGGCTTTGTTCGGAAATAGTTTTAGTCGATATAAACAAGACGAAAGCCGAAGGGGAAGCGCTGGATCTCGCACAGTGCGCCGCGTGCGTGCCGTCCGTAAAAGTTCGGTGCGGTGAATATGCGGACGTTGCGGGTTCCGACGTTATTATAGTTACTTTCGGTATAGGCAGAAAGCCCGACCAGACAAGGCTCGACCTTGCAAAAGTCAACGTC
>Ga0247611_10007349_pt1 | contig 13864 bp, 9 predicted proteins | sample 177DNAGHGhighgp2_FD_192422 | JGI IMG/M metagenome (GOLD analysis project Ga0247611, IMG submission 192422) | Sheep rumen microbial communities from Palmerston North, Manawatu-Wanganui, New Zealand - 1770 DNA GHGhigh gp2 | ecosystem: Host-associated > Mammals > Digestive system > Stomach > Rumen ...
CTTCGTCGGTCCCCGTCGCGAAATGGTGACACCTTGGAGCACAAATGCCGTGGAGATTACACAAAATATGAATCTGCGCGGCATTTTGCGTATAGAGGAATACTTCCCCGTGTCAAGTGCCGACGCAGAACACGACCCGATGCTTCAGCGTCTCTATAAAGGTCTTAATCAAGACATTTTCACAGTCGATATAAAACCCGCTCCCATCCGTCTGATTGAAGACCTCGAGTCTTACAACGAAGAGGAAGGTCTGGCGCTGAGTCCCGAGGAGATAGAATATCTGCACAGTATTGAAAAACGTCTTAATCGCCGTCTTACAGATTCTGAGGTGTTCGGCTTTGCACAAATCAACTCGGAACATTGCCGTCACAAGATTTTCGGCGGCACATTTATCATCGACGGAAAGGAAATGCCCTCGTCGCTCTTTGCAATGATTAAGAAGACGACGCAGGAGAATCCCCACAAGATAATATCTGCATATAAGGACAATGTGGCATTTGCCGAAGGACCTATTGTAGAGCAATTCGCACCTGCCGACCATTCGACAAGCGACTATTTCATCATCAAGAACATAGAGAGTGTGATAAGCATAAAGGCCGAAACACACAACTTCCCCACCACCGTTGAACCCTTCAATGGAGCATCAACAGGTACGGGCGGTGAAATTCGCGACCGTATGGGAGGTGGCGTAGGTTCCTGGCCTATTGCCGGAACGGCGGTTTATATGACCAGCTATCCACGTACCAAGGAAGAACGTGCTTGGGAGAAGATTCTACCTGTAAGGAAGTGGCTCTATCAGACTCCCGAACAGATACTCATCAAGGCCTCGAATGGTGCTAGTGATTTCGGTAATAAGTTCGGACAGCCGTTAATCTGCGGTTCGGTGCTCACCTTTGAGCATCAGGAAGCAGAGGGCGAACCGATGTATGCCTACGACAAAGTGATAATGCTGGCAGGCGGTGTTGGTTACGGAACAAAGCGCGACTGTCTGAAAGGCACTCCGAAGAAGGGCAACAAGATAGTTGTTGTGGGTGGTGAGAACTATCGCATCGGACTTGGCGGCGGCTCAGTATCGAGTGTAGATACAGGTCGCTATTCTAACGGTATCGAGTTGAATGCTGTGCAGCGTGCAAATCCGGAAATGCAGAAGCGTGCCAACAACCTTGTTCGCGCCCTTTGTGAAGAGGAAGTCAACCCTATTGTCAGCATTCATGATCACGGAAGCGCAGGACATGTGAACTGCCTGTCGGAGCTGGTGGAAGAATGTGGCGGTCTCATAGATATGACGAAACTGCCAATTGGTGACAAGACTTTGTCGAGCAAAGAAATTATAGCCAACGAAAGTCAGGAGCGTATGGGACTGCTCATTCAGGAAGAGCATCTCGACCACGTTCGCAAGATTGCCGAGCGCGAGCGTGCTCCGCTGTATGTTGTTGGTGAAACTACTGGCGATGCTCACTTTGCCTTTGAACAGGGCGACGGAGTACGTCCCTTCGACCTCGATGTTGCCGATATGTTCGGACATTCACCTAAGACCGTTATGCGCGACAACACCGTTGAGCACAAATATCAAGACCTAGACAATTTAGAAAATCTAGATATTTTAGATAGTCTGGAAAAAGTGCTTTCGCTGGAGGCCGTTGCATGTAAGGACTGGCTGACTAACAAGGTGGACCGTAGTGTAACTGGAAAGGTAGCACGTCAGCAATGTCAGGGCCAGTTGCAACTACCGTTGTCTGACTGTGGTGTTGTAGCTCTCGACTATCGCGGAAAGCGCGGTATTGCCACAGCTTTGGGTCACGCACCACAGGCAGGACTGGCAGATGCTGCAAAAGGCAGTGTACTGGCAGTTGCCGAGAGTCTTACCAACATCGTGTGGGCACCCCTTGCCGAAGGGCTTGACAGCGTAAGTCTAAGCGCCAACTGGATGTGGCCTTGCCGTTCGCAAGAAGGTGAAGACGCACGACTCTATCAAGGTGTGGAGGCTCTGAGCGACTTCTGCTGCGAGTTGGGCATCAACGTGCCTACGGGTAAGGATTCACTGTCTATGACACAGAAATATCCCAACGGCGATAAGGTGATAAGCCCAGGAACGGTAATCGTCACCAGCGGCGGCGAGGTAAGCGATATTCGCAAGGTGGTAAGTCCTGTTCTGGACACCAAGACTCCTTCTTCGCTCTACCACATCGACTTCTCATTCGACGAATTGCGACTTGGCGGTTCTGCTTTTGCACAGAGCCAGAACAAAGTAGGCAGCGATGTTCCGACAGTGACAAATCTCGAATACTTCAGCGATGCATTTACCGCTGTTCAGGAATGTATCAACAAACGCCTGTTATTAGCAGGTCACGACATCTCTGCAGGAGGTCTTGTAACCACACTGTTAGAAATGTGCTTTGCCAACACCAACGGCGGTCTGAAGGTTAATCTCAACAACTTCGAAGAGAATAGTATCGCCAAGATTCTATTTGCTGAGAACCCAGGTGTTGTAGTTCAGGTGGCAACGAAGCACGAAGCCGAATTCAAGAAACTGATGGACGAAGCCGGTGTAGGATACATCTACATAGGTGTTCCATGCAAAGAGCGCAATATGATAGTAAAGAAGGGCGAGGAGAAACTTACGCTCGACATTGACCAACTGCGCGATGTATGGTACGAAAGCAGCTATCTGCTCGACCGTCAGCAAAGTATGAATGGAAAAGCCGACGAGCGCAAGGAAAACTACAAGAAGCAACCTGTAGAAATTAAGTTCGCTCCCACATTCAGTGGCAAACTTTCACAATACGGACTTGATGCCGACAGAAGAAAGAACTCAGGTGTTCGCGCTGCCATAATTCGAGAGAAAGGAACAAACGGCGAACGCGAGATGGCTTACTCCCTGTGGTTGGCAGGATTCGACGTTAAGGACGTGATGATGACCGACCTTGTGGAAGGACGCGAAACCTTGGATGATATGAACATGATAGTGTTCTGCGGCGGTTTCTCAAACAGCGACGTATTAGGTTCTGCTAAGGGATGGGCTGGTGCCTTCCTGTTCAACCCCAAGGCAAAAGAGGCTCTCGACCGTTTCTATGCTCGTCCCGACACTCTCTCGCTGGGTATCTGTAACGGTTGCCAGTTGATGGTGGAACTTGGTCTAATTCAAAATTCAAAATTAACAATTAACAATGAGGAACGTCCTCGAATGCTGCACAACGACAGCCATAAGTTCGAATCGGCATTCTTGGGTCTGACAATTCCACAGAACAAGAGTGTGATGTTTGGCTCGCTGAGTGGCTCGAAGCTCGGCATCTGGGTGGCACACGGAGAAGGAAAGTTCCATCTGCCCGGTAAGGAAGAAGACTACAGCATTGTGGCTAAATACAACTATGCAGAATATCCTGCCAATCCCAATGGTAGCGACTTTGCTGTAGCAGGTATCTGTTCTGAGGACGGACGTCATTTGGCAATGATGCCTCACCTCGAAAGAGCCATATTCCCGTGGCAGTGCGGATGGTATCCAAACGAGCATATTAATGATGACATTACGCCTTGGATAGAAGCTTTTGTAAATGCACGTAAGTGGATAGAAACCAGAAAGTAATATGTGGGACCTTTTCACTACATTCTTCCGCATCGGACTATTTACAATAGGAGGCGGATATGCAATGATTCCACTCATTGAAGCAAAGGTGGTTGACGAGAAACAGTGGATAGGACGAGAGGAACTTCTCGACCTTATTGCTGTAGCTCAGTCGTGTCCTGGTATCTTTGCCATCAACATTGGTATATTCATTGGTTACAAACTGAGAGGAAAACGTGGAGCCGTAGTTACTACACTTGGTACTGCCCTTCCCTCGTTCCTGATTATTCTGGCAATAGCGTTGGTGTTTCAACAGTTCCGCGACAACATCTATGTGGAACGAGTATTCAGAGGCATACGTCCTGCTGTAGTAGCCCTGATTGCAGCCCCTGTCTTCAAGATGGCTCAGATGACTAAAATCAGTCGTTACAACATTTGGATTCCCATTGTAGCAACCCTGTTGATTTGGCTCATGGGTGTGAGTCCTATTTATGTAATAATAGCAGCAGGTGTTGGTGGTTACCTGTATGGACAGATAAAGGAGGATAAGTTATGATTGCGATAATGTTCCTATTGTTCTGGACCTTCTTCCAGATTGGTCTCTTCGGCTTTGGAGGCGGATATGCAATGATTTCGATGATACAAGGCGAAGTCGTAGGTCGCTATCATTGGATGACTACAAGTCAGTTTACGGACATTGTGGCTGTTTCACAGATGACACCAGGTCCCATCGGCATAAACTCTGCAACATATGTAGGCTACACGGCAATCACGAATGCTGGTAACGAATGGTACTGGGGAATTGTAGGAAGTGTAATCGCCTCCTTCGCTGTTGTACTGCCCTCATTCATTCTGATGATAATTATCAGCCGTTTCCTGATGAAGTACAAGTCGCACCCCATCGTGGAAAATGTGTTCCAAGGACTACGTCCTGCTGTTGTGGGATTGCTGGCAGCCGCCTCTCTGTGTCTGATGACTCCTGAGAACTTCTCTACGCCCAGCATATCTCCTTGGCAATTCTGGATAAGCGTCAGCCTGTTCCTCTTTGCCTTCATCTCCGTGAAGGTTTACAAGATGAGTCCCATCCGCATCATTCTGCTTTGCGGCGTTGTCGGTTTAGTATTACTCTGATTCTTCGAGGCTTTTAACATGCCACGTTCCCTTTTCCGAATCCTTGACAAGCACCAGCGAAAACTGGCGATTGCCAACGTGTGCAGGCTGGCCTATAGAATCTATCAATAAGGCATCCTTAGCATTCAGCAGAAGGTGACACGTATTGCCTTCAACACTGCTGTTGTCAGTGCTTACCTGCGGCTCAACCGCAAGAAGTTGCTGCATTTCCTCACCCGACAGATTCGACAGACGCCACCGCATTTGTTCCACCACTTGCGGTTGTGCAATCTGTTCTAAATCGGTCAAGGAACAACGCAGATAAGCCATTAAGGCACGTTCACCCACCTGATTGGGCGTATCGGCTTTATTACAAGCCGCAACAAGCATGAGAAACAATGCAGAAACCAGTATATTTCGTATCATAAGCACATATTTTAGGGCAAATGTATAAAGAATTATAAATATTTTCGTATTTTTGCACGCGAAAATAAACCCAACATGATAAAATTCCTATGCTTGGGGAGTGGCAGCAGTGGCAATTGCTATTACCTCAAGACCGAAAAATGTAGTATTCTAATAGACGCTGGCATACCTGTTCGAACGCTGAAGAAGACGTTGCAGAACTATGGCTTCTCACTTGAGGCAGTTGACGGCGTATTCGTTACTCATGACCACGCCGACCATATTAAGGCTGTAGGTTCATTGGCTAACGATTTGCAGAAACCTATATACGCCACAGAGAAAGTTCACATTGGTATCAATAACAACTATTGCACAACCTCAAAAGTGACAGAGGCCAGTCGCCGATACCTTTATAAAGGTGAAGCTTGCATTATTGGTGACCTGAGAATAACCCCCTTCGAGGTTTCACATGACAGTAGCGACTGTGTCGGATACCGGATAGAGCACGGTGACACGACGTTTTGTTTAGCCACTGACGTAGGTGTTGTAACTCCCACCGTTGCAGAAGCTATTGGTTCAGCCAACTATCTGGTGTTGGAAGCAAATCACGATGAGGAGATGCTGGCACAAGGTCCATATCCCGCCTACCTCAAGGGACGCATACGCAGCGAACGCGGACACTTATCGAACCATCAGTGTGCCGATGCACTTGTAACGTACGGTTCACCTCGTCTTCGCTATGTTTGGCTCTGTCACCTTAGCGAGGAAAACAATCATCCTGAACTTGCCCGAAAGACGATAGAACAGGTATTACGCAGCTATGGAATAGTGGTTGGTGCCGACTTTGGAATGGAAGTGCTCAATCGCCAAACCCCCACCGGAGTATTTGAACTGGAATAACAAGACATGAACGAAGACAATATAGCCAATCAGTTCTCCTTCATTGCAGATTTTGAGGGAGACATTAAGCAACTGACTGACCAACCGATACCCCAAGTTGTGCCCATTCTGCCGCTGCGCAACATTACGCTGTTTCCCTGCGTGATGTCGCCAGTGAAGGTTTCGCGTAAGAGTTCACTGAGACTTGTACGTGACGCCTTCCAGTCGGGTAAAATCATTGGAGCCTTTTTCCAAAAAGACAGTCGCGAGGAAGACCCCATTTTGGCTGAGTTGCATCAGATAGGAGTAGCCGCACGCGTTGTAAAGCTGTTGGAAATGCCCGACGGACAAGTAACCGTCATCCTTCAAGCAGCCTGCCGCATTATAATGCATCAGCGCATCAAGAACACGCCCTATATTATGGCACAGGTGGAACAACTGAAGGAGTTCTACCCAGAGCCCAACGATATAGAGTTTCGCGTGCTGGTGGACACAAGTCGCAAACGTGCAATAAGACTCATTGAGAGCCACGAGGATCTGCCCAACGAAGCCAAGTTTGCCGTGATGAACATCTCCAACGATTTCTTCATGGTGAATTTCCTGTGCACCAGTCTTCCATTGCCCGAAGAAGAGAAGCAGGAAATGCTTAAAATGGCAATCGTTAAGGAACGTACTGCAAAACTCATTCAGAGCATCAATGCTGCGCAGTATCTTGTGAACATGAAGAACAGGATTCTGCAGCAGACACACATCGACCTCAACCGTCAACAGCGCGAGTGGTTCCTGCAGCAGGAGATGAAGAATATTCAGGACGAGCTGGGAGGCTCGAACTCGACACGCGACACAGAGACTCTGCGACAAAAAGCATCAGAGAAGAAGATGCCTGAATATGCACGCGAGGCCTTCAACAGCGAGTTGAGCAAGTTGGAACGCATCAATCCGCAGAGTCCTGACTACAACATCCAACTCAACTATCTTCAGACCATACTGGAATTGCCTTGGGAGAAATACACCACAGACAACCTGAATATAGTAAATGCAGAGAAGGTGCTCAATCATGACCACTATGGTATGGACAAGGTGAAGGAACGCATTCTGGAACACCTTGCAATACTGAAGTTAAGAGGCGATATGAAGTCACCAATCCTCTGTCTCTACGGTCCTCCAGGAGTTGGTAAAACATCCTTGGGACGAAGCATTGCATCTGCCCTGAAGCGCAAATATGTAAGAGCATCGTTAGGCGGTCTGCACGACGAAGCCGAGATTCGCGGACACCGTCGTACATACATTGGAGCAATGCCCGGTCGCATATTGAAAAGTATCATAAAGGCTGGTTCCAACAACCCCGTCTTCATACTCGATGAAATTGACAAGATAGGTGGGATGACAGCCCAGGGCGACCCATCCTCTGCTCTGCTCGAAGTTCTCGACCCAGAACAGAACTCTGCTTTTCACGACAATTTCCTCGACCTCGACTACGATCTATCAAAGGTTATGTTCATAGCCACTGCCAACGATATCAGTCAGATTCCGCGCCCTTTGCTCGACCGTATGGAACTAATAGAGCTCAATGGATACTGCACTGAGGAAAAGATAGAGATTGCACGCAAGCACCTCATCAAGAAGGCGAAGGAGAACAACGGTCTTAAAGACCGCAAGGATGTGAAGATGACAAAGGCTGCTATAGAATATCTTATCGAGCACTATACTCGCGAAAGCGGAGTGCGCGGCATGGAGAAGCAGTTAGAGAAAATATTCCGCAAGGTTGCCCTTGCAATAGCCCGCGACGAGAACTACAACGAGGTGAACATTGGCGTAGACGAAGTAAAGCGACTGCTTGGCAAGGAGCCCTTCAACCGCGACATCTATCAGGGCAACGGGAATGCAGGTGTTGTCACAGGACTTGCTTGGACAAGTGTTGGCGGAGAGATTCTGTTCATAGAAACGAGTCTCAGTCGCGGACAAGGTGGCAAACTCACCATCACCGGCAACCTGGGCGACGTCATGAAGGAGAGCGCAATGCTGGCACAGGAATACATAAAGGCACACGCCGAACAGATTGGAATAGACAGTCGTGTATTTGAGCACTGGAATCTGCATCTTCACGTTCCAGAAGGAGCAACACCGAAGGACGGTCCGTCGGCTGGTATCACTATGGCAACGTCAATGGCATCGGCTCTCACACAACGTAAAGTCCGTCCGCATCTGGCAATGACTGGTGAAATTACTCTTCGCGGCAAAGTGCTGCCCGTTGGTGGTATCAAGGAAAAGATACTGGCAGCTAAACGTGCCGGCATACGTGAGATAGTGATTTGTAAGGACAATCGCAAGGATATTGAAGAGATACCGGAGATGTATCTCAACGGTGTCTCGTTCCACTATGTAGAGACTGTGAAGGATGTGTTCGACTATGCTCTGTTACCCGAAAAGGTGAAGGACGCAGTTGTCTTCACAATACCAGAGGATAAAGGTAATAGTGAAAAATCATGACATTTGAACTACTGAAGACTGACGATAAGACGAGTGCCAGAGCAGGACTCATCACCACCGACCACGGGCAGATAGAAACTCCTATCTTCATGCCCGTGGGAACTGTCGGCAGCGTGAAGGGAGTACTACAGCGCGACCTTAAGAACGAGGTGGGAGCACAAATCATTCTTGGTAACACTTATCACCTCTACCTGCGTCCGGGAACAGACATTCTGGAACAGGCTGGCGGTCTTCACCGGTTCATAAACTGGGACCGTCCCATGCTCACCGACAGCGGCGGTTTTCAGGTTTTCTCCCTCACAGGCATACGCAAGCTAAAGGAAGAAGGCTGTTACTTCACCAGTCACATCGACGGTTCCAAGCATTTCTTCTCACCCGAAAGGGTTATGGACATTGAGCGCTCCATTGGAGCCGACATCATGATGGCTCTCGACGAATGTCCTCCCGGCACCAGCGATTACGACTACGCCAAGAAAAGCTTGGGACTGACCCATCGCTGGCTCGACCGCTGCTGGAAGCGTTTCAACGAGACGGAACCCAAATACGGCTATCAGCAAAGTCTGTTCCCCATTGTTCAGGGTTGCACCTATCGCGACCTTCGTACTCAGTCGGCAGAGTTCGTTGCTGAGAAGGGAGCCGACGGCAATGCCATTGGTGGACTGGCTGTAGGTGAACCTGCGGAAGTGATGTATGAAATGATAGAAGTCGTGAATGCAATACTTCCACAAGATCGTCCGCGTTACCTGATGGGCGTGGGCACTCCTGCCAACCTGCTCGAAGGCATAGAGCGCGGTGTGGATATGTTCGACTGTGTGATGCCCACACGAAACGGGCGAAATGCAATGCTGTTCACCAGCGAGGGCATAATGAACATGCGCAACAAGAAGTGGGAAACCGACTTCTCCCCCATCGACCCCAACGGCACAGCCGACGTTGATACGTTCTACACAAAAGCATATCTCCACCATCTGTTCAAGGCGCAGGAACTGCTCGCAATGGAGATTGCCAGCATCCACAACCTGTCGTTCTACCTATGGTTGGTGAAAGAGGCAAGAAAACATATCCTCGACGGCACCTTCTCCATTTGGAAGAGTCAGATGATACGTCGCGTGACGAATAGATTATAAAGGCAAAAGGCTAAGGACTAAGGGCTAAGGGCAAAAGGCGAAAGGAAATGAAACTGAGACCACCATTCCTGAAGAGAATAGACACTTACATAATAGGTAAGTTTCTGGGCACATATTTCTTTTCCATACTGCTTATAATCAGTGTGGCGGTGGTCTTCGACTATAACGACAACATCGACAAACTCACTCAAAACGGTGCCCCTTGGCAGGAGATAGCTGAATACTACCTCAATTTCGTTCCATATTACGCCAATCTCTTCTCCTCGCTGTTCATCTTCATTGCCGTCATATTCTTTACATCCAAACTGGCTGGCAACAGCGAGATAATAGCGATGATAAGTGCAGGCATCAGTCTGCCACGCCTCATGCGACCTTACCTCTTGAGTGCTGCCGTAGTTGCTATGCTCACTCTTTGGCTGGGTTCTGAGGTCATTCCGCGCGGTTCTGTCGTTCGTCTGGAGTTTGAAAACCAATACAAACGCCGAGTAAAGAATGCCACCTATGCCGAGAATGTCCAGATGCAGGTAGATACTGGTGTTATTGCCTTCATAGAGCATTTCGACGGTCCCACAAAGACAGGCTACCACTTCCAACTCGATAAGTTCGAGCACAAGAAACTGGTATCGCACCTCACTGCCGGCAGCATCACCTACGACACTCTGTCAACGGAACGTTTCCATTGGAAGATACGCAATGCCAACATCCGCGATATGCGAGGCATTCGTGAGAAAATCACCCACTACGAGACGCTCGATTCCGTCATCATCATGGAGCCCAGCGACTTCCTCTCCACCCGCAACTTCCAAGAGACAATGACAAACAAGGAATTGCAGGAATACATCGAAAGGGCGCGGATTCGCGGCACAGGCAATCTGAAACCATTTCAAGTGGAATATCACAAACGTTTTGCATCAGCCTTTGCAGCATTCATCATGACAGTCATCGGAGTATCGCTCTCCAGCCGAAAGCGTAAGGGAGGAATGGGATTCTCGCTTGGCGTAGGTCTTGTGCTCAGTGTGTCTTACGCCTTTTTCCAAGCCGTAACCGCAGGCTTTGCCACAAATGCCAACGTACCGCCCATTGTTGCTGTGTGGCTGCCCAATATAGTATTCTCCGGCATTGCCTATTACCTCTACCGCCGTGCCCCCCGCTAATTCTCATTTTGAATTTTGAATTAATTAATGGATTTCTACGACCTCGACCTTAGCGACAGCGTTCTCGATGCGCTCGACGATATGAACTTCTCCGAAACCACTCCCATTCAGGAGCACGCCATTCCGCCAATTCTTGAAGGGCGCGACCTGATAGGTGTGGCACAGACAGGTACTGGTAAGACTGCCGCTTACCTGCTGCCCGTGCTGTCGTTGCTGAGCGAGGGCGACTATCCCCGCGATGCCGTCAACTGTGTCATTATGGCTCCCACACGCGAGTTGGCACAGCAGATAGACCAAGCCATGCAAGGCTTCTCGTACTATCTCGACGACATCAGTTCTGTAGCAGTCTATGGAGGCAACGACGGCATTCGCTACGAACAGGAACGACGCGGTTTCCAGTCGGGAGCCAGCATCATCATCGCCACTCCGGGGCGTCTCATCAGTCACATGGCTTTGGGTAACATAGACCTCTCACGCGTGTCTTTCTTCATTCTCGACGAGGCCGACCGTATGCTCGATATGGGATTCTCTGAGGACATCATGCAGATAGAGCGCGAACTGCCGAAACAGCGACAGACCATTATGTTCTCTGCCACTATGCCTGACAAAATCGTAGAACTGGCGAAGACCATCCTGCACGACCCCGTGGAGGTGTCAATAGCAATCTCAAAGCCTGCCGACGGCATACACCAGAGTGCCTACATCTGTCACGAGATGCAAAAGCTCGGCATCATCAAATCGCTTTTCCAGACACGTAAGCCCGAACGGGTAATCATCTTTGCAGGCTCGAAGCTGAAGGTGAAGGACCTTGCAATAGCCCTGCGTCGAGAAGGATTCAACGTAGGAGCAATGCACAGCGACCTCACACAGGCCGAGCGCGACGATGTGATGTTCCGCTTCAAGAGTCAGCGTGTCAATGTGCTCGTGGCAACAGACATCGTGGCTCGCGGCATAGACATCGACGACATACAGCTTGTAATCAACTACGATGTGCCACACGATGCCGAAGACTATGTGCACCGTATCGGTCGTACAGCCCGTGCAGGAGCCGAGGGACAGGCCATAACTTTGGTGGGTGATAAAGACCAGCCCCTATTCCGCGATATAGAACGGTTCCTCGACAAAGACATACAGAAGAATTCCGTTCCCGCAGAGTTAGGCGAAGCACCAGAATACCGCAAGGGGTCGGGCAAACACGGAAGAGGCTCTGGAAAGCCACACGGAAAGCGCCGCTCAGGAAGCAAGGGATACAGCAAAAAAAAGCCCCAGGGCAATCAGCCCCAGGGTAAGAAAAATAATCACAAGCATCGCGGATTTAAGAAATCGCAATCTGGCGACTAACCTTCGTTTCTTCCTTCTTTATCTTCGGCAATTCAATCGTCAGAATGCCGTTTTCTACCTTTGCAGCAATGTGCTCGCGGTCAACATCGTCGGGCAATGCGTAGTTCTGCTGGTAGTTGGTGTATGAGAACTCGCGGCGCAGATAGTGCTGCTTCTTGTCCTCTTCCTTGTGTTCCATCTTGTTTTCGATGGCCAGCAAAAGATTACCATCTTCGGTGATGTGGATGCGGCAGAACTCCTTTTTGATACCTGGGGCTGCGACCTCCATTGTGTAAGCCTCGGGGCTTTCCTTTACATTAACTGCAGGAGCAGTTACATTGTTGTGCGGCATAACGTCGCTGTTCATGAAATCGTCGAATACTGTTGGGAACCAACTGTTTCTAAACATTACTGGTAACATAATCTTGTCCTCCTTTTATTTTAATTGTTTAACTAATGTTTCTGCCCATAATGTCACAAGCATCGTGCCACTCGCAAAACAGGCGACAATATGTCCAATGCGGCGAACATCTGTCACTTTTCACGCCAAAATGTATCACTTTACACAAATTATTTTGCACAGATAAACAAAAATATATACTTTTGAGGCACGAAATTAATTATAAACTTTATAAATCAACTATCATGAAGAAAATCAAGTATGTATTTATGCTTCTTTGCGCCCTGCTCGTAGTTAGCTGCGGCAGCAAGGACTCTATGGACCCAGAGACAGCAAAGATGCTGGAAGAACTCTATGGCAAACGCCAAGTTATCAAGGTTGACAAACCCGGAACCATTGCCGAAGCCCTGAAAGGCAAGCACGGAGGAATTGAGAACATGAAGATTGTGGGCACAATCGATGGCAACGACATCATGTATCTCGACACCACAAACTACATGTGGCAGGTCTATGCCCTCGACCTCCTCGATGCACATATTGCAGCCTGTGAGGGAGAACGTGCCACGAAGGAGAACACCATCACCGAGAACCTCTTCGGAGGCATGTCCACCACCCTAACCTATCTCTACCTGCCCCTTGACCTCACCACCATCGAACCCAGCGCCTTCGTTTCTCAATGGAGCCTGAAAGAGGTCAGGATACCTGCCACAGTAACCAGCATTGGCGAAAGTGCTTTCAGCAGCAACGGAAGGCTGCAATCCATCGAACTTCCGGAAGGTCTGACCGAACTGGGAGAGTCAGCATTCTATGGATGCGAAAACCTGAAGAGCCTGCGTCTGCCCCGCTCCATCACAAGTCTCGGTACACACTTAGGCAGCTTCGAAGACCTCTATCTCTCATGGTCACCCGAGGAATTCGCAAAATTCGGAGAACAAGACTTCTCCTATGTCGAGTTTGCAGAATCGGGTCACACCTTCTCCTTCAAAAAGCCCACCCTGCATGTACCAGCTGAATGGGTAGAAGAGTATAAAGAGCTCATGAAGCATTACACCATCGTTGCCGACGATGCAGAACAGGCTCCGGAATCAGAGGAAGTGAAAGAAGAAAAGCCCGAAAGCCTTAACGCCGACCTGCTTGGCAAATGGAGCAACAATAACGACCCAGTCATTGACTTGGTGGTATCCGACAAGATTAGCGACTACGACGGCAAAAAGGGCTATGGCTACATTGATGCCTCAAACGAATATTTCGAAATGGACTTTAAACTGGTGTTCACCTCTGTAACACCCGATGGCGACAACATAAAAGTCCACTACCAAAAGTTTGAAATGCAATTCACTGGCGACCCCGACGACTTTGACTCTGAAGGCACCTACGAGGAAGTGAAGGTCGGCGAGGGCGACCTCACACTCATCCC
>Ga0247611_10007350_pt1 | contig 13863 bp, 11 predicted proteins | sample 177DNAGHGhighgp2_FD_192422 | JGI IMG/M metagenome (GOLD analysis project Ga0247611, IMG submission 192422) | Sheep rumen microbial communities from Palmerston North, Manawatu-Wanganui, New Zealand - 1770 DNA GHGhigh gp2 | ecosystem: Host-associated > Mammals > Digestive system > Stomach > Rumen...
ACGTTATGACAAGCACAAGGAGAAGTGCGACATGCTCTTCAAGATTGCAGACTTGATTTTCTGTCTTGACTACAACACGCCAAGCCGTGTGGAAGACATGCAGGAGGCACTGGTCAGTTCACCAGCCCCCCGTGTACTCATCGATCATCACCTAAACCCCGATGTGCCTGCCGTCCTCACCATCTCCTTACCTGAAGCCTGTAGCACCTGCGAGCTTGTGTTTCGCATCGTCTGGCAGATGGGTGGATTTGAGAAACTCGACAAGCACTTTGCCGCCCCCATCTATTGCGGTATGATGACGGATACTGGCGGATTCCTATGGAACAGTACCCGGTGCGAGATTTACTTCATCATCGGCGAACTGTTGACTAAGCATATAGACAAGGATAAGATCTACCGCAATGTCTACCACAATTACTCAGAAAACCGCATCCGCCTGATGGGGTATGTCATGTATGAGAAGCTAGTATATCTGCCTAAGTTCAATGCTGCCTACTACACATTGACAAAAGAAGAGCAGAAACGCTTTAACTTTATCAAAGGCGATGCCGAGGGACTGGTCAACATCCCCCAGCAGATCAAAGGTTTAAAGCTTTCCATCTCACTCCGTGAAGATTCCGACAAGCCCAATCTGATATGGGTCAGCCTGCGCTCTGTTGATGACTTCCCCTGTAACCTGATGGCAGAGCAATTCTTCAACGGAGGTGGTCACCTGAATGCATCCGGCGGACGTATCAACGGAACAATGGAAGAAGCCGTGGAAATAGTCAAGAAAGCCATCATTGCCTACGAAAACAAGTTAAAGTAGCCTAATATTGACGTTGTTTGAGATTTTATTCGTAATTTTGCACCGTCATACAGAAAAAAGATGAAGAAATTTCTAATCATACTGATAGCCTTCGCAGCTGTTCTCATCAGTTGTAACAACTATGAGACTTATGGCGACAAGAAAGATAAGGAGCGCAATGCCATCAGCAAGTTCATTGCCGACTCGTCGATCATGGTCATTTCCGAGAGTCAGTTCGAACAGCAAGGCAACACCACAAATCTTGCCCGTAACGAATTTGTCAAGCTTAGTAAGAGCGGTGTCTATCTTCAGATAGTCCGTGAGGGCTGTGGTACAATGGTAGAAGACGGAGAGAACGTGAACTTAGTATGCCGTTTTGAAGAATTTGACATCATGAACGACACGTTGAGTCTTTGCAATAACACCAACACCTTGCGCTACTACGGCAAAGGCCTGGCGGCTATTCCTGACATTATGAAGGTCAGCCGTAAAAGTGGTGCATACACTGCCAGCTTCACCAGTGGCATGATGTACAACATCTATGGAGCCACAGTGCCCTCAGGCTGGCTCGTTCCCCTGCCATACGTCAAGGTGGGTCGTCCCCAGGCCAACAATCAGGAGTGTGCCAAGGTGCGCATCATCGTTCCCCATTCTCAGGGGCACGCCAATGCTTCAAGCAACGTGAGACCCTTTTATTACGTTATCACTTTCATGCGTGAATCATAAATTATTATTGATATGACTTTAATCAAATCTATCTCCGGTATCCGCGGAACCATTGGCGGACCCACCGGAGACACATTGAATCCATTAGACATTGTTAAGTTTACCACGGCCTATGCCCAGTTTATCGGAAAGACTGTCAAGGACAAGAAGCCATTGATCGTTGTAGGACGTGATGGTCGTATCTCCGGCCTGATGGTGCGCAACGTAGTAGTAGGCACCCTGATGGGCATGGGATATGATGTCATCGATATCGGCTATGCCACAACCCCTACCACAGAGTTGGCTGTACGCATGGCTGGTGCCGATGGTGGTATTATCATCACCGCATCGCATAATCCCCGTCAGTGGAACGCCCTGAAGCTGCTTAATAGTGAAGGTGAGTTCCTGACAGCTGCCGATGGTGCAGAGGTCTTGGCCAATGCCGAAGCCGAAAACTTCAACTATGCCGAGGTCGACAAGTTGGGAACGCTGACAATCGATAATTCGTTCAACCAGCGCCATATCGACTCTGTGCTCCAGCTGAAGCTTGTCGACGTGGAAGCCATCAAGAAGCGTCAGTTCCGTGTTTGTGTGGACACCATCAACTCTGTAGGTGGTATCATCCTGCCCAACCTGTTTAAGGCTCTTGGTGTAGACTACGAGATACTCAATGGCGACTGCACAGGTGACTTTGCCCACAACCCCGAGCCACTGGAGAAGAACCTTCATGGCATCATGGGCAAGATGAAGCAAGGCGGCTTCGACCTCGGTATCGTGGTTGATCCCGATGTAGACCGTCTGGCCTTTATCTGCGAAGACGGAAAAATGTTCGGTGAGGAATACACCCTTGTCAGCGTGGCCGACTATGTGCTGAGCCACACTAAGGGAAACACCGTTTCAAATCTGAGTAGCACCCGTGCCTTGCGTGATGTGACAGAGAAACATGGTGGCCAGTACACCGCTGCCGCTGTAGGTGAGGTAAATGTTACCACGAAGATGAAGGAGGTAGGAGCCGTGATTGGCGGCGAAGGCAATGGTGGTGTCATCTACCCTGAGAGCCACTACGGCCGTGATGCCCTCGTAGGCATTGCCCTGTTCCTCTCGTCGCTGGCACAGAAAGGCTGCACTGTCAGCGAGCTCCGCTCTACATTCCCCGACTACCAGATTGCCAAGAACCGCATCGACCTCACCCCAGAGACCGACGTCGACGCCATCCTCGTAAAGGTCAAGGAGATGTTCGCCAAGGACAATTCGGCTGTCGTCAATGACATCGATGGTGTCAAGATAGACTTCCCCGATCGCTGGGTACACCTGCGTAAGTCGAACACCGAGCCCATTATCCGTGTCTACAGCGAGGCTCAGACCATGGAACTGGCCGACGACTTAGGCAAGCAGCTTATGCAAGTGGTCTACGGGATGTAGAAAGCTGCTTGCGGACAACACGCTTCTTGCGAAGAAACTCCAGACGCTCTTGTGCGTGCTGTCTCGAGATATACAGCTGATGACCATACACAAGGCAGGCAGCAAAGAAATAGGCTGCAGCCTGAATCCAAAGATACCAAATCTCGGGTGCGACGTCGCTGACGCTCGCACCCATTGTATTCATTCTGACAAACGCACGCACACCGAAGGTACTGGGGAAGAGCCATGAGATGCCCTGCCAATAGCCTGGAATGGCCGACTGCGGCCAGGAGACGCCCGTCAGGAAGAGTAGCGGCAATGAGATAAATACCACGAGCAACATCACATTCTCTCGATAGCGCACCAGACAGGATACCGTCATGCCGAAGAACACACACGCCAGCAGATATGGAATCATGATGGTGAGCAGGTTCTGGATAGAGGCAAGCTGTGGGAAGTGGAAGAGCCGCGGCACGACAACCGTCAGGTAAGCAGCCATGACGGCAAAGATCATCAGATAACAGAGGGATTTTCCGAAGACAACGCGCCCTACCCCATCATAACAAGGATGAATGGGTAAAAGATCACCATAGCGGTTGCTCTCACGGGCCGTACCAGCAGAAAGACCGATTCCCAGCACTAACGTCTGCTGGAGAATCAGAATCAGCACAGCCGGCAATACAGAAGAGCCATAGCCCCCCTGGGGATTGAACATCACCACTTCCTCAAAGTCGAGCGGACGGGTCACGATAGCCTCTTCACGACTGGTATACAGTCCCGACACCTTCTTTTGTATCTCTGCGCCCATCGACTGTGATACAGCCATTGCCGTCTGGTAAATCGCCTTATAGGTAAGCATCAGTGCCATGTCGCAATAGACACTGACGGTGGCCTGTTCCATCCTGTTCAGACGTGTGTTGAAATCAGATGGTATCAAGTAGATTCCTTTGACAATCTGTCGGCTGACGAGTGACTGCGCATCGTCGAGATCCTCGGCATAACAGGCCACACGGACATCGGGCGAGGCATCACACATGCGGACAAACTGGCGCGACTGCTGTGAATGAGACAGGTCGACCACTACCACAGGCACCTCATGGATCGTCTCATTATTATAAATCCACGAGTAGAGCAACGGATAGATAAGGGGCACGATGATAAAGAAGATAAGTACACCCTCATCACGAAACGCCTGTCTCATCTCCTGACGCCAGACGTAGGCTGCATCCTGGATGCGCTGAAATATGGTTGTGTTAGGGAATATAGACATAAGTAAGCATTGCGTTTTTAATCTTACGGATAACGAACCACGGTAGCAGTGTAAAACCTACAAGGGCCACGAAGTGGAACCATGCGTCGATCAAAGGATAACCATTGAACACCGTGATCTGATATAACATGTAGTAATGACGCAGGGGGAACAGCCAGGTCAGGGCCTGAAGGGGTGTGTCCATACCCATCACAGGATAGGCGGAACCCACTAACGAGAAACTAAGCACTGCCCATAGCGAACAGACACTCATCGACATACGGAGCGACGGCATCAGACCGAAGGCAAAAATACCGAAGCCGATGGAGCCGAATACCTGGAGCACTGCGAGTAGCACAATCATCCACCAGTTGCCAACATGCGGGAACTGGATGATGTTGTAAATATAGAATTCATAAAAGAAAATCAACACCAGGAACACGAGGGCCTGAGGCAGGAACTTACCAAGGATGGCCACCACAATGTTTCCTTCGGCCTTTTCCATCCACTCCTTGCCTCGTCCGAACTTCAGTTCCATACCTAAGGAATAGGCAGAGATGAGGAACATGAAGAGCATCATGATTCCTGGCACGAAAACGGTCGAGAGATAGAGGTTGTAGTTGGTCCACGGATTGGCTATCTGGTGGAGGTCAATGCGAATGGGCTGAAGAAAAGCCTGTATCTGCTGAGGGGTATACCCCTTGGCCCGCATCGTGGCCTGCCCTACTGCGGCAGAACCGAGGTTGGAGATGGTCTTCAGATCCTTCATCAGCAACGCTCCCGACATGATGGAAGCCATGTTGTAATAATACGAGATCTTCGGCTGGCGACTGGCAAGCAGGTCGTCCGTCGTTCCATGTGGGATATAGAGAAACGCATAGATCTCATTTCTCTGGATGGCCTGACGGGCTGTGGCCACACTCGGATAGTGGGCAACGACCCTTGAACTCTGGAATGCATCAAGACGACGTATCAGTCCACGTGAGGTCGATGTATTGTCAAGGTCTACGACACCCACAGGCATGTCCTCAGGCAGTCCCTCATCCATCAGCGTGGTAAAGAATATCAATGCCAACAGAGGGAATACCACCATGCAAAAGCCGTAAATGCGATTCTTATAGAGAATCGTACACTCACGCTTGGCTATCGTCCAGATATTATTGAGGTATCTCACTTCTTACTCTTCACTTTTTTCACTTGATAATAAGTGACATGCCAGGACGCAGACCGTCAAGCTTCTCCACAGGACGGGCCTTCACCTCAAAGGTCTTCAGGTCGTACTGGCCATTGGTCTTTGTTGCCTTCCATACCGCATAGGAGCCCTGGTCCTTCAGATAATAGACCTTCATCTTCACCTCTTTATTAAAGGCAGGCACGAAAGCTGAGAACTCAGAGCCCACCTTCATACCATTCAGTTGGTCTTCACGTACATTGAATGTGCCCCACATATCGTCCATCACGGCAATCGACATGATGGGAGAGCCAGTGCCTACGAGCTCGCCCACCTTGGGATAGATATCGGACACCTCGCCCTCCATCTGGGCCACCTGTACCGTTTCGTGGATATAGCTGTTCACCTCACGGACAGCACCACGTGCACGACCCACCTGGGCGGCGGCTGCCATCTTATCCTCCACACGGGCACCGTTGACAGCCATGTCATACTGACTCTGGGCAGCCTTCATCTGAGCCTCCATGGCCTTGTAGTTGGCATAGGCCTCATCACGCTTCTGGGCACTCATCACGCCCTCGTCATAAAGACGCTGCACACGGTTATACGACTTCTCTGCAATCTCAAGACCAGCCTTGGCCTGCTGGAGCACATTGAAAGCACCACGCACCTGTTCCTCACGGGCACCGTTCTGAGCCTTCAGTTCCAGGGCGGCAGCAGCGCTCTCGGCACTCTGGGCCTGTTCCATCTTGGCACGCACCTCGGGAGCGTCAAGGATGGCAAGCGTATCGCCCACCTTCACATAGTCGCCTTCCTTCACCCGTAGCTCAAGAATACGTCCGGGCACCTTACTCGACACACGATACTCGCTGACCTCCACCTGTCCCTGAATCGTATCAGGCACACGGTCAAGGGCTAGAAAACCAATCAGGGCAACGATAATGATCACTGTCACAAATCCTGCAATGGCAAGCAGAATATTGTTATGTTGACTTTTTGCTGACATAATATATACTTATCAATTTTCAATTTTCAATCTTCAATCTTCAATTACTCCAGCGTTCCGAGGGCCTTCTGGAGATCCACCTGCGAGAGCTTCACGTCAATCTCTGCATCAATCTTCTGCGACTGAGCCTGAAGCCAGGCCGTCTGGGCCTCCAGCACTGTGGCGGGCGTAATCACCCCCTCCTGGAATCCAAGATTAGCCGTGCGGAGATTCTCGTTGGCTCGTTGGATATTAGCCTGAGCCATCACGAGTTTCTTGTTGGCCTCACCCATCTTGAAGTTGCTCTGGTTCACCTGCAGTTCAATCTTCTCACGGGCCTCTGCCAGTTCGAGATTAGCAATGCTGGTGGCACCCTTCGAGGCACGCACCTTATACATCACGTCGCCCCAGTTCCAAAGTGGTACGCGCACCTGCACTCCGATATGCCAGAAGCCACCGAACTGTTTCTGGTAGCCATTGAGCAGATTGGGGTTGCTGATAGCATAGCCACCCGTCAGCCCCACCTGAGGCAGATTACCTGCACGGAGCACGTTGGTGGCCTGCTTGGAGAGGTCGACGGTATTCTGGAGCATCTTCAGTTCCGGACGATTTGCCATGGCTACTGATGCATCACCCGACACGCCAGCACCTTCTGCGTTTTCTTCCGACAGGTCTGTGCTCTGCTCGTCCTCCAGGATCACCTGTTCGTTCAAGGGGATGCCACAGAGTTGGTTGAGAAGCATGCGCGAGAGTACGAGCCCGTCGTCCACCTTCATCACAGCCATCTCTGCCTCGTTCACCTTCACGTCGACACTCAGTCCGTCGCTTCTGGTGGCCACGCCCTCGTCGATCATCTTATGGACATCCGAGTCCAGTTTCTTGACCAGGTCGAGATAGCTCTCTGCCAACTGCTTCTTGTGATGGAGCGACACCACCTGCCAGTAGGCCATATCAATATGGTAGAGCGTAGCCTGACGTCGGGCATCGAGCGTATTCTCTGCTATTCTTTCATTGATATCAGCCATCTTGTTGAGGGCGATGATACTACCACCCATGAAGATGGGTTGAGTGAAAAGGATACTACCTGCCCAGACATTACGTGTATCGGTATTCAGGGCATCCACGATCTGCTGCCCCTGGGCATTCAGGATCTGCTGGAGACCAGCCGTCAGTCCCGTCATGTTCTTCTGCAGGTCGCCCATCATCCCCTGCACTTGAGCAGGGGGCACGCCTAACTGCACGAAGGCATTACCCATCTGGGCAAAAGAATTCTCAAGGCCAGCCATCTGAGGTTGCAGACCTCCTACAGCCTCCGTACCCATCTGGGGCAGGCTTTTCTTCTGGGCGTCGTTCAACAATGAGATGGCCTCACTCGTATGCTCATAGGTACCTATGGCACTGATGTGGGGCAAATACTTTGTACGCGCCGATTTGCGGATGTTGGAAGCCACGTTCTGCTTGAGCTTGGAGATACCCAGCTGCTTATTGTTCTGCAGCGCCATCTGTCGACAACTATCGAGCGAGAGCACCCGCTGGGCTGTCATTGGTATCACCATCATGCAGAGGAGGCCTCCCATCCATCTTAAACCAATTTGCATCATAATCCAATTATTGATACTTCTAATCCGGCGCAAAGATACTGCATTTCAGTGAAACCACAAAGAGAAATGGTCTTTTCATTGTTTAACCTTATTTAATTTTAAGATTATTACCGAAATTTCGACCAATTTTTGCAGTTTTCCTGCTCATTATTTGGTAGTTAAATGAAAAAAACGTATATTTGCAGCAGTGTAAAGGCTAAGTCTATGAATAAGAGAGGATTCCTCTATCGCACATTTGACCTCTACTATGAGGGGTTCAAGTCGATGCGCCTCGGGCGTACGCTCTGGGCCATCATACTCATCAAACTGTTCATTATCTTTGCTGTACTGAAGCTGTTCTTCTTCCCCGACTTCCTTAAGACGCATGCCGGGGACGACAAGGCAGGCTATGTGGCCACCGAGCTCGTAGACCGTGCCACGGAGTAGAAATCACAAACGTAAATATTACAGATATGTTCAATCAGCTAATCTTATCTATCGATGCCGACACCATCGATTGGTCGAGGGCCCAATTCGCCCTGACGGCCATTTACCACTGGCTCTTTGTGCCCCTGACCCTCGGACTGGCGGTCATCATGGGCATCATGGAGACCAAGTACTATCGCACGAAGGACCAGTTCTGGAAAGACACTGCCATCTTCTGGCAGAAGCTCTTCGGAATCAACTTCGCCATGGGTGTCGCCACAGGTATCATCCTCGAATTCGAGTTTGGTACCAACTGGAGCAACTACTCCTGGTTCGTAGGCGACATCTTCGGAGCCCCGCTGGCTGTCGAGGGTATCGTGGCCTTCTTTATGGAGTCCACCTTCGTGGCTGTGATGTTCTTCGGTTGGAAGAAGGTATCGCCAGGCTTCCATCTTGCCTCGACATGGCTCACAGGCCTTGGAGCCACCATCTCCGCCTGGTGGATCCTGGTGGCCAACGCGTGGATGCAGTATCCCGTTGGCTGCGAGTTCAATCCCGACACCATGCGCAACGAGATGGTCAGCTTTGCCGAGGTGGCACTCTCGCCCTTCGCCGTCAGCAAGTTCTGCCACACCGTCACCTCTGCCTGGATCATCGGTGGTGTCTTCTGCGTAGGCGTCTGCTGCTGGTATCTGATGAAGAAGCAGCACACCCGACTGGCCATCGAGAGCATCAAGATCGGAGCGGGTGTAGGTCTGGTGGCCTCGCTGTTGGCAGCAGCCACAGGCCACAAGTCGGCTCAGGATGTGGCCGCTGTGCAGCCCATGAAACTGGCAGCCATGGAGGCGCTTTATGATGGCGGCAACGGCGTCGGGCTCAAGGTGGTTGAAGGCATCGAGGTGCCTTACGCCCTCTCGTTCATGGCCACCAACGATTTCCAAGGCTATGTGCCTGGCATCAACGATATCCTCAACGGTTATACCACATCCGACGGTAAGGTAGAGCCCTCCGTCGACGAGAAGATAGAGCGAGGCAAGAAGGCCATCACAGCGCTGGCAGCTTATCGTGCTGCCAAATTCGAGTCGAGCGACGACGGTTCGATAGCAGCCGCCCATCTGAAGGTGTTGCAGGAGAACATGCCGTACTTCGGCTATGGCTATATCAAGGACAAGAACGATGTCGTGCCTCCCATCGCCGTCAACTTCTGGGCTTTCCGCATCATGGTGGGAATGGGCTGCCTGTTCATCCTCTTCTTTGCCGTAATACTGGCAGGTGCCTACCGATGGCCGAAGTTCCTGTTTGCCCATCGCGACATCACAGCCCTGCCCTCATGGCACTACTGGATAGCCATCGCCCTCATCCCCCTGGGCTATATCGCCTCTGAGAGCGGCTGGCTGGTAGCAGAGTTCGGACGTCAGCCATGGACCATTCAGGACATGCTGCCCACGTGGGCAGCCGTCAGCGACCTCCAGTCGGCCAGCGTCATCATCACCTTCTTCCTCTTCCTGATTCTCTTCTCCACCATGCTGGCTGTAGAGATCAACATCATGCTCAAACAAATTAAGAAAGGACCCGAATTATGACATACGAATTCTTACAGCATTACTGGTGTTTCATCGTATCACTGCTTGGAGCCATCTTAGTGTTCCTGCTCTTCGTTCAGGGCGCCAACTCCGTGGCACGATCCTTAGGTTACACTGAGGAAGGACGCCGACTCGTCTATAACTCCACAGGCCGTAAATGGGAGTTCACCTTCACCACGCTCGTCACCTTCGGAGGAGCCTTCTTTGCCTCCTTCCCCCTCTTCTACTCCACCTCGTTTGGCGGTGCCTACTGGCTGTGGATGATCATCCTCTTCACCTTCGTGCTACAGGCCGTCAGCTACGAGTTCCAGAACAAGATAGGCAACATCCTGGGACCGAAGACCTTCCAGTTCTTCCTCACGCTCAACGGCATCGTAGGACCATTGCTCTTAGGCGGAGCAGTGGCCACCTTCTTCGAGGGTTCCAACTTCCTGGTGGCCAAGGACAATCTGATTGATGCGGGCGCCATCACACCCATCATCTCGCGCTGGGCCAATGCCTCCCACGGCCTCGACGCCCTGCTCAACCCCTGGGTGCTGGTATTGGGCTTCGCCGTGGTATTCCTGGCCCGTGTGCTGGGCATCCTCTATGTGATGAACAACGTGGCCGATGAGGATATCCGCTCGCGTGGCAGTGTGCGACTGATTGGTGCAGCCGTGCCCTTCCTCGTGCTCTTCGTGGCCTATCTCGTCCACCTGTTGCTCAAGGATGGCTTCGCCGTCAACGAAGAGGGCATCATCTACATGGAGCCCTATAAGTATCTCAACAACTTCCTGGAGATGTGGTACCTCACCGTCATATTAATAATAGGTGTCGTCCTGGTGCTCTTCGGCATCGGCAAGACTATCCTCTCGAAGAATTATGTGGGTGGCATCTGGCCTGCAGGCTTCGGCACCGTGCTCACCGTGCTGGCCCTGCTGCTCTGCTCGGCATGGAACAATACGGCCTACTACCCCTCAACGGCCGACCTCCAGTCGTCGCTCACCATCCAGAACTCCTGCTCGAGTGAGTTCACGCTCACCACCATGTTCTACGTCTCGCTGCTCGTGCCCTTCGTGCTGGCCTACATCGTCTATGCCTGGCGCGCCATCGATAACAAAAAACTCACAAAAGATGAAATCAAAGAAGATCACGCTTATTAATCGCCTGCTCACATGGCTGGGCATCGGCACCTCGTCCATGCTCTTCATCGCCTGCTATGGGGCTGCTCCCCGTGGCTACGCCGTCATCGACAACGACGACTCCATCGCCGTGGTCATGGGCGACAGCGTGGCTGCCACCTTCGATATAGCAGAAAATGATACGGAGCCGGCAGCTGCCGACTCCGCAAAGGTGGTGGACGAAGAGTAGCCCGGGAGCTACTTACTGCCCAAAAGCTCGTCGAGGAAGGTGTAGAATGCCGGATCCTCGCCAACGACCACTTTCACAAGCTTCCCCTCAGGGTCGATGATCACCTTCGTGGGGAAGCCTTCAATTTGATACTTCTTTGCCAGCGAGGGCAGCTGCTCGTCGGAACAGCGCACGTGAAGCCAGGGCAGCTGGTGCTCATCGACGGCAGCCTTCCATTTGGCCTCAGAGTCACGGCAGTCGATACCTAAGATTTCCATCTTGTCCTTGTGCTTGGCATAGGCTTCCTTCATGCTGGGGATGCCACGGATGCACCAGATGCACCACGAGCCCCAGAAGTCGAGCACCACATACTTGCCTCGCAGGGAGGACAGTTTCAAGGGATTGCCCTGAAGGTCGGGCAGTTCGAAGTCAGGCGCCAGATTGGCTGTTTCTGCCTCTTGTGCCTGAGGCTCTGAGACCTCAGTAGCCTCAACAGCCGCAGTCTCGTTAGTCTTTGCTTGCTGCCCGCACGATGCAACCAATGTCATTGTGCATGTCAGCAACGCGATGGTCATAAAAGTCTTCTTCATCATTGTGTTATTATTATTTCGGGGGCAAAGGTATTAAAAATTCCCGAGACCACCAACGGTTTCGTGGTTTTTCTTCATCCCCCCTGTCATCTCGAGCCCCCTCCCTGTCATCTCAAGCGTAGTCGAGAGATCTCTCCACTCACTCCGTTCGGTCGAGATGACAGAATTTCTTTCATATCCAACGCGGTTACGCGGTTACACGGTTTCATTTTGGATTTCGTAGTTTTGGTGTTTGGGAGTGAAAAGATCTTATTAATTTATTATATATTATAATATATAATAAATTAAAATATATAATAATATAAATAATATAGATGTTTTGAATCTCCCCTCCCCTCTTCCTCTTTTCGGAGTTGGAGGAAAAACGGGAAAAACAAAATGAAACCGTGTAACCGCGTAACCGCGTTGGATATGAAAGACATTGTACTGTGTACCTATGGTTCGTCCAAATGTTTCGAACCACTCATTCAGACTATTCCTTATATGGCATAGGGATTATCTGAACACGAGCAAAGGACTATCCGGATAGCGCGTAGAGACTATCTGAACAACCCATAGCCCCCCTCCCTCCGCTCGGCTACCAAAGACTTTCAATATTCAATTTTCAATATTAAATTAAAAGATCATAGCGTCGGTGATTTCGGCCGTACTCACGGCACTGGGAGCCACCTCGTGCATGGGGTTGTAGACGATATGTCATCTCGACTAAGCGGAGCGCATGGAGAGATCTCTTCAGATTTCTTGGACTAGCCAAGCGGCAAAGCCGAGCGCTCGACTACGCTCGGAATGGCAAGAAACGGGGAGCGCTCGAGATGACAAGAAACGGAAGCCGTTTGGCTTCCGTTTCTTTTGTCGTCTAGACTACGATCGACGAAGTCTCTTATTTGTAGCACTCGAAGATGCTGTCGACAGTCTTTTGGGGGAGTTTCTTGGTGAGCAGGCTCACAATAAAGACTACGGGGAAGCCACCAACCATGGCGATGGCACCACAGTTGATTGGGTTGATGGGATTGCCGATGAGCATGTTGATCACGGTGAGACCCACGCCCCAAACGAAGCAAGCCCAGACGCTGGCCTTTGTGACGCCACGCCAGTAGAGACCCAGCATGAAGGGAGCCAGGAATGCACCAGCCAGAGCACCCCAGGAGATACCCATCAGCTGAGCGATGAACGTAGGCGGATTGAGGGCGATGAGCAGGGAGATGGCAATGAAGAACATGATGAGCACACGCATCACCACCACCTTACGACGCTCGATCTTCTCGGCCACGATATCGTCGATGGTACCATCCTCCACCTCGCCAGGCAGCGATTTCTTGTCACGATAGATGAGGTCGAGGGTCATGGTAGACGACGAGGTGAGCACCAGCGAAGCCAGCGTAGACATCGAAGCAGAGAGCACCAACAACACCACGAGGGCGCTGAGCACATCGGGCAGCGTTACCAGCATGGCAGGCACAATCGAGTCGAAGGCAATCTTACCCGTGGCCTCATTGATGACGGGGTCGTAGAGACGGCCGAAGCCTCCGAGGAAATAGCAGCCACCAGCCACGATGAAGGCGAAGACGGTTGAGATGACCGTACCACGCTTGATGGCACTCTCGTCGGTGATGGAATAGAACTTACCCACCATCTGAGGCAAGCCCATCGTGCCCAGTGAGGTGAGGATGACCACACCCAGCAAGCCCCAAGGATCGGGACCGAACCACGAGGCAAATCCACCATTCACACTGGGGTCGGCATCAGAAGGAACCTGGGCCAGCTTATCGACAGCAGCCACCAGTCCGCCCTGCGCATTGAGCACAGCCAGAATCACCGCACAGATACCAAAGAGCATGATGATGCCCTGGATGAAGTCGTTCATGGCCGTGGCTTTGTAACCTCCGATTATCACGTAGACAGCCGTCAGGATAGACATGATGACCACGCAGTATTCGTAAGGGATTTCGAAGCCCATCTCGAAGAGGCGGGAGATACCACTATAGACACCTGCTGTGTAGGGAATGAGGAACACGAAGGCGATGACGGAGGCCACCACGCGCAGACCCTGATCAGAG
>Ga0247611_10007353_pt1 | contig 13862 bp, 28 predicted proteins | sample 177DNAGHGhighgp2_FD_192422 | JGI IMG/M metagenome (GOLD analysis project Ga0247611, IMG submission 192422) | Sheep rumen microbial communities from Palmerston North, Manawatu-Wanganui, New Zealand - 1770 DNA GHGhigh gp2 | ecosystem: Host-associated > Mammals > Digestive system > Stomach > Rumen...
TGTATTCGAAGCGAACAGTTACCACAACTCAATTTTCGATAAGAACGGATATATTGATAGAGAATCTTTTAAGTTAGGTTTCCGTAAAGGTTTCGTCTGTCATCAATCAAACCAGTGGGTGAAATGCTCGGAAAGGCATCCAGAGAAAGACGCCCAGTATCTTGTAAGGAACGAGAACTGCCCATGCCCAGATTCCGTTGCCGTCGTGAATTGGGACGGAAAGAACAGGCAATGGTACACACCTGTGGGTAGTACCAGAATCGTACACGATGAAATGACACACTGGGCGGACGTGCCGCCATTCAAATAAGAAACTTATGGAACAAATCATTGCATCGGCATACAAGGTTAAACCTGAGTTCGAGACTGATCAAAAAAGACAGATCGTGTGGAAACATCCGTCAATTCAGCACCTTGGCAAGGTTGACGACATCTATCGTCTCAGGATAGGAAGACATCATGCAGAGATCCTGCACATGTTCGGCGACGTGGTCGATCACACAACTGACGGGTTCTACACCAGTTACGGCAGATGGGTCGATCGATACGATGCCGCGAAGATAGCGATCGCTTGCGGACAATGTCAAGAACCTTTGATCATGGATGACAGGCTCGACAGCTCAGATATATTTGATAATTAAAAAGAATGTCTATGAACGATGATATAAGGATCCACAGGGAATGGTCTATGCCTAACAGCAGAACATTCGACATCAAGCCAATTCGTGAGCTTATCATGAAATATGTCGATTTCGTTAATGATGGTGTAATTGTTGATCCATTTGCAAACAATAACAAGATTGCCAATATCACAAACGATCTGGATCCACAATATGATACTGATTTCCATATGGACGCGACAGATTTTCTGAAGACATTACAAGATAGATCTGCTGATTTAGTCTTGTATGATCCTCCTTATTCACCAAGACAAGTATCTGAATGTTATAAGGCTCTTGGAAAAACTGTAGATATGAAAACAACGCAAGCATCATATTGGACAAACCAAAAGAAAGAGATTGCCAGAATTTTGAAGCCAAACGGATATTGCATAACATTCGGTTGGAACAGTAATGGTGTTGGCATGAAATACGGTATGGAGATCGTGGAGATATTGCTTGTTGCCCATGGCAGTCATCATAACGATACTATATGTACTGTTGAAAGGAAAGTTGGTTTTCAAAAAAATGTACAACTTTTTTAGAAAAAGCTTGACACGTATCTATATTTTTCGTATCTTTGCAGCGTAATTCAAAAACAAATAAAAATGGATAAAAGTGTCATTATAAACAAAGTAAAAGAATTTGCTGACAAGACTATCAAAAACTATGACTTGTCTGGATGGTTTGATAAAAATCGTAAATATGTATATTTCTTGTCTGGTGATGATGCCAGAAAAGAGATATATCCGTTAATTGATTTAATAACGGATGATGATCTTGAACCGAGACCTCATGAATATAGGGAATTGATAGAACAAGGTGAACCAATTCAACTATCACAAACAAGTTACACATTCGAGACGGAAATTTATTATAATTCTGAAGGTCCGTATGCTGAAATAGTGGCAAATTTCATTGCACCAGAGGATGAATCCCTTATTGTCAACAGAATATGGATAGATATCATTACAAAAGCAAGACAAAATTACGACGAAAAAAGAGTATTAATATAAAAATAATATCATAATGTCATTCTTAAATCGATTATTCAGAAAAGAATCCAAATTATCCAAGGGAAATGGAATAATGAAGGATCTGGAGTTCAAGGATTTACGAGATTTCAAGAAAATCGAACTCAATATCCCAGCGAATCTTTACTACACAGTGGACAACGATCCTTACTTGAAGATGACAATAGATGAAAATCTCTCAGATGCAATCGAATGTAGGTTCTTTGGAGACAAGGCTGTCATACAATTGACAAATGAATATAAAAATGTGGGGATTCAACCTACAGAAATAAAAATTGTCATGTCATCAAGAGATTTAAACTATATTTGCGTCAATGGTTCTGGTGAAGCTTATATCGGATACATCACTTCAGAAAACTTTGAGGCGGATATTAACGGTTCAGGTCTAATAAAGATAGAATATCTCAGTTCAGAACATACCTCATTTGAGATAGTCGGTTCTGGCAATATTGAAATAAAATACGGTAATATTACAAAAACTTACATGGAAGTCAGTGGATCTGGAATGATCGATTGCAAGGCAAAATGCCAAAAAGCTAAAACTGATATAGCTGGAAGCGGTTCTATATTTTTATATTGTACAACAGATTTAATGTATGATATTGTTGGTTCTGGGGTTGTTTTATGTGTAGGAAATTGTTCTATCAATGGTAATACGTCTGGTTCTGGTAGAATTATAAAGATTTAATATAGAATAAAGAAATTAAAATATTTCAAAATATACAAATCAAAAATAGTTAGATCGTTATGTGCATGTTTACGTTTCAGGAAAAGGAACAAATTGCCCAGACAGATATAGAATGTTGGAAAGTTGTTCATATGACAAATATTTTTGGAAGGAAAATCGCTGTTACACCAATAAGAGAACGATTCATTCCGAAACGCATTCTTTCTGGAAAATCTTATTTTAGAGCGAGAGGATTTAAAGATGTAATGTATATTGATAAGATAACTGGAAAAACCATGATAAGGGGAGGATTTATACATGTATTCTCTAATATAGAATCTGCTCAAAATTTTATTATATCATCTCCTTATTGTTTGCAAATAAGAAAGTGCGTTATCCCAAAAGGAACAAAATATTATAAGTCCGATGATTATACTGAATATGCTGCAAGAAAAATAAAGTTTGTATAAATTTAATAAATCATAGTTAAAAATGAAGAATAGAACTTTAATCATAGTCGATCCACAAATTGATTTCATATCTGGAACGTTGGCCACTAAAAACGGAAAGAAAGCGATCGATCTTCTTGTTGAATATCTCAAAGAGCATGCTGATGTTTTGTACGACAGCATTATCATCACATCAGATTTTCATCCGAAAAACCATTGCTCATTCAAAGAATTCGGAGGTCCTTTTGAACCTCATTGTGTAAGAGGCACTCAAGGGTGTAAAGTCTATCCAGATTTGGACTCTGTATTGATATCATTGCGTTCTGAAGGAATGCCATTACTTGCATCAATTAAGGGAAATAAACAAGACAAGGAAGAGTTCAGCGTGTTTCAAAACGAAATCTCTGGAAAAATTTTAAAATACTTCATAGTTGATAACAACATAGAAACAATAGATGTATGTGGTATTGCAACAGACTATTGCGTTTATGAAACAGTCAAGGATCTACATGAAACTTTTCCAAACGCAAGAATATCCGTATTAACAGATTTTTGTGCCGCTGTAGATGAAAGCGATATGAAGCTTTTCAATTATTGTACAGAAAATAAGAATGTACAGTTGGTTAAATCAATTTGATCAAACAAATTAAAAATGACAATCGAATTCATAGATTTAGATGGAAATTACATTAAGCAATGGCCGAATTGGAACCAGAGTTTGATCCCACAGAAAGGGGACTGTGTAATTTTGCATTACGGGGATCATAACGAGACAAAGGTTCCATATGCTGTACACAACAGGGTTATCGACGGGACAGAACCTGACAAGGTCGTTGTAGTTGTGGATGCTATGGAATAAGTTTTGCGAATGAGAAAAATTTTTTCGCAAAACCCTTGACAATTCAAATATTTTTCGTATCTTTGCACAGTAAAACAAACATAAATTAACCTGATATGAAAAAGATAAAGAATTTCCCGTTCAACTCTGTGGTCCTTATGTCTAAAGGATGGTATGGTCTTACAACAGAGAAAAACTTTATGGATCTTGTAGCCAGACTGATTAGACTGGATAATCAATACTATATCTCTGAGCATCCAAGCGATTCTGAGATTTCCCATTACATGTTGATTGCTTTAGATGAAATCCATCAGCATCTTGATGAAGATGACCGTAAATGCGGTAGATGGCTTTGTTCTCCTCTTCGATTCGAGGAAGATGTCAATCGTTATATGAGGCTAATCAAATGTACAAGAGAAGAAGCGATCGTCTTTAGTGTCCTAAACGTGATGATGATGCTTTCGAATGAGGAGATAGAACTTGAATGTCCGCGATATGGAAAAGGTCTTCCAAGATATACTGGAGGAAAATTCTCTAAACTGGAGTGGAGACCTATCACATATACTTTCATGAGAAAAAACGCCGAAAAATTCTTCGGAAAACAATCAAAGAGAAACCAAGAAAAAGTTTTCGCTGGCGTTCAACAAATAATATCTTCTTTAAAGGAAAAAGAATATAAGAACTGGTACTTCACTTTCGGCTGCGGAGACGAAAAGAACAAAAAGAACTATGTCAGGATCGTAGCCAAGTCTGAATCGGAAGCAAGGGAAAGAATGATTCAGGAATATGGAACCCAATGGTCATTTGACTATAGCGAAGAAGATTGGGTGATTTATCCTGATACTGATCCATATTGGCGCACTAAAGCACAATGGCACGGATTTGATATAAACAGAACAGAGCCAATCACACAAGCAGAGCTTTATGGACTGTCTGAGATTTATCTTGGTATTGTAAAATAATTCGTTTAATTCATAAAATACAAATAGTTATGGACTATATTATTCAAATACAAGAAAGTGATGTTGAAGATTTTGGATATGTTCACGAAGAATATTTTAAAGGAATTTCTATCGATGAATATGGACACATAGAGTTGTCTTTTACTATGGATCCTGAAAGCGCAAAAAGATTTAAATATATCGATCTAAAAGCAAAAGATTCAGTATTTAGATATATCAAGGAAAATCTCCATCATCAAGAAGCAAAAATCATGCAAATCACAGTAACACTGGAAGAGGAAAAATACAAATAAGAAAGTTTAATATCATGTTAGGAACACTTACAACATCCCCAGATCTTTATAAGGAAATCGAATCCGTATGGGAAGAGATCGTCAAAGATCAAGAATTGGAGGAATTCAGCATCGAAGATGCATACATTCCTTGGATGAAAGATCCATTGAAGCACAATCCAAAACCAGGTGTCTATATTGGATGGAACAATTTCCAGCCTTGGGCATACGATCAGACAAAGGATCTGACACAACGTTTCTGGTGGTGCTTTGACGAATGCACTTATTACTCGGATGAAGGTGGACGCGATAAAAACGGATTTCCTAAAAGGAACCCGAATTATATTGGAACCCCATATGGATTATGCGACGATCCAAATCAAGCGATCGAATATCTGAAAGGTTTCGTGAATCATCCAATAAGGACTTACATCATCTGGATGTATCCTATAGAGCATCATCCAGAGAATGCTGGGAAACGAGGAGGTTTCAGGCCATATAAAAACGGAGAATACATCGGAAAGTGGAAGGAAATCATCGACACACACGAATATTTCGACGACTGTGAATTTCCTCCAGAGTTCCAAGGCTTCATCTATGCGTTCCATGCAATAAGAATAAAATAACTTTTGACACGCTTACTTTTCGCTTGGGGCGATCGATCACAATACGGATCGATCGCCATTCTTTTTTCTTCTATACTTGAAACTGGCTTCAGCAGGTACCTACATGACGATCGATCCCAGTGGGATCCTTTTCAAGGGATTTCGCCCGTTACTGCTTTTAGATCCCAATGGGATTCAGTTTTTATGATAAACGTTTTTCGTTTACCAATAAGATTCCGTATATTTGCATCATGAAAATAACTGAATCACAAATGTCTGAAATGTTCAGGGAACTGAACGAACAATATTTCGACGGACAACTTTACACACCAAAATTCAAAGTGGTTCACACCATGGACGCTTTGGGACTGTATTTCAGAAATATAAACGGAAACGAGATACGAATAACCGATGTCTATGACAGGGACGATCGATCGTATCGCCAGACAATGCTTCATGAGATGATCCACCAGAAGATAGACCAGTTCAGGATGAAGGATAACTCAGAACACGGGAAGGTTTTCATGAAGGAGGCTGCTAGGTTGAACGATCTTGGATGGGATATAACCCCAGTGTCTGACTCTTCGTCGTTTTCCGTAAACGAGGGAACGACGAAAAAGAGATCGATCTATATTTTTCTTGTCATAGGAAAGGTTATGGCAGTAGCAGCAGACAGGGGAGGCGAGAAGACAGTAGAGGCAGTTCTTCGAAAATATGGAGCCAGAAACATAAAGCACATTTTCACCGACGATCCTATGTTCGCCAGACTTCCACCTTGCAGAGTGAAATTAAAAGGCATAACATTGACAGAAGAAATGATAGAAAAAGTGAATGAACGATTTGATCTAAACTTTTGAATACATTGTTTTTCAATATGTTATGATATTTTTTAAAAAATGTCATAAAAATGCTTGCCAGTTTCGGAAAAATTCGTATCTTTGCAGCGTTAAACATCAAAACATATTGAACTATGGACTTATCAAAGAAATACAGAATCGTAGAGACTATCGAAGGGTTCAAGATTCAAAAAAGAACGCTTTTCTTTTGGAGAGATTTTTCTGAGCCGTGTTATTACTATAGCGAATTCTGTTCAGGAGTTGAATATGATCGTAATTATGTTATCATTTTTGATACGAAATCTGATGCTCAAGAACATCTGAAATTTATTCTTCAATTCCCAATTGAATACAAAGGTCATTTAATCATGTATGGAGGAAACGATTTATACATTGATCTTTCATCTTCTGCATATAAATCTGGATATCTTTACTATAGAAGGTATGCAAGCAGTCTTGAAACAATTAAAGATTATATCGATCAAGCAGAAAGAGATAAGGAATTCGAAAAGAATAAAAACAAAATCATCAAAACATACGAAATAGATTAAAAATACTTGACTCGTATTTACATTTTTCGTATCTTTGCATCGTAATTCAAAAACAAAACACCATGGAAAAGAAAAATGATCAAACCCTTTCATTGCTTGTCAGATATGCGAAGAAACTTTGCAAAAAGTACGGGATAGAATTCATAGAGTGTGGACAAAGTTTCTATATCAAGAAGGTCGGAAATTCTCTAAGGATTTCAAACCACATAGGCACAACATCAGATGGTGTGATGTCCCTGATTGCCCCCCAAGGGATCGGGCAGGAAGGAATCATCCTCTTGCACATAAAGATGACAGGTGGGATTAAAGCCATAACAATCACACAAGCCAGATCGATCATCATGTCTTTCATAATCGCTTCAGATGCAATGGAGCAATTACCTTTTTCATATGAGGCTTGCAATCAAAATCTTGAACAAGATATAATGTGCAAACCTTCATGTAATGATAAAAACACAATCATGGGATATCCGTTGGATTTTTTCTCATCAGGACAAATCAATCACATCAAGTTTATGATCTGGCAGCAGAAACGAAAAAAATAAAGATTTTTCTTGTGTAATTAAAAACTTTTCCGTATCTTTGTATCGTCAAAACAAACTATAATACATGGCTATTTTCGCAAATATCAAAGACGAGTCCGTTATCGAAGCAGAGAAAATACTGATAGAAAACGGAGTATCACAGGAAAAAGCTTCAGATGTTCTCTTGAGAATAGGGCAGAAACTGTTGCAGGCAGACTTGTATTGGCACATAAACTTGGAGAAGAAAGATGCAAACAAGAATAAAATGGATAGTCGATGAACTCAATATGTTCCTTGAGTCTGTTCACACAGAACAGGAAATGATTGACATGATCAAAAGAACAAAAGATAGATTGGAATCAATAGCACAAATTAATCAAGGATGGTAAAATGAAAGCTATTAACGACAAAATTGTTTCAGATCACCTTTGGTATCTTTGTCTCGCCTACCTTAACGAGACTACATGGAAACCTATCGATGACATGGGGTTGATGAGATATGATCAACAAGGATGGCCAATGTTCAAACTTGAATGGCTTAACTGGGAACAGTTCCAAAAGATTTCAAGGGATGCTGTCGAATATTTCATCAACGATAACAAGGAACTTACTCTAGACAACATAGATAAATTCGTGAAAAAATAAAATTAAAATGAACAAAGATAACAATATCATTCCAGAGCCGATCGACAAAGGCAAATACGACGTCTACTGGTTCCGTCCATATTTTATCGATACTATCAAAGCTGTCCTAGAGATGGCACAAGACAAAGACGTCTTTCTTTCTTACTGTAGAGAAAAACCTGATACAGAAATCGCCCTAGATAAAATAATCACATATGGAGTGATGTTCCCGTCAAAAAGGGGAAAAGATTTCGAGAATATGATCGAAAGAATAGAATGGTGCGACTCAGATTCATATGTCTTGTCAGATGATCCAGAAGGCAAAAGGAAAGAACGCACAGAAATGATAAAGACACATTTGGAAAGAATCCTTGAAATGTCAGATGAACTGAACAAGATGATCGAATGCTATGTTTAACAATAAAACATCAAGACATGAATAACATTAATAATGACTACTGTTCACTTTATCCGATGATGTTCACAGTAACTAAGGAAAGGATGAATGCAATAGAACGCAGGCACGAAGACATCAAGATAAGGAAGAAACTCCACAAGATCGATCGATATAAAAGATAAGCCATACCGTTGCGCAGACGGAAGGGGGCGATCCGACAATCCAAGGAAGCTGGTGAGGATCGTCCCCCGAAAACTTTTAATAGGATTCAATCTATCAAAACATAAAACGTGGCCATAGAGACGTTTTCCGTAACAAACCAGATACCTTAATCGTCCAGAACATAAAAACGTCTGTACGGCCACGTTTTCGGCATCTTTTCAAAAATAATCCGCAGATAAATCAATATGGAAACATTTTTCTGATTTTACTTGCATAATCCAAAAAGTTTACGTATCTTTGCCGCGAAAAATCCAAACAACATAAAATGACAGACCAAACAACAGAAAACAAGCTGAAAGCCATGCGCACGACACCGAGACAGTCCCGCATGTTGCAGGAATGGAACATACCAGCTTCATCTGCTGACACGGAGAACTCATTCGGTATAGCATGGTCTGGACTGGCAATATCAAAAATGCTTCCAGACTCCATACCAGACAACTTCAACAGACCATCCCAATTCGCTGGCGACAGAATATGGTACAAAGGCGTCAGCCCAATATTCAACAGCCCAGATCCTATGCAAAACCTTGTTGAGATGATCGTCTGGCTGGTAAAGACTGGGAGAGGTAAACTGCTGTTGATCGATCCACAACCAGAAACAGACTGGGACGAATTCCTGAAGAACAAGAACGCACAGATTAACGCTGAACATTTCCAGAATATCAAATCAACGCAACAAACAAAACAGGAGGAACAGAGAGATGGATGGAAAAGGAACTAAGAAATCATGGGTAGAATATGTACTTGATTTGTTCGCTGTGATTATGGTGTCGTTAATAATCGGTGGTTTGATGGCATTATTACAAACAATAGTATGTTTAATCAACCCAAATATAAATCAAATCGATCCTTTGGAACCTTTGCCTTATCTATTGGCGACAGGTCTCATGATTTACGGAATAAACTTAATCATAAACAATAAAAACAAACAAAAATGAATGAATTCTTTAGACGCGACTTGTCTGCATTAGGATGCCTTGGCACAATCGCAATTATCATCTTAGCAATCGCACTTATCGCTGGACTTCTAATCCTAGAAGGATGGGTTGCAGCATTTCTTTGGAACTGGATCGCACCGATCTTCTGGTCATCTGCACCTGTTCTAACAACATGGCAGGCATTAGGAATAATGGTCGTTCTAGATATCATAGGAACACTTCTGTTTAAGTCAAGTTCAAAAACATCTAACGAATAAAATCTAGAATGAATAAACAATGGGGGATCGATCATTTTTGATCGATCCCCTTTGTTTTTTGCAAGACACAAACAAATATATTCATAGCGTGATGTGACAAAAGGATCCCACTGGGATCTTCTAACACAAAACAATTATCATCATCAAGAAAAATTTTTCCAAAAACTCTTTCCAGTTTCGGATAGTTTCCGTATATTTGCATCGTCAAGCAGCGGTGAAGACGCAATCGGCCCGCCAGCCGTTCCGCACACCTCCTTCCACGGCTGGCACGCCGCAGCGGATCCGCTGGTTTGACAAAGAAGCGACTTTCGTTCAGTGGCAGGACGTCAGACTTCCAATCTGAAAAGGTGAGTTCGAGTCTCATAAGTCGCTCATAATCAAAGGGTTTTATTCCATAGGTTAGTTTTGTTTTCCGATCGATCCGTCCACAAAAGGATCGATCGGTTTTTTGTTCAATGATAAAAAATGAAAATATTTCAGATTTTCCTTGCGCGATAAGAAAAATTTTCGTATTTTTGCCGCGTAATTTAAAAACAAGACTACTATGCTATTAACAAAAAGCAAAAACTTCATCGTTGCAGACAAGGACATACATTGCATCAAGCTTGTCAGATTGTCCAAAGAGAACAAACGCAGAACATATAAATGTCCATATACCAGAAGATTAATACATGATGATGTAATCAATGGAAAAGAAAACATGGTTGCGGAAGGAAATGCGTCATCGTGCGAACCGACAGAATACCTTGTGAAACTTTATCCAGAATATCCTTTTGGGTTCAAAGAGGGTTTAATCCATACATACAATTTCTCCGAACTTGAAAAATTTGGCGTTATAACAGGATTCGCATTGTTCGAGTGTATCATACCAAAAGGAACACAATATCTGTCTGGAATAAACTCTCTCGGAAGGGAATCTTATGCCGCAAAGGAGATTAAGTTTATCAAGAAACTTAAAATAAAGAAAAAAGAGCCGTTTGTCGATCCAAGGGCTAAGAGAGCCTTTGAATCTTTGTCGGATGATGATAAGTTTGCCGTGGAATTCTTAATAAAGTTCTTTTAGATATGTGCTTATTGACAGAAAATAATAAGACAGAAAAATCAGATTCAGAGATCGAGTGCTTCAAGGTTCTTGAAATCCGCGAACGCGCTGGTGGTGACATGGTATATTACACTCCGTTCATGAGTGTTGAGGTCGGAATCGAAATTATTTGCGGTGACCAACGATTTATCACAAAGGATTATCTAAATCCACCGAAGAAATCAGTCATACACCCAGGAAAATATATATGGGATTCTGGGCTTATCCACACATACAGCTCGTTTGAAGAAGCTTCGTTGTTCGGAGAAGGAAAGTTCACAACAATATTCAGATGTGTGATTCCAGCAGATACAGAATATGTCGCTGGCATAGATACCAACGGTTTCAATTCGTATGCGTCGAAATCGATAATCTTCAAGGAAAAACTGTTCTGATATGTGCCTTTACGCTAGAAACCAATACACCGAACCTAGGTTCACCGAAACAGAACGGGAAGTTTGGAAAATCCTGTTAGTGAACAGTGCTGGGTTCCACTACACACCAGTGACGAAAGATCGTGTCAGACCGATCCAACTTAACGGGGAAGTTCCACTGCTTGGGTATGGGGAAACGGAACTTTCTTTCAGACACGGAACTCTATGTGTAGGAAGGGGTTTCATCCATGCCTTCACGAAAAAGCCTTCCGAAGATACGATGCGAATATGGAACGAAATCGCGATAAGCCAATCGGTAAAGGGATCAATCGGCCCAGCATACGCCAAAGCAGTGAAGTGTGTCATACCTAAAGGGATCAGATACTATGAGGACGGGAAAGGTGAGATCGCCGCAAGGATGATGTACATCGTACCAGAAATACCAGAATCAAAGACAGAGAAAAGAAGGAAATTACTACAGAAATACCTTGACACGTTTTAAAAAATCAACTAAAACTTATACAACATGAATATTAGAATATACGGAAAACAATATGGATCTCGTAAATTCAAAAAATTTACATTCCAGACAGAATTGAATAAACTTGAAAAATTTTCTGGCATAAGACTGCCAGATGAACAGTCTTATAAAGAAGGTGAAAGTATAGAAGAACACATGATGGCAATCGAAAACTGCAAAGAAAGATTCTTCTCAGAACTAAGTGACTATCTTGCTAAGGTGTTCAGTGTTGGTGAGAATGAGATCATTAGAGTTGAATCGTATGCCCTTATACCATAATTGACACGTTTTGATATTTTCCGTATATTTGCATCGTATGTAAACACGCTGACCTTTCACTAACGCTTGTTTTATGTTACCTCCATTAAAAATACCATTTGAAAATCCACTACCCTCACTTTCAGTAGCACCTACAATTTGAAATTGAGCAGGGCAATACTTATCAAGAAATGTGATCGGTTCCAAGACATTATTCAAAAATTATATACAAAACACTTGACACGTATCATATTTTTTCGTATCTTTGCAGCGTAATTCAAAAACAACACACAATGTACAAACTATATAAAGGAAGTGCTCCATGTTTAGGATGCGGAAGGACTGGCGAAGAAAAACCAAGATATTCCAAGGATTGCCTTTGCCCAGACTGCCAAGCCGCATTGGAAATAGGAAAAACCGTCGTTAAAGAAAAAGAACTCGACAGGAAGTTCTACAAAATGGACGAACTGATGACGGCGAACATGACATGGTACGCAATACCAGTACCAGAGATCGATCAAGCCCTTAGAAATCTCCTGCAAACATTTTCCCAATTCGATACAAGATACGCCAGAGGGAACGGGGGAATGCAGAATACGTACCTTGTTGGACGTGCTGGATGCGGAACTGCAAGCGATCGATTCTGCATACCGACGATCACGTTCGACGCGGCAAAGAAACTGTGCCAGACGATCAAGGATGCTACATGGGAACTGAAATCAAAGACAGAAAAATACAGGGAAGATCTTCAGGCTGAGTTGGCCAACGAGAAGGACAGGATCTTCAACGAAGGCGTCGAGAAGGGTAGAAATCTCCTGATGCAACTCAACAACAACGAGATCACTCCAGACCAGTTCATCAAACCGATAAAGAAATACTCAAAATAACAGAATCATGGAAAAAGAAGAAATCAGAATCAATGAGATAAAGGAATCTGTCGAACAAAAGAAAAAAGAACTCGACAATCTGACAAAACTTGTAGCGGAAAAGAAATCGGAAATCAATTCCCTATACAATGAAATCGCCGATCAATATTCCAGCATGGAAAAGTACTCTTCTCTATTCGGAAAGAAGGTTAGAATTTCGTGGTGTGAATATGACAAGAAAAAATCTATCGACGGATATTTCGACGGATTCATCTACGTTAATGATATGTTCTACAAAAACATTTTTCCAAAACTGGCAAAAATCAACAAGGACGGATCCAGATCAAAGAACAGTTACCCATGTTATAATCTTCCCACAGCAGACCTCATTGTGTCGATCGAACAAATCTGAAAATAAAATTACAACCATAAAGATATGATTAATGGAACTATTCATAAAAGAAACTTTGAATTATGAACATAACGGATAAAGAAAGAATCAAACAATACATTGAAAGAAGAATTAAGATATGTGAGCAATATTCACAACTCAATCTAACTGAATCAACCATGATTGGGAATCATGCACAATTATTAGAGTTGCGTGAAATAAAAGATTTCATCGACTCCCTTCCAGAAGAACCTGCAAGCAAGGATTTGGAGGAAGAAATTGATAGATTTGCTAAAACAGTTGTTCCTTCAAGGTCGAAAACAATAACAAGAAAAAATCTATTTTTATGCGCCCACCACTTCGCCGAATGGCAGAGAGAGAAAGATATTAAATTGAAAAAAAATTGATGACTTAGAAGTTTTTGCACAAAAATGGGCTTATTCTAATTATCATCAAGAACTAGATGAAGTTAATTGCGATTGCTTATATAGTGGAGTCAAGAAAGGTGTTGAATGGTATGAAAATCACATGAAG
>Ga0247611_10007355_pt1 | contig 13860 bp, 11 predicted proteins | sample 177DNAGHGhighgp2_FD_192422 | JGI IMG/M metagenome (GOLD analysis project Ga0247611, IMG submission 192422) | Sheep rumen microbial communities from Palmerston North, Manawatu-Wanganui, New Zealand - 1770 DNA GHGhigh gp2 | ecosystem: Host-associated > Mammals > Digestive system > Stomach > Rumen...
AAATGATAATAGTAGCGTACATGATTGAGTAGGTTCAGTTAGAGTGTTAATTAATTTTTTAAATTCAAAATTCCCTACTAAATGCTCATTTGAATTATACTCAAATGAAGTTAATAAAGAAGAAAGTAAATATAAAGATAACTATAATTTATGATTTTAAATAAAGTATAATATTTGCTAAATTTATATATGAGGTAATTATATATGAGTTTGTATTTAATAAAAAAAGATCATGTTATTACAATGACTAGAGGCGATTACGTTAGTTTTAAGATTGAACTTAAATCTGGTAATTTCCCTTTTGAAACAAAATATAAATTAGAAGAAGGCGATATTTTATTCTTTGGTTTAATGGAACCTAATCAACCTTTTGAAAAAGCTATTCTTAAAAAAGAATTACATTATGATGATTATGATTATGAAGGTGGTACTCTTAAACTTGTTCTAGAGCCCGATGATACTATTATGTTGGAGCCTGGAACATATTATTATCAAATAAAAGTATTATATAATGATGAAGCTGGTGATACACATATCGACACGGCTGTACAAAAAACTAAATTTATTATAGTTGACTAAGGGGTGAATTTATGACTGAATTAAAAGATGTAAAAGTTAGTGCTGATGTTTCTTCACAGCCAATAACTAATTATGTTACTTATTGGGGCAATATAAAGGGTGATATTTATAAGCAATCCGATTTAATAGCTTTATTTGATAAAATGAAAAAATTAGGATCAGGTATTACTGATTCTTTTAAGCGTGTACTTGATCGTGTTTCAAATATAGCGATTGATTCTGCTAAATATCAAGTTAACAGTGTTAAACTTGAAAGTGAATCATCTGAGGGCGATTATTATAATTTTTTAACATATAATATTTCTCCAGAAGGTAAGCCAGTTCTCAGCACAAAAGAAATATCTTTACCTACAAAAGAAAAAATTGAATCTCTTAAAACTTCTGATTTGGAAAATGATGGAGAAGGCGAAGTTACATCTGAAGGTGCTGCTATAAAATTTGCTACAACTAAAGATGTTAATGATTTGTTAGAAGATACTTTAGTAGAAATAAATGATAGATTTGAAACAGTAGAAAATGATGTCAATGTTATAGATGGCAATTTAGAAACAATAAACGAAAATATTTATAACATACAAAACGAATTAAATTTCAAACAGGATCATTTAATTGCTGGCGATAATATTACAATAGAAGATATTGGTAGTGGTACTTTAATTTCTGCTCAATTATCTGGAGATATTTTACCAGAAGTAACTGCTTCGGATAATGGTAAAGTATTAAAAGTTGTAAATGGTGCTTGAGGTGTTGGCGTTGACGAAAAATCAGAAGGTGGTCAAGTAGTAGATCCTGGCTACGAAATTACTTCAGAAGTTAGTAACATAATACCACAAACAAATTTAAGTCTTACAAAAGAACAGGAAGATCCTGTAGTATTTACAAATTTAACTATAACTGATTCTCAATATTTTGAATTATTTACAGATTCAGATGTTATTACAGTTAATTGAGATGGTGTAGATTATACTTGTCAGAAACAGGGTAATATGGTGCAGCATTTTTATGGCGGTACTATAAATAATGCTGATGGCACTGTTGATTTTTCTGAATATCCTTTTGTAATAGCTAATGATGATCGAAATAACTTATTGATTGGTGCAGAAGATGCACAAATAAATGAACATACTATAAAAATAGATCGTACAATAAAAACTGCTACTATAACAGAAGATTTTAAAGTCGCTGTTGATGAAGTATTAAGTCAAAGCCCATTAATTGTAAATATTTTACACGGGCAAGGTTATTCATTGGATCAAAGTTATTATGTAATAGAATCAGCTTTACATGCTGGAAGACAAATTTATATATCTTATAATGGATATATTTCTAATTATTTTATATTGTATTCATCAACTGATGACGAAACATCTACTTATTCAGTAACTTTACCAAATAATCCTTTTAAACTTACTGATAAAGGATCATTAATTAATGGCGACATACCTTTTACAGCTAGTGATATTCATGAACAATTAGTATTTACAATATTTAATTAAAAAATATTTTTGAAAGAAAGTAGGCAATGTCTAATTTAGATGGATTAACAAAAGAAGAAAAAGAAGCAGTATTAAAGATATTAAATGAGATGTCAAGCGAAGGCTCTTCTTCAACAATGAATAATTTATTAGAAGAAGATTGAGCTGAGATACCAGTTGATATTGATACTTTTATTCATGAAAAGAAATATCTTGGCAATGCTTTATACGATATGGAGGGAAGATTTACAATCTTCCCTTATTGAGAAAATAAATTAAGGGAAATATTCCCTACCAATTTAACAACTAGATATAATACTATCATATTTACAGGTGCAATTGGTCTTGGTAAATCTACTATAGCTGTTATATGTCTTTTATATATGTTATATAGATTACTTTGCTTAAAAGACCCATATCTCTATTATGGACTACAACCTGTAGATAAAATAAGTATTTCTTTAATGAATATTACTATAAAAAATGCCAAGGGCGTTGCTCTTGATAAAATGAATCAAATGATTTTATCAAGTGAATGATTTATGTCTCATGGTGAGATGGCTGGTGTATCAAACTTAGAATATAGACCTAATAAACATATAGAATTAATTACTGCGTCTAGTAATAATCAGGTAATTGGTCGTGCAATTTTTGCTAATTTTACAGATGAAGTTAACTTTGGTCTTACTAATGACGTTGAAAAATTAAAAAAGCAACAATTGCAATTAATTTCTCAAATTGATGCACGTATGAAATCAAGATTTATGAGAGGTACTTATTTACCAACTCTTAATATAATAGCTTCATCAAAAAATAGTGAACAATCTTTCCTTGAAAGTTTTATAAGTATTAAAAAGAAAAATGAATCAATAAATACTTTAATTGTTGATGAGCCCCAGTGAGTAGTTGATAGTAGAAAAGATAGCGATATACATTTTAATGTAGCGATTGGTAATAAATTTTTAGCTAATGAAGTTATACCTTTAAATTCTCCAAAAGAACTTATTGATGAATATAGAGCAAAAGGGTATAGTATATTAGAAGTACCAATTGGATATTATGAAAATTTTAGAGAAAATATTGATGGCGCATTAACTGATATAGCTGGTATAGCTACCGCTGCGTCATTGAAATATATTTCAGGAATTAGATGAAATGAAATAAAGATAGATTCTTATTCTAACCCCTTTACAAAAGAAATAATAGAGGTTGGTAATTCAAAAGATGACCTTACACAATATCAGGAATTTTTTGATCTAACAAAAGTGCCAGAATCACTTAAATCAAAACCAATGTTTATTCATCTTGATATGTCTAAAACAGGAGATAAAACTGGTATTGCTGGTGTATATGTTATGGGCAAGAGCCCAAAAGTTGCTGAAGAAGAAAGTTCTTCTGAACTTTTTTATAGGGTTGCTTTTCATGTTAGTGTAAAAGCTCCAAAAGGTTATGAAATATCTTTTGATAAACATAGAACTTTTATTAGATGATTGAGATCACAAGGATTTAGAATAAAAGGCATAAGCGCAGATACATTCCAAAGTGCACATATTTTGCAACAACTTACTGCTGATGGATTTAATGCACAAATAATATCTGTTGATAGACTAGATCATGAAACTAAGCAGTGTTTACCTTATGCATATTTTAAATCTACATTATACGAACGTAGATTAGCTGTATATAAAGAATGTGACTTCCTTACTGAAGAAGTTTTGGGTCTTGAAAGAGAATCCGATGGTCACATCAACCACCCAGAACAAGGAACACAAGGTTCAAAAGATGCTATAGATGCTATCACAGGCGCATTATGAAATGCGTCTCAGCATGCTGATGAGTTTTCTTACACAATGGGAGAAGATGTCAATTTAATTGCTGATTTTAATAAATCGTTTACTGATACTGATATAAAACAACAATTAGAAAATAGTATGTTACAAAAGCCTTCATTTATGACAGTTGGTGATTTTAACGAAGATGAAATAAATTCAATGGCAATTTATGAAGGTATTATGGTTTGATAATTAGGAGATTAAAATGCCTGGTAATGAAGAAGTATTTAAAAATATAGATCATAGTAATACTACAATATCTAGACCATTTCCTGATAAAATAACTGATATTGATACAAAAAATAAAATTTATGACAATATTATAGATGGTCAAATAAATGGTACTCTTGATATTGCACAAATAAATAATTTTACTTCGATATCAAGAGCAAGAAATCAGGTTTATGATTTACTAGATCAAATGGGCGAAGATCCTATTATATCTTCTGCTCTTGAAATCTATGCTGCAGATGCTTGCGAACCTAATGAAGAAGGAAGAATTATGTGAGCTGAGGCAGAAGATAGTAGAGTATCTACAGCTATAAACCAGATTCTTGATTCATTTAATATTGATAAAAATGCATATTCACATATTTATGCTTTATGTAAATATGGTGATTTATATGGCAGACTTTATAGGGAATCAGAATTTTTAACTGAAGAAGAAAAAGGTAAGAAAAAGAATTTAAATGAAGATTTAGATAGTAAGAGTCTTGAAGAAAAATTAATTTTAAAAATATATTCAAAAAATGATAGATATGCTGAATATATGGAAGCAGAAAAGAACCCTGCTGAAATATTTGATCTAGTTAAATTTGGTAAAACTTGTGCTTATATAAAAACTAATATTCCTGAAACTAGTATAAATAAAGATGATATTATAGGTAATACAGCATTAACTAATCAATTTAATTTTAGATTCAAAGAGAATGATGTTGAATTATTTGGTGCAACTGAATATGTTCATGCTTGTCTTGAAGATACATCTGATAGAATCTCCGAAGAGGTGAGTTTATTTACAGATGGCGAAACAAATACAGAATCTGATTTATTAAAATTCTCTGTAAGAAGAGGACAATCAATTTTATATAATTCATTTAAGATATGGCGTGAACTTAGTTTGCTTGAAAATTCTGTAATGCTTAATAGATTAACAAAATCTTCAATTATTAGAACATTAAATGTTGAAGTTGGAGATATGGGTAAAACCGAAGTTCAAACTTTATTGCATAGAATAAAATCACTTGTTGAGCAAAAAACTGCATATAATTCTGGATTATCAATGAAAGATTATGTAAGTGCTGGCCCAATAGAAAATGTTTTATATTTCCCAACCCATAATGGTCAAGGTGCTGTTACAACAAGCCAGATTGGTGGAGATGTTGATCAAGGTCAACTTACAGATTTGGATTATTGGAAAAATAAATTATATGGATCTTTGGGTATTCCAAAGATGTATTTAGGTGATACAGATGATGCTGCAGGTTTTAATGGTGGCACTTCTCTTTCGCTTATTTCTAGTAGATATGCAAAGGCTATTAGAAGAATCCAAAATGCTTATATACAGATGATTACTGACGCCGTTAACCTTATCTTATTAGATAGAGGTTTATTGAATTATGTCAATAAATATTCACTGAAGATGACGGCACCTGCAACGCAGGAAGAAAAGGATAGAAAAGATAGTTTAGCTACATCAATAAATAATGTTAGAGAAACTATGTCTCTTCTTGACCCCATTGAAGATAACACAACAAAATTAGAGATTTTAAAATCATTATTATCGCATGTTATAACAAATACTGATGTGATAGGATTTATTGATGATGAAATACAAAAATTAAAAGAAGAAGAAGAAATGGGCACTGGAGAAGAACCTGCAGAAGGTGAAGGCGGTGATGAATTTGATTTTGATTCAGATTTAGGTGGTGAAGATGTAGGTGGTGCTTCAAGTGCTCCATTAGATTTTGGTGGTGGTGAAGATACAGGTGAATTACCTTCTCCAGCTGATTTAGATATGGGCGGTGGAGAAGAAGCTGAACAACCAGTTGAAAGCTTCTATTCAGGTGATGGTGAATTATTAACTGAGGAGGAAGCTAATCTCCCTAGTTGAGATGATCTTGGTGTATCTTATAATGAAATTTAGTTGATTTTATCAAGAAAGGTTTATATGATTACAAAAAACGATGCAATTCTATTATTAACGGGTTTAAAAAATTTAGGCGTTGATGATATAGATAGCGATATCCAAAGTGTTTTAAAATCTACTACTATACCATTAGATGTATTAAGAAAAATAAATAGTTATAAACCATTGGATATTTTAAATTTTTATGAAAAATTAAGAAAATCTTATAACGAAAAAAGAAGTAAATTATATATAAATATAGTTAAGTCAGATGAAAATTTAATAAATGATCCTAAAACAATTCTTACAACATTATCTGCTTTATTAAATCAAATTCTTCAATATAAGGTAGAGGATAGAACATCATTTTATAAATTTACCAGAACTGATGAAATAGTTAAAGTTTTAGATATTTATTTTAAAACTTACAATCTCGAACCTGCAAAAAGGTTATTAGAATATTTTAAGGCGGATATAAAATGTTTAGAAATGATAAAATAAAAATAATTGTTGCTAAATTTAATATATGCCGGGAGGTATAGTTGATGAAAAAGATTAGAAACGAAGATTTTAAATATCAAAGACTATCTCAAGAAGAGCAGAAACAGCGTGGAATTCTTGGTAGACTTGTAGGTGTTTGCGCTGATTTTATAAATCCAACTAGAAATGGTAGAAAATATGATGAATCATTATGGGAAAATGTTTTTAAGGATCCTATAATGAAAGAAAAAATAAATAACCATATCTGCTTTGGCGAACTTGGCCATCCAGTTGATAGAGAAGAAGTTGATATGGATAAAATAGCAATTTGTCTGGCTGAGCAACCTGTTAAAGGTTCAGATGGTAAACTTCATGCAGTTTTTGATATTCTTGATACACCTAATGGCAGAATTTTAAAAACACTTTGTGATTATGGCTCTAATATTGGTATTAGTTCAAGAGGTACTGGTGATCTTTATACGGATGATGATGGAAATGAAGCTGTAGATCCAGATACATATCATTGCGAGTGCTGAGATGCTGTACTTATTCCAGCTGTACCTGAAGCTAGATTACAATATGTTACAGAATCTCTTAATACTAAAAAGTATAATAAAACTTTAAAACAAAAATTAGTAGAAGAGTTGAATAAAGCTTCTGAGGCTGATAAGAAAATTATGAATGAAACACTTAATAATTTAGATATTAATTTAAATGAATCCGAATATATTGCTTCAGTTGGCAATTGTAAGATTTACAAAGATGGCGATATGTATAAAACAACTTGTAATGGTAGGGAATTAAAATCTGATGATTTTGAACGTCTTGTTAATACACTGAAGGGTGAAAAAGATGTTAATGAAGCAGCATATACAAAAGATGAATTACTTGATAAGTTTGGTACAGATGATTTAGATCTTATTAATGCAGGTAATGAAGAAGATGTTGAACTTAAAGAAAAATTAGTTGATCCTTCAGAAGAAGATTTAAAACCTATTGAAGATAAATTTGCAGAATTGGGTCTTGAAGTTGAAGGCAAGGGCGAAACATTATTTGGTAATGTCCACTATCAATTAAGAAAAGAACTTGATCATAATGTAACATCCGCAGATTTAGGCCCTATCTTTGATGCATTGTGTGATTTAGATACTGATAGTGTGCCAACTACTTGCAGTGTTGGTGTTCATAGAGATGGTGATAATATTATCTCTGCTTCATTAGATGTTCTTCAGAAATATGTACCAGATGATGATTTAGGTGAAGAACTTAAAAATACCGATGGCTGGGGCGATAATATTCCTGATCAATTAGAGCAAACGTTTAGTAATCTTGAGGACTTAATGTATGAAGTCAGAAATGCTAGACGTGGTTCTTATGCTATTAATGGAGATACAGTTCAGGATTTAGTTAGTGAATTAAGAGATCTGTCTGATCAGTTAGCAATGCATGCAGATGATTTGGAATTTGATCAGGATCAGTTAAATGAAGATACCAATGTTCAAAAGTTTGGCGACGAAGATAATGAAGAAAATTATCACAGTGCCAATTGGTATATTGGTGGTAGAAATAACTTTGAAATTAGCACTGATGACCTAGGTGGATCAAAGAGAGGCAATGCAGTTCGTTATACTGCCAGTAGATGATCTCATAACTATAAAAATACTCAAGAAATGGAAGATGATATTAAAAATCTTCAAACAATGATTCAAATAGTTAATGATTTAGAAGCAAAAGGCTTCAAAAATAGTGAATTACGTGAATCAGTTAATGCTAAATTAAATGAACCAGTTGATGAAAACTGTTCTGATAAAGAAGTTGAAGTTGAAGAAGATGCCGATCTTAACGGGGATGATTTAATGAAGGAACTTCAAAACATTATTACTAAAAATAGTAATTTAGAACAAGATAATTTATCTCTTCAAGAAAAATTATCAGTTAGCAATGCTAAGGAAATTAAATTAAAAGAAGATATAGCAAGATATAAGAAACTTGCAACTAGTTTGAGTTCTTATTCTAAAGAAAGTAAGAATTTAAAAGAAGAATTATTAACTTTAAATAATAGGCTCAAATTAAAAGATAAATTATTAGAATCTAAAGAAAGTAAAATTCATCAAAGTATTAAAGAGAATAAGTATCTTAAAGAAAATGGTTTAAAAACTTTGACCAAATTAAATACTTTGAAAGAAGAAGTTAAAAAATTAAATGAGCAATTGAGTGCAAAATCAACTGAGGTTGATAAAGTTACTAATATTGCTAAAAAGTACAAAAATGCTCTTAATGAAGCAAAGAATCTATATGTTAAGTCTCAAGCTCAAGCATATGGTATCTCTGAATCTGATTTAAGATCTAAATTAACTGAATCATATTCTGTAAAAGATGTTGATTCTAAATGTAATGAATTGGTACAATTAAAATCTAATATGAGTAAGCTTCCATTTAGAATAAATGAAAGTACAAAGGTTAATTTTAAACCTTCTAAAAATGAATATATTAAAGATCATATTTTAGATGATGATGACGTTGTATCGGATTCGCTGTTATCAATGTTAAATTAAACGAAAGGGTTATAAATGAATTTATTAGAAAGTTATAAAAATCGTTTAGCTATTTCTGAGAAATATTTTGCTCAGAAGAATGCTGGCGAAAAAATGAGCAATCAAAAGAAAATTATTACTGCTCAGTGCTTAGACAACACAGCTAAGTTCCTGAACGAAGCATTTAAGGTTTCTGCTGGTACTCAGAGAGCTGACCTGGGTATGTTCAAAACCTTCTGTATGGATATTACTTCGTTAGCAGTTCCTAATCTTATTGTTAACGATATCTTCATGACAGTTCCTATGTCCAGTTTCACTGGTTATGTAACTTATATGGAGTACGCTTTAGGTGAGCCTAAAGGTGGTGCTGGTGGTGAGTTAGAAGCTGCTCCGTTCACTTCCGCTATGAGTAAATATGATCAGTCTGAATTGAATGCTCAATGGAATGCTCGTAACGTAATTGCTTCTCCGTTCACTGGTTTTGGTGAAATGACTCCTGACAGAGCTCGCTACACAGGCCAGGCCGTTGTTGAAACTTTAGGTACTGATCTTAAACTTTCTTGGACTCCTGTTGTTGAAGCTTATTTAGTTGGTGAAGGTTCCGAAGGCGATACTAAATTAACTGTTGCCGCTGATGGTACTGTTACTGGTGCTCAGGCTGGTGATAAGGTTAGATATATCTATGACAACCAGTATATTCCTCAGGACAAACTGCCGACTGTTGTTGCCAGAATGAAAGGCATTGCTTTAACTGCTAAAGCTCGTAGAATTGCTGTTGAATATTCTCAGTTCGCTGCTTTCCAAGCTAAGACTGACTATGGTATGGATTTTGAATCCACTATCGCGCAGCAAGCTCAAGCTGAGTTAGAGTATGAAATCGATAGTGAAGCTGTTTATCTTGTCATGAGAGAAGCTGATAAAGCTGGTAAAAATGTTGATTGGACTGATGAAGAGCTGGATACTATTTCTTACTCTCAGAAAGCTGAAGGTTTCGCTAGAGCTATTGAACAGGCTAAGGCTCTTGTCTACAAGGCAACTGGTAGATTTATGCCTAACTGGATGTTAGTTTCTCCTGATGTTATGCCGATTCTGGTCTTCGTTCCGGGCTTCCAGGCTGCTTCTAATAGCATTGCTAATGGTCCTTACGTTGCTGGTACTGTTGGTGGTATGAAAGTTATTGTTACTCCTTCTATTCAGGGTAGAAAGTGCTACCTTGGTGTTCTGGGTAATGATGGCAAGACTGCTGCTGGTATCTTCGCTCCGTATATGCCGTTAGTTCCGACTCAGTTACTTGGCTTCGCTGATGGTAGAATGAGCCAGGGCTTCTCTAGCTTATACGACATGCAGATTATCAACCCGTTACTGTTAGCTACAATCACTGTTGCTGAAGGTAATGGTGCTGCTGATTTCGAAATCGTTGGCGAGAGCTCTCTGTAATATAAAATCAGAGTTATAATTTAAAAAGAGACCTTCGGGTCTCTTTTTTATTTTGCTAAATTTATAGTTAGTGAGGTGTTAACTATGACTAAAACTATTATTCTTGCTGTACAGGAATTAGAATCAAAACTATTGACTGGTATTATTAGTGAAGAAATGTATCAAAAAGAGTTAGACAGGTTACTAGGTATCGCTGTAAGAGAAGAAGATAAAAAATATATAATGTTACACAAGGATAGAGATATTTAATTCTCTATCTTTTTTTTTAGTTTACTTGTTATTATATTGATGATATTATTATAATGTAAATAACAGGAGGGCATTAAAATGGAACTTATTAAAGAAAACGTTAATTTCTGGTCAGCATACTATGATGAAGATACCCTGAGATATTGTCTTGATAAGGGCTTTAATTGGATTCTTGAAGATGAATATTATATCAGAGATTCCTACGATTACTGGTCTGGCTTAAATTATCCTGAATATCATTCAAATATTTATGGTTTTGAAACTAAAGAAGATTTAGATGCATTTAAAATTCAGCTTGCTGATTCTAACCCCAATGATAAATTTAATGAAGTAGATGTAAATGAAGCATTCAAAGAATCAATGAGAATGAAAGAAGAAGCTGAAAAGGAACGTGAAAAGGAAGAAAAGAGAAAGCAAACAAGAGAAAAATATTTGGAAAATCTTCCTGAGTGGAGAAACACAAGAACAAGGGCAAGAGATATTAAAGCCAATCTTGATTACTATCTTAAGGAATATGAAGAGATTAGCAAACAACTGGCTAAAGAACTTAAAGAGGCTGGAGTTGAATATGATTCTATAGAAGAAGTACTCACAAGGGAATTCTTAAAGAAAATCAAAAAGGGGAAATAATTTTCCCCTTTTATTATGTATAATATTATGAAAAATAGATTGCTAAATTTAATATATGAAAAAAATTATTTTACAGGAAAAAACTAGGCACCAATTACTTCAACAGAGTAAAGATGCAGATATAACAAGATCATATGGAACAACTAGATATGATAGAAGAAATTTGCAGCATTTAAGTGCGTCAACTTCTTCATATAATAAAGTTGATATGAACGGTGTTTTTCGTGCAAATTTATTATCGTTTTTTATTCCTGTTAGAGGCGAAACTAATAACTATGAAGTTGAAGTTTTATTCGATGGTATATTAGATGCTATAAATAGAGAATTAAAAAATAATAATTGAGTAATTGAATATAAAGTTATTTATAGGGCTATTATTGATGCTATAAATAAACAAGATGTATATGTGTCTTGTAGTTGTCCTGATTTTTATTATAGAATGAGTTATTGAGCTTCAAAAGATAGATATAATTCTGGAAAACCACAAACTATTCCTGCTAGAATAACTAATCCAAATAATTCAAAAGGTGCTGGTTGCAAGCATATAATGAAAGTATTAGCTGATCTAGATTGAGCAATGAAATTAGCTGCTTGTATAAATAATTATATATTATATATGGAAAAGAATATGCCAGATAAATATTATAATATCATCTTTCCAGCTATATATAGTATGTCATATAAAGATGCTCTTACAAAAGGTATTATGGAACCACCAGAAGATGAGTTGATTGATGCAAAAGATGTTGATATCGAAGATGATAAAGAAGAAATAGAAGAAGAACCTTCAGAAGAAGAAGGAGAAGATATAGATGGAAATTAAAGATTATGTTGATAAGATAAAATTTCAACTAACTGGTGGTGTTTTACAATCTGAAATACCAGATGATAGTTATGAAAAAATAATTGTAAATTCATTAGAAGAAATGAATAGATATTATAACGTTACTAGTCTTATTCAAGTACCAGCTTCAGAGTGTATAGATATAGTTGAATACCCACAGATAGAAAGTGTTGTATCAATTCATAGAACATCAGCAGTAAATTATGATAGTTCAACTTCTGATCCTGTTTATATGTCGCAGTTACAATATTATAATTTGGGTAGAGGCTATTATAATTATGACTGAACATATAATATATCCGCGTATAATACACTACAGCAGATCAATAATACTATGTCTACAGATTTAGATTTTAGGTATGATGATCTTACTAAAAAACTTTATATAAATTATTCACAGGGTAAACCCAGTGAAGTTGTTATAGAATATGTACCAAAGTTAAAAGATGTTTCAGAAGTTAAAAGTGTATTTTGACAGGATATTCTTTATAGGCTCTCGCTTGCGCATGCAAAGATTATATTAGGTAGAATCAGAACTAGATTTGTACAGCAAGGAGCTTTGTGAACTGATGATGGATCAACAATTCTTGCAGAAGGTACAGCTGAATTAGAAAATTTAAGGGAACAATTAAGAACAAATTCTGATTTGATCCTGCCGATTGATTAGTGAAAATAATATTTAATTTTATTGCTAAATTAAATATAGTGAATTATGTGTAAAATATAATATAACAATAAGGAGTTAATACTTAATGGGAAATGATAATTTCTATTTAAAAGAAGCATTTCAACAGATGAGACTTGTTGAAGATGATTTTGATTTAACTGCTGATAGAGGTGTTATAGATGAACTTCAAAGTTTTGTAGCTGATGACGTGGCAGCACCAGAAGAAGAAGTTATCATTGACACAGAAGCTGTTGAACCCGAAGATCTTCAAGATTCATATGTTGGCAAAGTAATTCTTGAATGCGACGCATGTCATTGTAGAATCTATAAGAATATGGAAGATATTCATATGGATGAAGAGAGCGGCAAAGCTAATGTTGATGAAGTTTGCCCAGTATGTAATGGTGATTTTGGTTGAAACGTAATTGGTAAGATTGAAGAATTTGATACTGATGAGTTTAAAGAACCAGAAGAAGAAGAAGAATCTAGTGAATCCGAAGAAGATGCAGAAGAAGAAGAAATTTCTGATGATGAAATTGGTGAAGCACTTAAAGAAGCTTTAAATGGTAAACTAGTAGAATATGTAGAAGATCCTGATCTTCGTGATCCTATTTGGGATGCTCATTTTGTTAAAGAGTTTGATCCAGCAGGTGATTTTGATGATGGTATCGCAGCTTTTTCTTGGGAAGAAGTTGATAAAATGGTAGACTGGTTAGAGGATCATGGTGTTCATGGTTATGAAGTTAGGGAAGTTGATGGCCCTGATGATGAAAATGATCCTTATGGTGCAGTTGCTTATATTGATTTTGATCCAGCTGAATTCGAAGATTATGATGGATACTATGATGAAGTTGATGAATCATTAAATGAAGCTGTTGACCTTTCAAAATTTGGAGCTAAAATCAACCCTGATGGGGAGTATGAATTTACAGACGAAGAAGATTACGAAAAAGCTAGATTGTATCTTGATAAACATAAAATAAAATATCAATATAGCGATAATTG
>Ga0247611_10007356_pt1 | contig 13859 bp, 1 predicted proteins | sample 177DNAGHGhighgp2_FD_192422 | JGI IMG/M metagenome (GOLD analysis project Ga0247611, IMG submission 192422) | Sheep rumen microbial communities from Palmerston North, Manawatu-Wanganui, New Zealand - 1770 DNA GHGhigh gp2 | ecosystem: Host-associated > Mammals > Digestive system > Stomach > Rumen ...
GGGGGTTGGGGGTTTGGGGATTGGGGATTGGGCCCAATCCCCAATCCCCAATCCCCAATCCCCAATCCCCAATCCCCAATCCCCATTGAAGAAGATTTATCACATATTTTAAAACATATTAAATAATTATTTTTTTTATCACTTAAATTTAAAATAAATTTTATTCTATAAAAATTATTTTAATTTTTTCTTCTTATTCTTCTATTATTTATTGGTCTATTTTCTTCTTCTTCATCATCATCTTTTTCAATATCAATTTCTTCAATTTCTTGTGCGTCTTCATATTTTATTTTATCATAGAATTTAAAGGCTTGTCCAATTGTTATATCTAATTCTTGAAGTCGATTTGAAACTAATTCTTCCAAATTAGGCAATTTTCCAATTTTTTCTCCCCATAAATCTGGTCTCTTTAATTGAGGCAATAACATACTATTTGGAATAAAATTATCTTCATCTTTATCTTCATTTTTATTTCCAACTAAATATCTTGAAATAAATCTTCTAACTGCTGCTGCTATTTCTTTATTAGATATAATATCATTAACATTTTTGTTGTTCAAAAAATTATTCTCTAATTTTTCATTAATTTCATAACTAATTTCTTCCTTATATTCATTTTTGAGGATGTTGCATAAATCATCAAAGCATAAATGTTCAAATAATAGATATATACCAATAATTTTATCAGCAGTAAGAGTTTGACTTTTATCTTTTAAAAAGTTTTTAAAATTATCATCAATTCTCAAATAATCGGGGAAATTAATCTCACTTAAATTTTTTTTTTCATTCATGTTGTTATTTAATAAATAGAATATAATTAATTGCATTGATCCATAAATTTGTTTATAAGTATTTTTAGTATTATTTTTTATCAATTGTTTGGCTATTAAGCTTTTTTCTTCTTTATTTAAATCTGTTTGTTTATATTTTTTACAAAATTCTTGTAAAACATCTGATTTTCCACCATTGAAACCTTCTCCCCAATAAGAAACAAACTTTAAGTTATTTACATCTGTAAACAAGCATTTTCCTGGTAATAATATTTTTGCTAATTCGTCTTCAATTATTGAAATATCATATTCAAATGAATTATAATTTAAATAATTAATAGTTCCATCCATTTTAAAAATATCCCTTTTCAAAAATATATTAATTAATCTATCAAAATCATCATAATATGAGTCAGCAAAGCATTCATCAATTAATAATATTTGATTTGAATTAGCATCTTGTACATTAACTTTTTTTTTCATGCTTTCAATATAGATATTTAAATTTTTCTTATCTTGGCCATTATTAATTATAAACTCTAAAAATTCATTCTGCCACATAATAAAATTCTGATATGCTGCTGCTAAATACATTCCATTTCCTTCCTCATTAATATCATTTAAAAAGTATACTAATTCTGTTTCTTGAGTAAGTTCTTTAACTTTCATAATTTTATGGAATTTATATTTAATTGCTTTACTTTTAATTTTATTCCATGATATAATAAAGTTTCTAATTTTTCTTTCTCCTACTTGATTATAAATTTCTTTTTCATCTTTTAGGAATTTTTTTTTTGCATCTTCTCTTGTTATATTGAAAGAATAATATTCAATCATATAATTACTAACTTCATTTATAAATTTAAGATATGCTAATTTTTTTGCATTTTCAATTTTATTGTCTAATAAATATTTGAATAATAAAGGATAATCCTTTTTTATTATTTTTTCTTCAGGCTTTATCAATTTTATAAATTCATTTTTAGTTTTATACTTTGTATATGTGAAATATTTTAACAATGGATAATCTTTATATTTTTCTAAAGTAGGTGACTTTTCTTCACATATAATTTCTTTAATAATTTCTCCATTGTTTGAATCAGTTATAATATTTGTGAAATTTAATCCTTTCAGTTCAAAATTAAAATCGAGCAAATTATTCCAATTTTTACCAAGTAAATTATAAAATAATTTAAAAATATAAATCATTATGACCTTTCTAAATTTATCATTTTCATTTGCTCCTTTAATTGTTCTTGAAATTTCTTCAAGATTACCCGCGAATTGTTCATTTTCAAATACTAAAGTAGAAAGTTTATTCAAATAAATCTTTATATAAGAAATAGCATATAATTTACATAAATTGAAGTTTTGTATTTCATTATCATTTTCATTTTCATTATTTAAAAACTCATCTAAAAATAAAAGGCATTGTTTAAATATATCAAAAGATAAATTTTGAATGATAAAACATTCATTTTTTTGTTTATTTGCTATTGATTGACAATATAATGGAAATAATTGTCTATTAATTTCGGTTTTATGATTTAATTTTGGTATTTTATTAAAAAAGGAGAGAATCTTATAATCGAATATATTCAATATAATATGTTCTAAAAATTCATTATTACAATTTTTATTTATATTTTTATATAAAGGATTTGATTCTTCTAAAAGTGTATTCATATTTTCTAGCATTTTTTCAAAAGAATTATCAATGGATATAATAAATTTAAACAATTGATTGTTTGAATATATAAATTCATTTTTACTCATAATAATTTCTAATAATTTTATTCTAAATGATTCATTAGTTATTTTTATATATTCATTCTTAAAAATATTTGATATTATTTTAATATAAGATTCATCCTTTCCTATTAAAGAATCTAAAATATTATATAATTTCTCAAAACTTTCAATTAATTTATTAGTATTTTCGTTATCTTGATCGTTATCATTTTCTTTATTTAAAAGCTCTGTTTCAATAGAAAAGAAATTAATTATTTTTGATATATTTTCTGCAATTCCTATTTTATTTAGAAGAAGACAATCAGTTATTATTAATAATTCTTGTAAAGAAAAGACTTCTTTTGAAAATAAATTAAGATTTGTCTCAATTTTCAAAGCTAATTGTAAAATTTCTTTATTAACATTCATTAAGCCCAAAAATTTTTCAGAATTATTAATTAAATTAAGATATACTTCCTCATTTGAAGTAATAACTTTTAAAATTGATTCCATTCCAAAGAATAGTGGTTTATTTACTATTGAAGTATATTCCTTACATCTTTTTGATATTTCATATTTTATTTTTTTATTATTAATTATTTCATTCACTTTTTCATATAAATTATCAATATATGAATTTAATTTTGAGAACATTTGTAAAATAATCGAAATATTATTTGAATAAAACTCTACCCAAATTATAGTACTTACAGTTTTTTCCATTTGATCATATTCTTTTAATATATCATTAGAATCATATCTTAATTGAACTATTAATTTCAACATTTTTTTTATTGATTCAAAATCTATGTTATTTTTTTCTCCTTCACCAGTATTTTCTTCATTTGTATTATCTGTAACATTATTAAAATATTTATGAATGAATATTGTATAATAATCTTCCAAGAATAAATCAAAGAATTGGCATGAATTTTCATCATCTATAATTTTTGGTAATAAATTATTTTTTTTTAATTCAATAACTATAGGTTCATTAAAAGAATTTAATTTAACTTTATATTCATTTATTTTATCATGAATTTCTTCTTCTTCTATATATGATCTCAAAGTATTTTCATTTGATTTATATGAGCTGAATTTCACAATTTTGAAATATTTATTAATTGATTCTATAATAGATTTCATGCCTACCAATTTAATTCCAAAAATAATTTCTAATTCATTATCTCCAGGGTTTTCTATAATTTTTTCTTTTATATTATTATCATTAAAATTAAATTCTTCTAAATAAATTTTTCTTGTTTTATTTAAAATTTCATTAATTGATGGAGTTTCTAAAAAATGGATTTTCTTTTCTTCATTATCATCTTCTTCTTCAATGATTATTTCATTTTGTAATTTCTTCTCCATTTTTATTATTTCTATCACTGACAATAAAGAAGAAAAAAATTGCTCCTTTTCTGCCTTATAATAAAATTTATTTAATAGCTTTGCATAAGAATTAGACAAATATCTTTGAATTACACTTATCATATCAATATCATTTGTGGTTATTGAATTTTCAGATTGTAGAATATTAAATATTATATTTTCTTCAGTAGACATTTTTTTTTTTAAGCATTCATTTATTTGATTTCTTAATTCATTATCATTTTGTATAAGATTTATTAATTTGTTAACATAAGTTTTTTTATTTAATTCTCCTAAAGAAGAAGATATTTTATAATTTATATAACTAAAAGAAGAATAAATATTTTTTCTTAATTCATTATCTAAATTCAAACATTTTTCATAGAGTTCTAAGCTATTTGAATTCATTAAATCTTGTATATTAAGATTTTCATCTCCATTTAAGTTATCAATAAATATTTGATAATATTCTGATAAAAGGGAAATTGTTTCTTTTAAAATTTTTTTGTTAATCTTTTCTTGTTGTATTTTGGTTTTATTATCTAATTCAAGTAATTCTGAATTAAGAATTCTTTTCAAATAAACAATAAATACAAATGCTTTTTTACCTTTTTGATTTATATATTCATTTTCTTTATTTTGAATGAAAAATCTAATATAATTCAAAAATTTTCCTTCTTCAGCCTTAAATTTTATTATACATAATTTAAATTCTTTTTTATTAAAAAATTGGTCAATTTTTTTTTCAAATTCATTTTCAGAATCAAAAGAACTTATATCTAATTCCATTATATTTACTTCCTTTTTTATTTCATCATTACTTAAATTTTTATTTTCAAAACTTTCTATTTTTTCAATGAAATCCAAAACATTACTAAAAGTATATACAATATTTTTCATCTGATCCATTTTTTCTAAAAATTTTCTTAAACTTCTATGCTCACCTTTATTATATTCACTGAATATTTTTTCTGAAAGATCGGAATTATTTGACTGAAAACCATTGAATTTTTGAATAAGCAAAATGTCTTGTGGTAATATTAAACTAATCTTTTTCAAGACTTCTTCATCTAAATCTTGGAAATTAATGCCTTTTTTACTAGCTTCATATATTATTCCTAAAATTTCTTCTAAATCCAAACTTACTAACATTTTGTTAAGATTATAATTTATGCCTTTGAAAAATGTTTCATCATATGAAATCATTTCAATTACTTTTTTATATATAAGTATGGAATTTTCATATAAATTTTCTTTCTCTTTTAAGAGATATTCAAATGAAACAATATGCTTTTCAAATCTGTTCAAAAAAGGAGGTTCTTCTTCATCAATTTGATCTTCATCCACGCTTACAATGCATCTAAATTCTTTATGAACATAGGAAAATGCATTTGTAGATGAGCCAATTGCTAAACGAGCATAATTTTTATCACTTATTTTGCTGAAATTTTGGTTGAATAAATCATATAAGGCTGGATAAAGTGATTCTAAATTTTTCAGAATTAATACTTTCCCTTGTTCCATATGTAATTGAATTTTATTTAATATCTTTAAAGTATATTCCTCACTTTGAAGATCATCTTTAAATTGACTTCCAATATAGAAACTTGATTCCTTATTTAAATTTGATATAATAGATGATAATAAGAATGTGCTAACTGAAGATTTTGATGTTATTAGTAAATACCTACTATCTATATCCAATATATTTTCCCTTATTCTTTCCAAAACTTCATAATAGTCCCTTATTTTATAATCAGGGTATATTAAATTAAAGTTCTTTTTAATTATTCCTAAAGAATTTGTCTTATTTATGTCTTTAAACGCTAATCCTCCGAAATTCCTTTCTATACTTTTACTAGTTATATTATACAAAAGATGTTGATCAATATCCCTTACTCCTAGACTAACCATTCCTCTAGAAACATTTTTAATTAAATGGTAAAAATCCCTATTTCCATGGAAATCCTCTTTTCCATCTTGATTATGAAAATCTTTAAGATACTTTTTATAATTAAAATATGTTATTCCTAGATTTTCATAAAAAGTAGTATAATCTTTTGCCAATTCTGCATCATAAGATTGCCCTATAATTAAAGAAGTTTCCTGTACATCTTCTATAGTTGGTTCAGGAATAGATAAATACATTCCACGGTTCATTTTTGAAGCATCTAAAGCCCAATTAGATATACCAACAAAAGCAATTTTTTTATCTCCTTCATTAAGGTCGTACTCAAGTTGTGAATGTATTACTTTTAGTGGATTATTTGGTGAGTTTTCTGCAAGACCCATTTCGTCGAAAAATATCATTGAAATGTTGTTTTTTTTATCTGTCTCTAATAATTTTCTGAATGCCCTTCTAGCTTTTCTAAAAACTTTTCTAACACCTTTTGAAGTACTACCCATTGACCCTTGATATGAGTTTAATATTATTTTTGGTAAACTCTTAAAAATCCAATTTTTTGAAGCTGAACCTTTCATTGCTTTATTAATTAATTGAACACTTAAAGATTTACTACAACCTGGTTTACCTACTATAAATATTGGAACTTTTGTATTGATAGCTACAAATAATGAAAATATGTTATCTTTTAAAGCTCTATTCTTTGCTATACCTTTTTCCAGCTCTATTTTTTCTATTATATATGATTCTTCTTTTTTTGGTAATTCAAGAAATCCTTTATAATTTTTATTATGAGATTTTTTATAATTTTCTATCAAATTATCTAGTTCTAATTCTAAATCTTTTCTTGTTTCATTATCTGGGATACGCAAATAATAACAAATAAAAATAGATAATGTTATAGAATAAAATTGTAAATCAATTGGCTTTAAATTTTTGTAAAATTCTTCATCTTCTTCTTCATTATTATCTTTTCTATTTTCTAATAAATTAAGATTTATTCCTTTTTTTTTGTTTAAATAATCAAAGAAAAATTCATAAAATATATTAAACCTTCTAATTTCTCTAAGAGAAACTGAAGATATGTCATTTTTTTTTCTTATAAAGTTTTGAGAATTAACAATCATATCTTTTGCTAATTTAAGAATAGATATAAAATCATTATTTGTTTCTATTTCTTTTTTTCTTGCTTCTTCAATTTCTTTATTTTTAATCTCTTCAATATTTTTATCTGTTTTTAGAGAAAATGTATTCATAATAGGGTCTAAAATCATACTATTAATATATTTTTCTTCATCTTTTTCTGTTAAATTTCCAAAATCAAAAACAAAATTTAATAAGGAGTGAGGTAATGGATTTACTGTATACACTAAATTACTATTTACAGCTTTTTTCATTCTTTCTATTTCTTTTTGATTTAAATTTTTTAATTCTTTATGTGCTTCTAAAACTTTGAGTCCTGCATTTTTCATAATATTTTTTTTCCCCTGCCTATAAGGATTACATGCTGCAATAAATACTATATTTGGAGGAAGAGGATTACCTTGATATGTATGCTTACACATTATTTCGCTGATTAATCCCATTGATTTACATGTATTTATTTCGTCTAAAAATACCCATAATTTTTTTTGAGTATAAAATTGTTCATTAATGACAAATTTTTCTCTTTTCTTATTTTCTTTTTTCCCCAACTTTATTGCTTGTTTAATTACTTTCTTTTTAAGGAAATTAATAATATCTTTATCATTTGTACCAGCATGAATATTTAATATTTTCATTTTTTTTATTGATCCATTATTTAGCATTTGTGATAACTTTCTAATGAGTGATGTCTTACCACATCCTGTTTCTCCCATCATTATAACTGGTATATTTGCTCTTATTCTTAATAAAATTAAAGCCATCTTTACAAAATTATCTGGTGTTAATATATATTTATCAACTATTTTTTCTAGCGATTCTTTTTTTACATTTTTTTTAAATGTTTTAACATTATCATTATTTTCACCTTTATTTTCTTCCATCCCCTTCTCAATTTCAACCTTTTCATTTTCTTTTTCATTATTGTCATCGTTTTCCTCCTCCTCCTCTTCTTCTTCTTCTTCTTCTTCTTCTTCTTTCTTTTTCTCTTTATCTTCATCATCATATTCTTCTTCTTCTACTTCATCTCCTTTCATCTCAGATTCAGTAGCTTTATTCTTTACATCCAAAATTTCTTTTAATTCTTTAAGGAAATCTATTTGTTTGTATGAATTATAATTAGGTAATTTAACTTTATTTTCTTTTTCGGATTTCATATAATTTTTTAATTTAAATAATTTTTGGTATTCTTCATCATTTTCCAATTTTGTTGTTATAATACTAAAACCTTGACCTTCCCCTTCATGGAAAAATAATAATGAAGGATCTATTTTTTTAAAAGAAATAACATCATGCTCTGTTTTTGCCATTTCCTCCATTCCCTTTTCATTATCTTTATTTTCATCATACTGACCGAATAAATTATCATATGTTCTTTTTTGACTTTTTACAATTTTTGTAAAGGCTCCTTCAGTAAAATGTTTTGTAAGTTTAATAAAACTTTCTAATATAGTTTTTCTTATAGAATAATCTTTTTTAAGCGATAATGTACTAAATGCTTCCAAATAGAAATTTCTACTAAATTTACTAAATTGTGTTGCCAAAACGTTAATGAAAGTTGTAATTTGATAATAATTAGGGATTTTTATACTAGTTTTTATTTCATCGAAAATTAATTTTTGACATTCTTCTTGGCTTAATATTTGAGCATATTCTATAAATTGATTTCCATTGTCTAAAAAATCTTTAGGAGAAATTGCTTCAAAAAATAAATTTTTTTTATCAATCATGTTATTTTTATCTTTTAGAGCTTTTAAATAATTTGCAACAATTTGAACATTAGAATTTATTTTATTTTCAACAATTAATGGAGCCAAATTATTAATGGATAATATTTTATGAGGAAATAAAGTTAAAATTGGGAACTTTTGGAAAAAATCAATAAATCCATTTGGTATTTCAATTTTAATATCAACTTCATTTAATAAGTAGAAAATATCTTCATTTTGTCCATATAATCTAGTTATTAATATTGAAAAAAGAAATTCCATCATTAAATCAGTTTGATCGGTATCATAGAGATCTAGATGGAGAGAACTATCTTTTGAAATATCTAAATTTTTTAATCTTTTAACAATATCTTCCCTTTTGAATACTCCTCCCAAAGGGAAATAAATATATTTCTTATTTTTCTTCTCAATTGATCGTTTAATTTCTGTTGATTTTCCTACTCCAGACAAATCTGATGAAATAATTTCTACATTTGATTTAATATTAAATTTCTCAAAAACATCATTTTTAATATCTAATATTTTTCTATATTTTAATGAATCTAAACTTTTAAAAATATCTGTTGCTCTTGTTGTATAAAGAATAATTAAGCAAGAAGTCATATTTTCATTATCTTCAACATATAACTTGTTTAATAATTCAAGCAATTTACTTTTTTTGTCGAATTCCAATAATTCAATTCCTCCTATAATAAAGCAAGAATTATATTCACATAAAATAGCTCTATATAAAAAAGAAGTTAACTCTTCATTTGTTGTTTCTTTATTGCATAATAAAATTGTTTTTGCAACAGGATTATTATTTGTAAGATATTTATATATTTGAAATAAATCTTTTTCTAACTTATCACATAAATATAAATATACTCCTTTATATTTATTTCCTAAACTTTTTTCATTAATTAAAGTATCTTTATAAATTTCATTAAAGTCTGGATATTCTTTCTTCAAAATTGTTTCAAAAAATATTTCTATATTTTTAATCATATCTTCTTTTACATTTCCATATGATTTATAATCAAAATCTATATTTTTTTTCATTATGTTATTTGTTAAAAGCATTAAAAATGGAGATAATTTATTTTTATCATTTTCTTTATTTTTTAAAATATTATTTATAAAATTAAATTGTCTTCCATAAATAAATCTTATTAATGGAAAACTATTATAAGCAGATATTTGAGATTTTCTCAAATTATCTAAAGTAGATTGCAATAATTTTGATGTATATATATATCCATTTATTTCAATTTTATTTTCTTCCTCTTTTTCTTCTGTTGTCTTTTTGTCTTCTTCTATTTCTTCTTCTAATCCGGAGATTATAAATTTTGAATTGTAATTTTCTATATTTATTTGAATTTTAATTTCTTTTGGGTATCCAGCCATATATATTTCTTTTAATTTATCATAAATATTATTTATTTCTGAGGTTTTTTCAACAAATTTTCTAAAGTTGTCAAGATTGTTTAAATCATTATTTTTATCTTCATTTTTATTTTCATCTTCATCAATTTTTAAATTTTTTGTTAATTGAGCACGATCTCTTAATTCAAGAAGTTTATCTCTTTTTAATTTTATAATAGGATTTTTCTCATTTTTATCATCATAATATTCTCCTTTGAAAAATTTTCCTTTTATATTTCTTAGAACAAATTTTGATTTTTTACATATCAATAAAATTGTTTGCTTTGAAGTCCCAGATTTATCATAACCAATTTCAAATAAACTTTTAATTTCGGGATAATTATTTACATAATTAGTAAGCAATATATCTATATTATTTTGATCATTTTCTACTTTCTCTTTAAATGATTGTAATCCTTCAATGTCAATTTTATTCTTAAAGGTTTCCTCATTTCCTAATTTTTTCATAAATATTACACATTTTTCAAGAACTAAAATATCATTTGAATTTAAAAGGCCATTATCCATTTCTCCAGCCAATTCTTGCAAATAACGACAGTCTTCCTCCTTTTTTTTTAATAATAAAGTAATAGATTCAGGTTGTTCTTTTAATTGCAATAAAATATTTAAATATTTTTTATTATTGGTGTTTTTACTATCGATATTTCTTTCAATTTTATTTAAATTAGATATGGATTCCTCTATGTCTTCTTTTTTATTTGAGTTTTGTAACTTTGATAATATCATATCACATTCTTTCCATAGAGAATCCTTTTTGAGACCTAATTTTTCTATAAATATCATAATTGAATATGTAGCATTATATATATCATCTTTTCTAGATAATATTATCATATCATTTATGACATCTTCTTCATTATTAAATTTTATATTTTTGACTTTTTCAAATATATCTTTTAAAATAATAATTTTACTACTTATTTCTTCTTTTGTTTTTCCTTTAATCGATTTGAGACATATTTTTAAAGCATTTTTATTTAATTTTTGAATTCCTTTTTCTTCAAATATAATTGATAATTCATTAAAATCCTTTTTAGTCTTTTCTAGGCATTTATCATCATTATCATACAGTTTTTTATTATTTTCTAAAAATTTTGTAAAAAATTCACTTTTTTTTAAAAGATTCCTTTCCTCAGCCTTGTTTTTATAATTCTTTATAAATTCTTTAATTTCTTTATTGTAATTTTGTTCATAATAATTTAAACTACCATTTTTAATTCCTTCAGTAATTTTCTTTAATTCCTTAATATTTTCTATTTCCTTCTTTTTGAAAAAAAGAAGGAAATCTTCTAAGATTAATTTCAAATCTTCAAGAATACGATTAATTTCCGAATAATATTTATCAATTATATTAAATAATTTATCTGCATCATCTTGCTTATTTAAGCATATTATCTTTAGTCTTTGTAATAATGAATTTTTTTGATTCTCTTTATCATTTTCATCTTTACTATATAGCTTACTTATATCTCTATATAAAATTTGTCCACTAATTATTTCTTTTTGAACTGATTTGACAGTAGATTTAACTTTATTAACATAATAAGTCTCTTGATATTCTGGCTTTTCTAATATTTCTTCATCTAATAAACCTTTAAATAATATTATTTTTTCATTTTCTTTTGGTTCTAAAAGTTCTTGTCTTTTAATAATATAATCATCAATATTTTGCAACATATTTTCACATAATTCAGGACAATTCTTAATTAAATATAATAAAGTTTCTATATTTTTATTTGATTCATTTTTAACAAAAAAATTAGTAATAGTATTTCTAGTACTTTGACTTATTAAATCTTTGTATCTAGATAAAAGGGTTATATATATTTCGTTGACTGTTTTAGCATTGAGACTTTTTTGCAATTTTTCATTTAAAAATATTTCAATGTTTTCCTTTTTTTGATCAGAAAAAAAAATAAGTAAAATTAAGTTATCTATAAAATTAGGACATTTTTGTGAGTCAAAATTTGTTTTTTGTAATTCAAAAAATTTTGATTGCATTATATTCAAGGAATATTGATGATAATCTGGCTGATTTTTGTCTTTGCTTATATCAAATAATTTAAATAATATATTAAAATCTTTCATATCTTTAATTAAATCCGACACTTTCTTTATAAAATCATAATATTGCTCATCAAAAGTATAATACCAATCTATCGTTTTCCAATTAAGATAAAATTGTTCATCAAAAGAATTAATTTCTAAACCATTAAGTATATCTAAAGAACGATAAATTTTATAATTATAAGTTTTTGAATTATAATATTCATCTTTTTTTATAAATTCTAAAATATCATTATTTTTTAAAGAATGTTCTTTCGAAAGTTTCAAACCCATTTCATGAATCTTTTCATTTAAATCTTTTATTTCAAACTTGTTATCTACATTTTCTTTCATATATTTAACTATATTTTGAATATATATTAAATTTTCTACATTTTTTGCTTCAAATAATTCAACATATTTTCTTAACATAGAAGATTCAAGCAAAAAAAACAAATTTTTATTGGCTTCTTTTTGTCTTTTAACTAATTCTATATATTTCTCAGAAATTTCTTTAATATTATCATTTTCAGAAGGAATAATATTATTCATTGAAATTTTTTTTTTATTGTCTGAAAAAATTTCAGAAAATGTATCAAAATAATCTGAAACTAGAGAAACCAATTCCAAAAGATTTGTAATATATCCTAAAATTATATCAAACTGTTCAGGATCTTTAATAGAATCCATTAAATTATGGATTTCTTCCTTTGTTAATTTAAAGTCTTTGAATAATTCTTTTTTATTTTGTATCAATGATTGAAGTACATAATTATGTATATTTTCATCTTTGTTTGACAATAAAATAGCTAATTTATCAAGTGCAAAATGATAATAAAAATATATTATTATTGTATATAATTTTATTCCATTTTTTTCTTTACTATTTGCATCTTTAAAAATTTTTAATACTTTATCAGGCTTATTCTCGAATACTTTTATAATGGATAGACATGCTTTTAATTTGCTTTCACTTATTTCTCCAATTTCTTCAATTTTTTCTGGTTTAAAAGCAGCTAAATGCCTCTGAACATAAGAAGTAGCAAAACATTCTAATAAAATCATTAAATAAAATGAAAATTTATATTTTTTTTCTTTTCCCATTAATAGTGATTGAGTTGACAAAATTAAATCAAGACTTTCTTCATCTTGTTGCTTTAATTTTAGCTGTTTCCTTAGATAGTCCACATAATATCCAAATTGTTGAGAATAATCAAAATTAAATGAAATAGGAGGCTCTTTAGTTTTTGTTAATATCTTCTTAGGCTCAAAATTAAAATCGTAAATAAAATTATCTTTAGTTGGATCTGAGATAGTTATTTTTTTTGAAAAAATTTCATCTTTATCATCTTTAAGATTAACTGTTACTTCAACCTTTTTCTTTTGCTTTATTTCTAATTTAAATCTAAATAAAGTACATTTAAATTCACTTCCTTTTCCATTTTTATAATTAGGTAGAGATATTTCCTCTAAGCCATTAACTTCATTTGAATTATTTTCTAAAGTTATAGTGGGATTTGAATTAATGATATGATTTTCAATAAAATAAACATATTGAAAATCCCTATTCCTAGGTTTTCCTTCTTTTATTTCTTTTCCTTCATTTTTCATTTTGGAAATAAACTTTTTTAATGTTTTTATATTAAAGATATATTTAAATTTAATTATTTTTTAAAATTTATTAATATTTTTTGAATAAAAATTTTTAAATATTCTTTATTTTATAATATTATTAATCTA
>Ga0247611_10007357_pt1 | contig 13857 bp, 8 predicted proteins | sample 177DNAGHGhighgp2_FD_192422 | JGI IMG/M metagenome (GOLD analysis project Ga0247611, IMG submission 192422) | Sheep rumen microbial communities from Palmerston North, Manawatu-Wanganui, New Zealand - 1770 DNA GHGhigh gp2 | ecosystem: Host-associated > Mammals > Digestive system > Stomach > Rumen ...
TCCGCAGGGTGTAGCCTCCGCTCCGGATGGTCTTGACGTTGACGGCGGGCCACTCTTCCACGACGCGCAGTGGTTCGTACATGCGGCTGCGCAGTGTACCGAAACCGCTCACACCGCTGTGAGGCGAAGTGAAGTGAGGTGTGACGATGCTCACCGTCTGCCAACCCTCTGCATCCGTGTTGGATAGTAATTCGTCAGAATATGAATTGTCATAGTCCTCTCCTCCCCACCAGTTGCTGCCCAGCGTAGGACTGGGAGCTGTCAGCCATGTGCCGTCCGTCACGATGCGCTCTTGCGTGCCATCGGTATATTCCACCAGCAGTTCGGCCAGCAGGGCTGGTTCACCGTGGTTTGTCACCTCCCCCTTGGAGAAACGTCCAGTCAGCGGCTCTACGTTGTAGATGCCGCCTGCCACGCGAGCCGTAATGGCGTTCTGGGCTCCGGGGTGCAGGAGCCGGGTCACGTCGTAGGTCGAATAGAGTATGGTCTTTTCGTATTCGCTCTCACCGGGTTCCAAGACGGCGCCCGTCACGGCCTGACCGTTCACCTGCATGGTGAACACGCCCAGAGCCGAAGCATAGACGCGAGCACGGCGGACGGTCTTCCCGTCGGCCAGTTGGAACGATTTGTGGTAGTAGGGAATACGCGTGTTGGCACTGTAGTAGGTTGGAGGCTCAATATCGGTAGCTGTATAGAACGTGCTGAACGAACGTCCGTCGGCAGAACTGCCCAGCGTGAACGACGAAGGGAAGTTGGCCACGTGGTTCTCGTCGCCCACGGCATGGTCGTTCTGTCGGGGATAGAGCACAATGCGCGTGATGGTCCGTGCGGATCCCAGGTCGGCTGTGAGCGTGACACCCGTCGAGACGTTCTGCTGTGTCGTCCATCCGTTGCGCGAACCGTCCTTGATGAGTCCGTCATTGACGTACGAAAGGTCCCATCCATATTGGGGAAGCGACCAGTTGCTGGAGGCTGAGAAGGTGGCCGTGCGGGCTATGTTCTCGTCGTCTGCAAAGATTTCCACCTCGTCCAGTTGAACGAAGGAGAAACCGGCATCCGTCGAAGCTCTCAGACCTGCCGCCTTGGCGGTCAGGCGGACGTAGCGGCAAGTGACAGGTTCGTCCAGTACAACCTCGTACTTGGCCGCTTGTGCCTTTTGGTTTTTGCCTATCCATTGTGCCGTCCACTCCGAAGCCTTCATGAATGCCGTCTCAAAATCTGCTGTGGCCGTGGCCTCTTCGCCGTGCTGCCCACGGGTCGTGACTGTCCACTTGTAGGCTGTGCAGCTCTTGAGCGGTGTGCCCTCGTAGGCAATGCCGCTCTGGCATGGACTTTCCACATCGCCCGAACGCCAGGCCACGTTGCCTTCGGCATCGGTCACGCTGATGCTGTACGACTGCTGAATGAATCCGCGCCCTGCGCCCTCCACCTGCCAGCTGAAGGTGGGTGTCTGGGTGTCGATGCCCATGGGGGCGGTTAGGTCATTTACGCGCAAATGCGTGAGCGTCAGGGTGGCCTTGCACGTCAGTGAGGCGAGCAGAAGCAATGCGCTCAGCCAAAGTTTCGTTCCTTTCAAATCCTTCATGTTCTTAGTCGCTTATAAAGTCGAGATTTTATATTTATTCGCTACAAATCTACACAAAATGTTTTGCATGGCAAACAGATTATTTTATAAAAAACTGTATTCCATGCTGAACATTTTCACTTATATACGAATTAATTGTGATAAACGAATGAGGAATGACAAAAAATATCTATAGAACAAAATACACATACAATATGACGCCGTGGTGCACGCTCTATAAAGCAACGCCAAAGGCTCCGTACTGCAAAAGCCCAAAGGCTATAGAGTATAAGAGCTAACGTCAAGGCGTAAAAGGCGAAGGTTCTCGAAGCATACAACAATCCTCGACGGAGAACGTCCGTTTCTCGTCGGGGAACAAACGTTCTGCGTCGGGGAACGCTCGTCCCACGTTGGGGAATACACTTTACATTCTCTTGTATTGTCGTGTATTTACATAGTAAATACTATGAAGTGAAAAACCTGAAAAGAATATCTTTGACCTGCGGCTTTAAATACTCACGTTCGGAAATGCTCAAATATATTTGGCATTTCGCTCACTTAATCGTATCTTTGCAGTAAAATCATTTGTTATGCGCAGAATAACAGGGATGGGTGAGACCATCATGGACATACTTTTCAAACAGGGACAGCCTGTAGCAGCAGTGCCTGGAGGCAGTTGCTTCAACTCCGTAATCTCCATAGGGCGCACAGGTCTTCCCTGCCGATTCATTGGATATACAGGTAACGACCGTGTAGGACTGCAGACTCAAGTTTTCCTGAAAGAAAACGGCGTATCCATCGATGATTTTGAAGTCCGCGAAGGAGAAAAGAGTGCTATATCGCTGGCTTTCCTCGACGAGAACGGTGATGCCACATATCAGTTCTACAAGGAGACTCCACGAGCACACAAGGACTGGCCTGTACCCGATTTCCAGAAGGACGACGTACTGCTGTTCGGTTCATACTATGCCATTTGTGAGGGTATGCGTCCACAGGTAGCCCCCACCCTTGAGGCAGCCAACAGGTCAGGAGCCATTCTCTACTACGACCTCAACTTCCGTCGCAGTCACGCCCATGAGCTGGAGGCTCTGCTGCCTTCCATACACCAGAACTTCCGCGAAAGCACTATAGTCCGAGGTTCTGCCGACGACTTCGAGGTGATGTACCAAAGTCGTGATGCTAGAGACATCTACAAACATCACATCAGTAAATACTGTCCTCTGTTCATCTGCACGGCAGGAGCCGACACCATAACCATCTGCACTCCATCAGATGCCTTCGACTTCCAAGCTCCCAAGGTTGACAATGTGGTTAGCACGGTAGGAGCCGGCGACAACTTCAATGCTGGTTTCATCTACGGACTGATGCATGAGAACATTAGCCGCGAACAGTTGCAGACTCTCAGTCGCGAAGGTTGGCAACGCCTTATCGACTATGCCACCGCCTTTGCAGGACAGGCCTGTCAGAGCACCGATAACTTCATTAGCCACGACTTTAGTAAAAAATTAAGAATTAAGAGTTAAGAATGGCTTTAGGCTACCGCCCTTAAACTATTAAACCCTTAAACTTTTAAACCTCAATAACCGAAAAATGATTCCACGAATAGCAATAATAGACCAGAACACACTGGAAGCCACAGGGCTGAAGAGCATCATCAGCGATATGGTGCCTATGGCTGACGTGAGCACATTCTCCTCGCTCGAAGCCTTATTGCAAGAAGAGGAGTCATCCGATGGAACGGTACAATTCTTCCATTTCTTCGTATCGTCACAGGTACTCATTGCACATGCCGACTTCTTCCTTGCACGACAGAAACAAACCATAGTACTGACATCACAACCCATAGCGGGCCGTCAGTTCGAGCACTTCCACACACTGAATACATCACAGTTGGAGCACGATTTGCTGAAGAGCATCCTCACCCTGTTCCAGCATGCTCACGGCAGTCAGCAACAACGTCCTCATGTCCCCCATTTTACTGAGAATACGGAATCGGTTCTCTCACCACGCGAGGCAGAAGTGCTGTCACTGGTTGTCATGGGATTCATCAACAAGGAGATTGCCGACCGTCTCTGCATCTCCTTGCCTACAGTAATCTCTCATCGCAAGAACATATGCGACAAACTGCACCTCCGCAGTGTGTCCTCGCTTACCATATATGCCGTAACTCATGGCTTAGTGTCGGCGGAAGAAATATAAATAAGGGAAGAAAAAATAATAAATAATAAATAATAAATAATAAATAAAAAATAAAAAGGAGTAAATGTATCGTCCTTTAACTTCTAATAAAAATATGAAACGAATAGTCTTATTACTGCTGTTGCAATTTTCAATTTTCAATAGTCAATTCTCAATTTTAAAAGCCGACGAGGGTATGTGGATGCTGAATAGCATAGACCAAAAGACGGCTAAGGTGATGAAGAAGCTGGGCCTTGAGCTTACGCCTCAGCAACTCTATAACCCCGATGGTGAGAGCCTGAAGGATTGTGTTGTGGACTTCTGCGACTTCTGTTCGGGCGTGGTGGTAAGTCCAGAGGGACTGGTGTTCACTAATCATCACTGCGGTTTCGGAGGCATACAGAAACTTTCGACTCCAGAGGACGATATCCTGAAAAACGGATTTGCTGCGAAATCCTATGAGGAGGAACGACCAGTGGATGGTTTCTTCGTGCGTTTCCTCGACCGTACGGAAGAGTGCACGGAGCGTGTGATGAGTGCTATGAACGAGATTTACAAGGCAAATCCCGACAAGGAGCGGAAACAACTGAATGCTGAGAATCTGGATTCGGTGATGACGGCAGTGGAGAAGGAATATACTGCGGCTAATCCTGGTAAATACTGTCTGGTGAAGTCGTATTACACTGGAAACGCCTATTATGCCTCTATCTATACGGTGTATAATGATATTCGTCTCGTATTTACTCCCACGCAGACGCTGGGTAAGTTCGGCGGTGATACGGATAACTGGATGTGGCCTCGTCAGACATGCGACTTCAGCGTGTTCCGCATCTATGCCGATGCTGACGGTAAGCCTGCTGAGTATTCGAAGGATAATGTGCCCCTGAAGGCAAAGCGGTATGCGAAGGTGAGCCTCAAGGGTTTCCAGCCTGGCGACTACTGCATGACGGTGGGCTATCCTGGAAGCACAGACCGTTACCTCAGCAGTTATGGTATTCGTGAGAGAGTGGATGGTACTAATGTGTCGATGATTGATGTGCGAGGAAAGAAGCAGGAGGTATGGAAACGCTGGATGGACAGCGACCGTGCCATTGCCATTAAATATGCATCTAAGTTTGCTTCGTCGGCTAACTATTGGAAGAACTCTATCGGCATGAACAAGGCTGTGAAGGAACTGAACGTGATAGGACAGAAACAGAAACTGGAAAAAGACATCCGTCGTTGGTACTCTGCCGACAAAGGCCTGAAGGCTCGCTTCGGCTCTATGTTCAAGGAACTGGAGAAGGCGTATGCCAATCGTTTCGAGACAATACGTGCCTATGGATTCTTCTCCGAGACCTTCCTGCGAGGCATTGAACTGCGTAGGGTGGCTGCCATCCTTGCCTCGAAGCCTGCGGACATGGATTCAACGGAGATTGCCCTTACTCGCGAACAACTGAAGGCCTTCTACAAGGACTATGATGCACGAGTGGATGAGGAGACTATGGCAGTTCTATTGGATAATTACCGTAAGCAGGTGAAGCCGGAGTTCCTTCCTAATATATATAAGGATATAGACGAGCGTTTCAAGGGTGATGCAAAAGCTTATGCCCGTGCCCTGTTCTCAACAGCGCCTGTCCAACTCCCAGAAAAGGATGAAGAACTGAAACTTGATGGAAATCTGAAACAGTTCTATGAGAGCATTCGTGACTTCCAGACAGAATTGGTGAACCGTATTCGTGCTGACCGTCAGACTATCAACTACAACGAGCATTTGCTGACGCAGGCTATCTTGGAGCGTGACCAGGAAAATCCACACTACAGCGATGCCAACTTCACGCAGCGTCTTTCCTACGGATTCATTCAGGACTACACAGCTGGTGCTCAGCACTACGACTATTTCACTAATGCGCAGAGCCTGCTCGACAAGGCTTCCAAACAGGACGAGATAGAGGACTACAAGCTGGAGGAGAGTATCATCAGTCTGCTTAAACAGCGTGACTTCGGACGCTATGCCGATGCCAAGGACGGCGACCTCCATCTCTGTTTCCTCTCCAACAACGATATTACTGGAGGAAACTCCGGTTCGCCTATGTTCAACGGTAAAGGTGAGTTAATAGGTCTGGCTTTTGATGGAAACTGGGAGGCTATGTCAGGTGACATCACCTTCAATCCCGACCTACAGCGCTGCATCGGTGTTGACATACGCTTCGTTCTCTACCTCATCGACCGATGGGGCAAAGCCGACCGCCTCATACGCGAAATAGGGCTATAGACGTAGATAAAACATCTTCCGCACTTAACTCACATACTGTCAATAATTTACTCAGCTACGGAAGATAAATCAGCTCCAAACAAATTTTCTGTAATGCATATAAATAAATGCCGACGTACATCTCACCAGAATGTACGTCGGCATTCGCTTTGCGTTAAGGATAGAATCACTTGCGGTAGTCTGTTACACTCATTGCTATTGATGTAATGAGGTTACCAAATGATATCCGTTACTCTACCACCGCTTACCCAAACCACTCTGGCATTGGCAGCAAAAGCTTCGAGGGCATTACTTAGACAATATCTCTTTGAATAAGCAGACTGATAATCCAGTGAGGTTTTGAAGAAAGTAGTAAAGAGTTCTTCAGGCATACCTATGATGATCTTGCAGTCGTAGGCGGCATCGACATATTTCTTGCCATATTTAGCACAAAGCTTGTCATATTTGGCCTTTTTGGCTGCGTCTGCCATGGCTTGTTTATTGGCTTCTGCTCTGTCGTAGTCAGCCTTGCTCATTCCCTTTGTGATTTGCTCTGTTTGTCCACCTCGGTTCCATATACCGTTGTAAGGTGTGAGTACATTGCACATCAGTAGGTCGTCGTCAAATCGGTCGGGGGCATACATTTCCTTGAATGTGCCTGTGAAGTAGTCACCATTGGGCAGGGTCAGTCGGCAACGGAGTCTGCCGTTCATCATGCTTACCTTCAGTACGCCACCCATTCGGTGTATGGTACCCGTCACAGTGGTCACATCCTCAGCTATTCCAAGTTTATTGCTTCTAAGGAGTCCACGGATGGGGGCGTATGTCAACTGGTCACCATTGGCATAAGTTACCACATTGTCCTTAATGCTTGTGATGGTGTCCGAATCCAGACAATAGAATTGTACGCCATCTACTTCTTGCTTGGCGGTATGGGGCCAGCCTGTATCTGTAAGATAATAGGTTTTGTTGCCTTTCTGGAACATATTTATGTTCATCTTGTAGCACTTGGTGCTGTCCTCGGGCAACGTAATATAAATATATACATTACCATCATCCTTACCTGTCCAGTTATGGATTGTAAACTCTGCTTTTCTAATTTCTTTTATTAATTCTTGTCTTTCTTTTTCATAGTAGAAGACTCCACTTTTGAGATTATGGAAAGGTATCTTGCCAAATACGATGGTTCCGTTGGTGTATTTATAGCGGAAAGGGCATTTGATGGCATGACCAAAATTTTTCAGAGGGCAAATAGCTTCGAAGACGGAACCGTCATCATAAGTTATCCTCACCGGTCCCATGGGTTCAGCACCATTGTAACCAGTGGGGATTCCCATCACTTCGTAGTTTCCATCTTCTCTCTCTATGATGGTCATGAAGTCTCCGTTGTCTTGGTATAGTGTTCGTACAGCTTGATCCGAAGATTCATAATGTTTCCAAGTCCAGGTGACACCATTATCCCATGTATGTGATTTGGTGGCTACCATGTCCCATCCCTCGTTCTCTGTCACGGGTTTAAGTTTTTCAAAAACCCAGGAAGGTGTGGTTGACAGTTTCTCATTCAAGAGATATTGCTTCTCATCGTTTGCGGGGAGACCTTTTGCCTCTACGGAGCCTGCTGTCGCAAAGACCAGCGCGGCCAGAAATAGAATCTTTTTCATGTCTTACGTTATTAAAATGATTAATGTGAGTTATATTTGCGGGCAAAGATAAGTATAACCCACAAAACAATAAGAGCCGAAATTGAATCATTTCGGCTCTATAATTGAATCATTTTGCACCCGGAGAGGGTGAGTTATTGGCGCAAGAGTTCCAATTGGTCAAGATGTCGCAAATCGACTTGGTTGGCCACTCGTTGCCAGACAAGACGTTGTGACGAAGAGGTTGTGGCAAGCCCGTAAACACCCAGGAAGGTGTAGCCGTCGCCTGTGATGTTCTTCATGAAGGTGATGCGAAGCTCGTGGAACGAGGTGGCGCGCAGGTAGTTGTCGCGGTTTCGTATGACTGCGGATGTATCGCCCTTGTCCGTGGGTGTCCACCATTCGGTAATGGTGGGCATGAGGTGCGACGCATCGCCTTGGTTGTGCCATTCGGGGTGCTGGTATTCAGGTCCCCAGATGATAATGCCTGTGTGATGGGGTAGGGGCTGACTCCAGTAAATGGAGGGGATGGATTGTTTATCGCAGATGCCCAGTAAATGGAGATAGTCGCCCACGTTGTCGAATGTCTGTCCTATGGTGAAGATGTGCTGCCTTAGACCTTCTGCATACCGTTGTAGCAGATCGATGGTATACTGATGGGGGTGACGTACCGATGGGAAGTAGCCCCACAGTCGTTTCAAAGTGCTGGGAGAGATTGTCTGATGCAGTTGATGGAAAATATCGTCCGATAGAATCAGAAAGTCCTTTGGGGTGCGCATTGTGCGCCCCATTCTATGTTCAATCTCCTGTAGTAGTTCGCGAAGTTCCATACATTTATTTCTTGCGGATTTCGTGCCAATAGACATGGGCGAGGAACAACACAATTAATAATGTGTTGAGAGCGAGGCGCAGGACTATGTGCCAGTCGCTGGTAAATTGCATCGCGGCATAGAAGGCGGCTGTCATCACTACATACACCATGATACTCTTCATAGGGTAGGGGATGGGATTCTTTATCTGTCCTACGATGTACGATAGCACCATGGCCGTGCCGTAACCAGCCACACCGCCCCAGGCGCAAGCCATGTAGCTGTACTTGGGAATGAAGAAGTAGTTGACGGCGAACAGTACGGTGCATCCAGCCAACGAGAACCAGGCTCCGTAGATGGTCTTGTCGATGAGCTTGTACCAGAAAGAGAGGTTGAAATAGACGCCCATCATTATTTCTGCTACCATCACAATGGGCACAACTACCAAACCTTCGCGATAGCCCTTACCCAAGATAAGCTGAAGGATGTCGATGTAGCCCATCACGCACAGGAATGCCAGCAGGGTGAAGATGAGGAAGTACTTCATAGCCACTGCATAGTATTCGGTGCTGTCCTTGTCCTTTGCCTTGGCAAAAACAATGGGCTCGTAGGCATAGCGGAAGGCCTGCGTAATCATTGCCATTATCATTGCTATCTTCACGCAGCCGCCGTAGATGCCTAACTGCACATTTGCCTCCATTTTATCGGGATAAACGAGGGGGAACATTATCTTGTCAGCCACCTGATTCAGAATGCCGGCTATGCCTAATATCAGTATAGGCCAAGAGTAGCTGAGCATGCGTTTCAGCAGACTTCCGTCGAAATGCCAATGAATCTTGAACAGTTCAGGAATGAATAGTAAGGATATGAGTCCTGTACAAGCCAAGTTGATGGCAAAGACATAGAATACGCTGGTCTTTTGGAGTACCACGAAGTAAAGCAGGTTGAGAAATATGTTGAAGGCGATGAACAGGAGTTTTAGTGAGGCAAAACGGATGGGACGCTTCTGGAATCGCAGATACGAGAAGGGCAGAGCTTGTAGGGCATCCATAGCCACCACGGCAGCCATCATCAGCAGGTATTCGTGGTGCTCGCTATATCCCAGTGCATCGGCTATCGGAGTTATGAAACCGAAGATGCATGCCAGGAACAATGCAGTGAGTGAGGCTATAAGGGCAAAGCCCGTCGAGAACACCGTGTCAGGCCGTTCACGTTCGTCATTGGCGAAGCGGAACAGCGTAGTTTCCATACCAAACGTCAGCAGAACAAGAATGAGCGCTGTGTAAGCATAGATGTTCGTCGAGATGCCGTAGTCACCCGACTCTGTGGGCATGTAGTGCGTATAGAGTGGTACGAGCAGGTAGTTGAGGAACCTGCCTATGATGCTCGACAAACCGTATATCGCTGTATCCTTAAATAAACCCTTTAAATTTGCCATATTCCCTTTCTCTCATTTTCTCATTTTCTCATTCTCTCAATTTCTCAATAGAAGAACAAATATGCAATGCCGATTGCAGCAAGGACACCCACGAGGTCGGTCAAGAGACCGGCGGCTACAGCATGGCGTGTGTTACGTACTCCTACTGAGCCGAAATAGACGGCAAGAATGTAGAAGGTGGTGTCTGTAGCTCCCTGGAAGATGCAGGAGAGACGACCCACGAAGGAATCGGCACCGTAAGTAGTCATTGCATCTACCATCATTCCGCGTGCTCCGCTACCACTGAGGGGTTTCATGAGGGCTGTAGGTAAGGCTCCCACAAAGTCGGCATTGATGCCTATAAGCTGGAATCCCTTTTCTATGCCGCTAATCAGTACGTCCATAGCTCCAGAAGCACGGAAGACACCGATGGCAACGAGGATGGCAACGAGGTAGGGGATGATGCGGACGGCTGTCTCGAATCCACCCTTGGCTCCCTCGATGAAGGCTTCATAGACGTTGACCTTCTTGCGCATGCCTGCAATGATGAAGGCTGCAATGATGCCGAACAGGAGGACGTTGGCTATGGTGGTGCTGTAGAGATTCAATTCGTCGCGACTCATCTGCGATGCTGCCCAAGCCATTCCGCTTACCAAGAGGCAGAGACCAAGCATGGTGCCCATGATGGCACGATTGAAGAGATTTATCCTTTGGTAGAGACTGGTGATGATGATACCTGCCATGGTGGCGATGGTGGTGGCTATAAGTATAGGAATGAAGACATCGGTGGGCTGAGCGGCTCCCAACTGGGCTCGATAGACGAGGATGCTGACGGGAATGAGTGTGAGTCCACTGGTATTCAGGACGAGGAACATAATCATGGGATTGGATGCCGTCTCCTTGAGGCGCTGCATCTCGCTCTCGTCAATCTCTCCCCGTTCATTCTTAATTTTTAATTTTTCATTCTTAATTTCCTGTAAGCCTTCCATTGCCTTCAGTCCGAGTGGAGTAGCGGCATTGTCGAGTCCGAGCATATTGGCTCCGAGGTTCATGAAGATATGTCCGAAGACAGGATGCCCCTCGGGAATATCTGGGAACAGGCGCTTAAATAAAGGATTAAGTACGCGCGCGAGGGCGTTAATCAGTCCTCCCTTTTCTCCAATCTTCATTATGCCCATCCATAGAGCCAGTGTTCCTGTGAGACCTAATGAAATTTCAAAGGCGGTTTTCGACGAAGAAAATGTACTCTCGATGATGGCAGGGAATACTTCTGTATTGCCCATGCATAACTGTATCGTGGCGATAATGAATGCCACGAGGAAGAAGAATATCCAAATGTAATTTAGTACCATAGTGCAAAATTAAGAATTAAAAATTAAAAATTAAAAATTAATAGGATGAAAGTGTGCGGAGATGGGCAAAAAGAAAGAGCCACGGACGAATCCGCAGCTCTTTTACTTATTACTTATTACTTTTTACTTAACAATCTTGCGTCCGTTTACGATGTAGATGCCCTTCTGAGCCTTGGCAACGCGACGACCGCTCAGGTCGAAGATGACACCTGATTTCTTCTGCTCTGTGGCAATACCGCGAATGCCAACGGTCTCACCATTCAGAGAGTACAGATAGTTGTTCTGGTCGATTTCGTAAGTTGTACCATAGAGAGTCAACTTACCGCATACAACTACGTTGTCGCCAGCCTTAATCTGATCGTTTGCTGTGAAGTCCTTCTTCTCCAGATAGTAGCCGTTGTAAACCTGGATGCTGTCGCCACCCTTCTGGTCAACAATCCAGTACTGAGCACGCTTGTACAGCTCTACATTGAGGCTCTTGATGGCAGAGATGATACCCTTCACGTAAACCTCCTTAGACATATCGTAGTTATTGCGGTTGTTGATGAGCTCGATAGCCTGTGCTACGGTGTATGCAGTCTCGGGAGTGTTGCTGGGATCTGTCAGTTCAGGAGCTTCTTCGGCAGCCTTTGCGTTGGTAACTTTCACGTTCTTGATTTCCCAAGTTGCAGCAGCAGTTTCGGTGCTGACGTAGCGGAAACCAAGTTGGATGGTCTTGTTATTATAGGCAGACAGGTCAATGTCTCCAGAGGATACGAATGTCCAATTGCTGCCGTCGCTGTATGTGGGGATGGTGAGCTGAGCAGCCCATTCTGTAGCACCGTTCTCACGAATCCACAGGGTCAGTTCCTCTGAAGCAGTTCCGGCGAAGCGCTGAACGTGGTCGAATGTCAATACACTGCCTTCCTTCAGAGTGATAGCGGGTGATACGAGATAGCTCTCAGAAGCGTAGTTTTTCTTGTTGATATAGGCTGTTGCCTTCATACCATAAGAAGTGCTCTGGCTCCAAATATAGGTTGCGCCTTCGGGAAGAACAACGTTGTTGATTGTCCAGTTACCCTGAGTGTCGGTCAGCTTAGACTCAAAGTCCTCGCTTACGGGCTGAGGAGTTGGGTCGGTGCCATCGTCAATGCCGCCGTCTGTTGTAGTCAGGCTTGCATCGTCGAGCAGAACGGTCTTGTCAATCATGTTCTTGCTGTGCATAACAACAAGGCATACGGTAGAGTCGCCCTTCAGTGTGAACTCGTAGGTCTTCTTCAACCATTCAGTGGTCAGTGTGTCGGGTGTGTTGTAGCCATTTTCGTTCTTTGAATAGTAGTATGAGCCAGGCTTACCAGTTCCTGGGTCAATTTTCGTATAACCAATACGTGAAGCAGCACCATCTGCATCTGCTGCGCGCATGTAAATGCTAAAGGTGTAGGTACCGGCCTTCAGCTTGATTTCAGAAGTAGAAATACGACCATTCTTCTGGCTGCTTCCAGTCTTGTCTGCTGTTGTGTTGGTCAAAGCGACAGCATAAGTGCCACCGTGTGCAACATTGGACTGAGCTACAGCTACGTTAGAACCGGCAGTGTTGGTACCAACGGTAGCAATTACCCATCCTGTGGGAACGTCTTCAGTCCATTCCTCGAAGCCGCCGTTTGTCAGGAGATTGTCCTGGGCTGTTGCGAAACTTGCAGTAAGAACTGCGAAGAGAGAGAGTAAAAGTTTCTTCATAAAAACTTGTTTTTAATAGTTAATAATATGGTTTCTTTATTTTGCGTGCAAAGGTAACACGATTAATTCAAAATTCAAAATTATAAATTAAAAAAAATAAAACGTTTGCGTTTTCACTCAGTTTATACTACCTTTGAGTCTCTTCGAGCCTCCAAGTTAGGCTGCATCTTGGAAAAACTCAAATAAAAATTTGGTTTTTCTCTCGATTTGCACTAACTTTGCAGCCGCAAACCTCGCTGCGGGTTATAGGCAGCTGCCGGATTGGGCTATGGTGTAATGGTAGCACAAGACATTTTGGTCGTCTTAGTTCTGGTTCGAAACCGGATAGCCCAACTTCCACGAAGCCGAGAGCAACAGCAAACGCTGTTGCTCTTTTGTCTTTTGGGGAACGAAGGATGCGTATGAATCATACGGAAGACTTTGAGCCCCAAAAGACAGTAGTAGCATGCAAAGCTTGATACTGCCGAGGCAAGTGGAGGTCGAGCGCCAGCTCAACTTCCGAATAAAAAAAATCGTAGAATTATTGAGTGCACACGATTTTTTTCGTATTTTTGCAAACAAATATTCACTTTTAAACTATTTATATTATGGCAAATTCTTTTTCACTCGAAGGTAAGAACGCATGGATTACTGGCGCTTCTTACGGTATCGGATTCAACATCGCCAAGGCATTTGTCGAGGCAGGTATCAAGAACATCATCTTCAACGACATCAACGAGGCTGCCCTGCAGCGTGGTCTGGACAACTACAAGGAGGCTGGCATCACGAACGTGAAGGGCTACGTTTGCGACGTAACTGATGAGAACGCTGTTAAGGCTCTCGTAGAGAAAATCCATCAGGAGGTAGGTCAGATTGACATCCTCGTAAACAATGCCGGTATCATTAAGCGCATTCCTATGCACGAGATGAAGCGCGCCGAGTTCCAGCAGGTTATCGATGTTGACCTTG
>Ga0247611_10007359_pt1 | contig 13855 bp, 12 predicted proteins | sample 177DNAGHGhighgp2_FD_192422 | JGI IMG/M metagenome (GOLD analysis project Ga0247611, IMG submission 192422) | Sheep rumen microbial communities from Palmerston North, Manawatu-Wanganui, New Zealand - 1770 DNA GHGhigh gp2 | ecosystem: Host-associated > Mammals > Digestive system > Stomach > Rumen...
TCTTAATGCTGTTAATTCAAATATTCATATTATATTAGATCAAAATACTTTCCAAGAGAAAGAAGTATTAAAAGAGAATAATATAAAATTTTATTTATCTCCCGCATATGCAATTTCTAATTTTAGAACTTTAGAATATGTTGCTTCTCTTGGAGTAACAGATATTTATATTCAAGATGATTTATGTTATAATTTAAAGAAAACACGAGCGGCCGCAGATAGATTGAATCTACAGATAAGAATGATTTTAAATCAAATTCCAAGTTCTGTACCAGACAAGGGAACCAACATTCGTTCACCTTGATTTATTCCTGAAACAATAGACGAATTAGATAAATATATAGATATAGCAGAGTTTGAAGATAATTCTTGAGCTAGAATTAAAGTATTATATAAAACATGATTTATAAATAAAAAATGAAGAGAAAACCTTCGTATTATTAATCCACAATTAAAAATAGATGTTTGAAATCAATGTATGGTTCCAGATTTTACTATTTTTAAAATGAATTGTGGATATAGATGTATGCAAGGTTCTGCTTGTAAAAAGTGTAATCAATTTACAGAAATGGCTCAAGATTTATATAATAAACATATAGAATATATTTTACCAAAAGAAGAAAAAGGAGAGTTAAATGTTTAGTATTCATGCTAATACAACTTATGCTATTGAAGATGGCAAACATAGTATTGAAATTAGTTATAATGATTCTGATGGCACCAATGTAGGTGCATATGCAGAAGGCGATACTTTTGAAAATGTAGTTGCAGATGTAATTGATCAGTTAGATGAAGCTATTGCAGAATTTGATGATGATCGTGCCGATATGGAAGAGTCAGAAAAACTTGAAGCTAAAATTGCAGAACTTCAAGTTAAGATTGATCAACTTTCTGCAGAAAATGAAAAGCTAAAAGCTCGTCATGAAAAAAAGTTTCCTACAAATGCAACTCCAAAATCTCGTATTAATCTTGTAGATTTTTTAGATAAACTTGATAAGAAAGACGCAGAATGGTCTAGTATGTTTGATCAGTGGAGTCTCTAATGAAATTACGTCCGCAAGAAATAGATATGCTTTTTAGTGGGGCAATGCAAAATTATATTTTTAATTTTGCATTTGAATCCCGCAATCCTGGTTGTGAATTTGATATAGACTCTTGGGTTGAGGCTTTAGAAGATGTTATGGGAACAAATGAGTTAAACATTATGAACAAAGAAACTCAAGAAAAAATGGAAAAAGTATTAAATAATTTAGATGCTTTTGCTAAGAAAAAAGAAATTCAATCTTAACTTAAAAATAATATTTGACAGCATTTTTATTTTATATTATAATATATATAGAAAATTAAGAGAGGAAATAAAAATGCTTAATGTAAATTATACTGCAAAACAAGCCAGAGAAGATATGAAGTCTACTCAAAATGAATTATTACAAGAATGGTTGGACGATATTATAAATTCTATTCATATAAAAGCTCAGGCAAGAAAAAATGAACTTGTTCGGCCTACTTTTTATCATAAAGGAATGGGAAATATATCTTTCTTTAAAGAAGATATTCAAAAAATACAAACAGCTTTACGTAAAGCTGGTTATCATGTTTCAATTACTTCTTTTGATAGTGATCAACAATATTTTAAAATTTCTTGGTAGTGGTATTTAAAAAGGGTTAAGTATTATAACTTTTGATTAATAAAAATTATATATATCAGAAATAAAAAAGTATTTGACAGGATTTATTTTTTTATGTTATAATATAATTAAAGAAAGTCAAGAAGAAAAGAAAGAAGGTGATTATCGCATAAAAGATAATCTAAACCAAAAAATAATTCTTGACAGAAGATATTAAATTATGATATAATATAAATAAAGAAATTGGCAATAGGGGATTGAGAGTACCGCGGAAAGGCTCTCGAAGACGCAACGACCTTCGGCATAGGCGTGGGGTACAAGAAATAAACGGGTCCTCACATAATACAGTTCCAGAAGAAGGAGTAGCTACCTTCCAAAACGACCGGTGGATAGAACGAAAAGGCTGGGCCACCGAGAAAGTTGCTAAGCCAATTTCAAAACGTACGACGTCAAAGGAGAGGTCCGATCAGACGTTAAAATAAAGCCAAAAAAGTCTGAGTTTTAACCTACTTTCTTAGACTCTAAACTAAGAAAAAAGAACGACATTGCTGGTGGGGCATTTATACTCACTAAGGGACTCTGATGGCGTCTGCGGAGATCATGCTTGCCGCGCAGAACCTTTAAGCTAAAACAGGTGCATGAAAGTCTGAACAAGGCTTCGGACTAAAAACTAAGAAACGGGGCCTTTAAGGAGTGTGGATGCTACGCCTTACCCATGATCTCAGTAGTGTCTCGTCCGCACATGACGTAAACTGGTGTATTGAGGATAGACCTGCTGCGAAAGTCATTGGTTCGAGTCCAATCCTGGCCGAAAAAGGCTGGGTACCTCAGAGGTAAGAGGGTCGCAGTTGTCAATATGTCCTCAAAGGTGGTGCTTACTACCAACCATTAGGCAAATCGACTCGACGGAGCAACGGTATTAACCTAAAGTGTAAGAGATGTGGACGAGATAGCGCATCTAAAAAGAAGGCTGTTTCACAGCGACATAAGTCTTCGGTAGAGCCCGCGAAGTGCGCGAGTAGCGGAGTAGCTAACGCCTTGAAGCCGTCCTCTGGTGTGCTATGTCTTTCCAGCCAAGAGAATGGGAAGCGATGGGTCCTAATGCAGAGCCTTCCCGTGGCGGACCTGATTTCGACTGATACTGCAACTGCGATGAGCAATGTAGAAGAAACTACTAAAAGAAAGTGGTTTGTGAGCTCCCGACGCCTGACCGGTTAAAGCCAGGATTTGTACTATAGGATAGGTGCTTTGTTTCCAATAGAAGGAGATGGTAGCAATTGATTGTCTAAAGTGTTAGTCCTTACGGAATGTAACCCATCTGACAAAAAGAGGTGTAATGCCTATGATTGTGATTTAAGCACTACCTTTTTCCCGAGGGGAATTAAACAGCAAGTTTAATTCTTAGTTTTAAACTAAAGGACGGCCCGCCTTTGGCCCGAAACAATGGCAGGTTGGAAGTAGACTCGCAACGCTTCCTCCATTTAGAAGTGTAGCTCAATGGTAGAGCAGCGGTCTTATAAACCGTAACGACAGATAATCGGCTGATAAGAGTTCGACTCTCTTCACTTCTACCAATTGATAGTTCGCGGGCTTGGCGGAATTGGCAGACGCCGCAGACTCAAAATCTGCTGTCTTTAAGGCGTGCGAGTTCGAGTCTCGCAGTCCGCACCAAATAATAAAATACAGTGTGATGGAGAAATAGTTACTTCTTATATTATGAATAAATAAAATTAATCAGCTCTCCATTTATTTTGCTGAAATTGTTTACTATTTAAACAATGTTAGCTATAAATTGTTTACTATTTTTAATATATCCACTGTTTTAAATCAAAGAGTGATGGTTGTAATCTTACTTCGCCTTTTATAATGGCAATATAACTTTCTATGGATAATAATTAAGAATAGACCTGTTTATAAGGCAACTAACTTAATTACAAGTTGTAAGGAAAGCGACTTGTTAAAAAAATTCTTTCCTAGGTGATCTTTCTTGCCCTACTTTCGTGTGGTCACCCTCCTTCAACTTTGTTTAGCTCCTTTCGCTAAATTTTTCAGATTACAAAGAATATCCTCTATTTTTAAATGGCGCCATCTGCTAATGGTTAGGCACCTAGGCTTTCATCCTAGTAATTGGAGTTCGATTCTCCATGGCGCCACCAATTGCAGCTGGAAGGCAAGGTCTTAAAGTAGCTCATACCTACTTATAAGCTCGGAGCGTTACCGAGAGCTGTAACCATTGCGGCGGGGTGAAACGGTTTCCACGTCGGTCTCATAAGCCGAAGACAGTAAGTTCGACTCTTACCGCTCGCAACCAATTGTTTATTTAGAGTGATGGATTGATAGTTACTTCAGGATGATTGTTAGGAAAGCACCACTTTTTGCTTTTATAATTACTATCAATATTATATCCTCTTTAAAAATATATAAAATAGGGGTGTGGCCGAGTGGTTCAAGGCAGCAGACTTCAAATCTGTCGTGTTGGCGTCCAAAACCAATGCCGTGGGTTCGAATCCTACCACCCTTGCCAGTAAAATATGCTTGTTCTACAAGCTAAAAAATAAAACAATTAAGTGATGGTGAAATAGTTACTTCAATTTGGGAGTGAAGGTTTTTGGTTCGATTCCAAATGTCTATTATTTAGATATAGCTTAATTGGCAGAGCAGCACAAATGAAAAACTATTTCAATAATATCCTTAAAAATATTTTAAGAAAGGATATGGATATGATTACTTCAGAAGAAAAAGGTGAAGTTTTAGAGCTATGAATGACTGAAAAACAAAAAAATCGTTGAGAAAAAATGGCTAATGTTTTAGGTTTAAGTCTTTATGAGTATGTCCGCAGATGTGCAGATGCTCATACAACGATTTTAGAAACAGATAGTTTTAAAATAGTCCATGATATTAGTGAAGCATAATTCTATGGTGATATAATGTATGATTATGATGCAATAATAACTAATGTCGTTGATGGAGATACATATGATGTAGATATTGATTTAGGTTTTCATATTCATATTCGTGAACGTATTAGAATTTTAGGTTTAAATACCCCAGAATGTAGGGGAGAAGAAAAAGAACTTGGCTTAATTTGTAAAAATTGAGCAAAGGAACAGTTTTTAAATAAAAAGGTTCTTTTGTTTTCTAAGAAAGAAATTAAGTCTCCGCAAACTGATAGTTTTGGAAGATGACTGTGTTATGTTTATATACAAGATTTAAAGAATGATATTACTAGAATGTTTACTACTCTTGGATGTAATAAGTTATCTGAAGACTATAGTGAAGATGCGGTAAAAGCCTTAAAAAATAGTGTGATGGAAAAATAGTTACTTCTTGACTGGAAATCCGCGTATGTTGGTTCGATCCCAACTTTACAGTATTGTAAATAGTTTAATTGGTAAAGCTGCGTTAAAATAGCAACTATTTTTAAAATATCCACTGTATTTTTTTTATTCCTCGGTGACGCAATGGTAGCGTAATTGGCTGTTAACCAATCTGTTTCTGGTTCGAGTCCAGACCGAGGAGCCATATGCAGGTGTATCTTGACTTTATTTGATTAAATTCTAGAACAAAGAATAAAGTGACCATAGTGCGTACATGTTGATGATACTAAAGCAGCCTGCACCAATATGGGCGATTAGTGAAGCGGTTATCACAACAGACTGTCTCTCTGTTATCAGGGGTTCGATTCCCCTATCGCTCGCGAGTGACAAAAACAACAACCTTCTCGTGGTGTCACTTGATTTCGACTAATGTTGTTTATTGTAAATATAAATAAAAACTTTATTGGTGAGAATAAAGTTTTTAGTAAAAGTGATAGAAAAAAAGATACTTCACTCATTAAGTTACGGCATAGAGCTTTCTTTTTTTAAAAATTCCTTTTACAAATTTTAAACGTGATGGTAGAAATAATTACTTCCCGTGTTTAGCTCAGTTGGTAGAGCATTTAACTTGTAATTAAAATGAATAGGTTCGAGTCCTATAATATGGCTTCAGAATATTATTTCTTTAATATCCGTTTATAAATTGCTTCTTCGTCTAATGGCAAGGACAACGGGTTCTGGTCCCGTGAATGAGGGTTCGAGTCCTTCAGAAGCAGCCATTGCAGATGTAGCTCAGTTGGTTAGAGCGTTCGCCTGATAAGCGAGAGGTCCTTGGTTCAAGTCCAAGTTTCTGCACCAATGTCACTGTCGTCTAATGGCTAGGACGCCACTTTCTCAAGGTGGTAATCAGAGTTCAATTCTCTGTAGTGGCACCATATGCCTCCTTAGCTTAGCTGGGAAAGCAGAGGACTCTTAATTCTAAGAGCGTCGGTTCGAGTCCGACAGGAGGTACCATGTCGGTTTGGCGGAATTGGCAGACGCGCTAGCTTGAGGTGCTAGTAAGAGTAATATCTTGTCCGAGTTCAAATCTCGGAATCGACACCAATAATTATTATCGAGGCGTGGCCTAGTGGTAAGGCTCTCCGCTTGGGACGGAGAAATCGTCTGTTCGAGTCAGACCGTCTCGACCATATGATGGGAGCATGGCACAGTGGCAACTGCGGCGGACTGTAAATCCGCTCCTTTTACGGGTTCCCTGGTTCGAGTCCAGGTGCTCCCACCCACAAAGGGCCCATAACTCTAACTGGGAGAGTGTCTGCTTTGCACGCAGAAAGTTGAGGGTTCAAGTCCCTCTGGGTCCACCATATAGACGGGTAGCTCAGTTGGTAGAGCAGATGCCCTACAAGCATAAGGTCGGCGGTTCAAGTCCGTCTCCGTCTACCATAAGGACTCATAACTCTAATTGGAAGAGTATTTGCCTTGCATGCACGCAAAAAGTTGAAGGTTCAAATCCTTCTGAGTCCACCATATGGGGATAGAAGGGTTCGACGAGCGTAGAAAGCCAAAGTGAAAACGTTCGGACACGAGTTCGATTCTCGTTATCTCCACCAATAAATTACCTGCGACTCAGAAATGAATATACTTAGATGAAGTGGAAGAACACCTGTGCTGGCGGCCCTGCAATAATTCTAGAAAAAATTGTGTCAGAGAGAAATTTCGGAAACGCCTCTGATCTAAGTATATTCATTTCTAAGCCGCTAATAATTAAATAAGTGCGGGTGTAGTTCAAAGGCAGAATGTCAGCCTTCCAAGCTGAGGATGCGGTCTCGGGATCCGTCACCCGCTCCAATAAAAATGCGGATGTAGTTCAATTGGTAGAATGCTGCCTTGCCAAGGCAGAGGTTACGGGATCGTACCCCGCCATCCGCTCCATGTAAAAGGATTTATCTATGAAAAATAAACATAGAAAAAAACGTCCAGAACCACCTAGATGATTCAATTTAGATACAGATAATTGTTGATTTTGTAAAAACAAAAATAATTGCGGTGGATGTTCAATATTAAAACAATATAAGAAAAGAAACTATGATAGATATAATTAAAACTATTTTTATAGAAATGACTAAAGGTAATTTTGGTTTTTTTAATTCTAGTAGTAGGAATTGCACAATTAATTGTTATGATTAGAAAAAAATAAAAATGCCAGTGTAGCTCAATTGGTAGAGCAACTGACTTGTAATCAGTAGGTTGCGGGTTCAATTCCTGTCGCTGGCTCCATAGTAAATATAAGACCTCTACGTTCACAAGAAAAGTAGAGGTCTTTTTTGTTAAGTGCAAAAAAGAAAGTGGGTGAGAGGTATGAAAAATTATTTAAAAATAACTCTAGCTCTTTTTATCACATTAATGATAGGCTGAGGGATATCTATTCCAGCTTATGCAACAGAACAAAATCCTGTTGAGCGAGTAACTGTTGAATTTAGATATTTTATAGCTGATCCCATTAATGCAAATACAGCAATTGAAGCTGATGGTGGTGGATATTGACAGTTAGCTGATACATATATAGCTACCGCAGGAGGAAGTAACAGTAAAAAACTAGCTTCCGCATCTAGTAAAGCTACTCAATATAGTCCAACTCTCTTGGGAAATGTTGAATATACTTTTGATAATTGTTGAGTAGACGATTTTGGAAATGAATATGGTACTTCTGGTAAACTTGTTGGACAAGACTTTATTAATATGTTTGCTGACTTTGAGGGTCCAGAACAAACTCTTAGAGTATATGCTCAATATGTAGCAGATTATAGATATAATTTTTATAACAATGAAATTGATAATATTGCAAACGGTTCTCATTCAGAAAATCATATAGTAGATAGTAAAACAAGTTATCATTATACTTTCCAGACTCCCGCAGATATTCCTAGCAAATATAAATTCCTCTATTGGGATGCGGGAGAAGACGTAGGAGTATTTTATCCTGGTTCAGAACTTGTAGTTACAAATGAAAATTTAAGTGCTGATACTAGTATGGATTTTATAGCTACATATGAGTATACTCCAACTTCTTTAGTTCAAGTTATCTATCAAACTACAGAGGGCATCGTATATCAAACAGAGCCTTCTGCAGAGCCTATTAATATTAAAGATAATGCTCCTGTTTTAGAAAATGGACAATGATTATTCCACTCTTGTCCTTGCGTTAATGATATAGTTTACCCAAAAAATGCACAGCCTATTATTACTACTATTCCAATAGAAGATGAACCTGTAATTACTACTTATATCGTTTATGGTGTTCTTAATGGTGCGGACGGTATTAATGGTAAAGATGGTATTAATGGAGTAGATGGTAAAGATGGTGCTGATGGAAAAGACGGTCGCGATGGTATCGACGGTAAAGATGGAAAAGACGGCAAAGATGGTGTAGATGGTAAAGACGGTGCTGATGGAAAAGACGGTCACGATGGCGTTGATGGTAAAGATGGAAAAGATGGTGTAGATGGCAAAGACGGTATCGACGGTAAAGATGGTATAGATGGTGCTAAAGGCGACAAAGGTGATACCGGTGAAAAAGGAGACAAGGGCGATAAGGGAGATAAAGGCGACAAGGGAGACAAAGGAGATGCTGGTGCGGATGGAAAAGACGGCATCGACGGAAAAGATGGTCGTGATGGGATAGACGGAAAAGACGGAAAAGATGGTCGTGATGGGATAGACGGAAAAGACGGCGCTAAAGGTGACAAAGGAGATAAAGGCGATACTGGTGAAAAAGGCGCTGACGGCAAAGATGGTATAAATGGCGTTGATGGTAAAGATGGCACCAATGGAAAATCTGCCTACGAACTTGCGGTTGATCAAGGATTCCCTGGTACATTAACAGAATGATTAGAATCTTTAGTTGGTAAAGATGGTGTTGATGGTAAAAACGGCATTGATGGTAAAGACGGTGCTAAAGGAGACAAGGGTGACACTGGTGCTAACGGTAAGGACGGTCGTGATGGAAAAGATGGTCGTGACGGACGTGATGGTATTGACGGACGTGATGGACAAAATGGTAAAGACGGTATTAACGGTACCGATGGTAAAGATGGTGTCGATGGAAAGTCTGCTTATGACCTTGCTGTAGAAAAAGGATTTTCAGGTACAATTACTGAATGATTAGAGTCTCTTACTGGAACAGATGGTAAAGATGGTATCAACGGCAAAGACGGCGTTGACGGTAAAGACGGCATCGACGGACACGATGGAAAAGATGGACGTGATGGTGTTGATGGTAAAGATGGACGTGACGGTGTAGACGGCCGAGATGGTAAAGATGGCGTTGATGGTAGAGACGGTAAAGATGGACGAGACGGTAAAGATGGGCGTGACGGAAAAGATGGTGTAGACGGAGAAAAAGGCGAAAAAGGCGACACCGGAGAAAAAGGCGCAGATGGTAAAGACGGCATTGATGGAGCCAAAGGTGATAAAGGTGATAAGGGAGACCCTGGCAAAGATGGTACCAATGGTGTAGATGGTAAAGATGGTATTAACGGTGAATCTGCTTATGAATTAGCTGTTAAAGATGGATACACTGGTACTGTTACTGAATGATTAACTTCTTTAGTTGGTCCTGCAGGCCCACAAGGAGCACAAGGTATTCAAGGTATACAGGGTATTCAAGGAGTTCCTGGTATTCAAGGCGCAACTGGAGCTACTGGTGCAACCGGAGCCACTGGTGCAACTGGAGCTCGAGGAGCCACTGGAGCTACAGGTGCTCAAGGTATTCAGGGTGCTCGTGGTATGCAAGGTCCACAAGGAATAGCTGGTAAAGACGGTCAAGACGGAGCTGTTATTGCATATGACAATAACATGACTGTCGCAGGCACAAATGGAAATACTGAAACACTTGCTGATAGTGCAAATCCTTTAGCTGGATCAACTCTTACTACAAAAGATTCTCATTGAGGATTTTTAAATCTAGTCTTTATGATTATTAATATCATTGTATTATTTATTCCAATTATCTTTAGTAAAAAGAATATGCCTGATTTTATTAAAACTATTATTTCTGCATTTACAGTTTTATCAGTAATTACTTTTATTTTAACAGAAGATATTACTACTCCAATGCAATTAGTCGATCCTTGAACTTGACTTATGGGTATTATATGTATCTGCGGAGTAATATTATTATGCAGTTCTTACTTTATGAAAGATAAAAAAATAAAATTAGAAATTCCACAAGAGTTAAATAATTAATTATTTAGACCCCTATAGAAAAACTGTAGGGGTCTTTTTTTATTAGAGAAATTAAATGAAATATATATTAATATGACGATAGTTCTCCAGAAAGGAAGTAAAATGGGTAAATACAAAACGTTATCAGCTGATGCCCGCAACAATACGCATCAGTTTTTAGTAGATGAAGTATCAGACCTTAATAACTTACCCAAGGAGCCAGGCTCTGTCGCACTTGTTGCAAATACTGGTAATGTATATATTTGCAATAATGCGAAAGAATGGAAGAAGCTTTAAGGAGGTTAAAGAATGGATCTTATTACCCTAGCTTTATCTCGAAAAGCTAATTCAGGTAGTAGCGATGGAACAACCTCCCCGTCTTATGATGATTTAATTCCTTCTATTGGAGAAAATGGACATTGATATATTAGAGGAAATGATACAGGTATATCAGCTGTTCCAAATAGTAACGTAGAAGTGGATGGTATCTTAAAAGCGGACACTTCCAATCAAAAAGTGGTAGTTGTTAAAGATGGTACTGAAACTATTGTGGGAGAAGTTGTTACTAGTATCTCAACCGATAGTATAGAACAATTATTTCAGGAAGGATAAATAATATGGATAAACAATATCTTGATTATGCGGGACTTCGTACATATGATGAAAAAATTAAAGCGTTTATCGCTAACCATACACCAGAAGCCCAAGAGATTGAGCAGTATGATGATTCTGCTATTCGTGGAGATATTACTAATCTTCAAAATGCAGATGCCAATTTCCTTACTGAGCTTAATGCTCTTAAACTTCTTGTAGGTGATACTGCAGTTGCTGATCAAATTTCAGCTGCAGTTGCGGCTTTAGTTAATGGTGCTCCAAATGCACTTGATACTCTTAAAGAAATTGCAGATTGGATTAATACTCATGGTACCGCCGCAGCAGATTTAGTTTCTGTTGTTTCAGAACAAGGACAAAAAATTATTCAAATTGAAGAAAAAGTAGATAGTATTAATGCTATTTCTGGAACTTATATTGATGCTTTATTCTTAACTCCTGTGACTCTTGGAGAAAATCAAACTGTACAAGATGCTATTAATGGACTTCAAGAAGATGAGAAATTAGTTCTTGATGCAGGTGCTACAGTTACAGAAAATTTAAGTATTGATAAGGATGTCGTAATTGAAGCTGAAGATACTATATTTACAGGTACAATTACTATAGACGAAGCTGCTGCAGTTACAATTATTGGTGCAACCTTTAATGGTCCTGTTGTTATAGCTTAATTTATAATATAAAGGAGGATATAATATGTTAAAATTTGAAGGTTGTACTTTTAGTGCCACAGGCGAAAATAAAAATTCTAAAGTTTATGGCTTAACTGTTACAGGTGCAGAAGATGTTGAAATTAAAAATTGTGCTTTTAATGGTACAGGATATTCAGCTTTATTAAATAAAGGAACTGGTACCTTAACAGTTAAAGATTGTGAATTTAGTTGTGGAAATATAAAGAATCCTATTGAAGGTGGACAAGATGCTGAAAATGGAGATATTACAATTGATAATTGTATTTTCACTGGCATCCCCGGTAATAATTTTATTAATATTTATAATGTTGCTTTAGGTTCTAACCATACTGTTAAAAATTGTAAATTCCATGGTGGAGCTAATAATAATATTATTCGTTTATCTAATAAAAATAATACTGTAGCTTTCTTCCATGTAGAAAACTGCATGTATGAATTTACTAGCGGAAAAATTAGTGAATACAGTGGATTTTTACTTTGCCAAGACTATACTAATAAAACTGGTACAAAACAAGAATTTGGATATTATACCATTGATATTACAAATCTTATTCGTCCCAAAGAAGGTTCTTTATTCTATGTCTACGATGATAGTGAAGGAATTATTACTACTAACGACCCTCATGTATATCTTGATGGAACTTTAGTTAGCAATCCTACCACACAAGCATTTGTTGGCTCAGGTGACTCTATGATAGAATCTGATGAGGAATTTTAAAAGGAAATTAAATGAAAGATGATAAAAAATTTGTAGATTTTGATAATCTTAAACAATATGATGCTCTTTTAAAAGAATATATAGATACAAGAATTAATACTGCAATTGATAATTATCGTCAAGAAGATATTGTGGATGATAATATTATTGATGATCAAAGTGACGAATAATTTTATTGACAGAATAAATAAAAATATGGTATAATATAATTCCAAGAGAAAGGAAAGTATATTATGCCAAGTTACTGGAATGGAAAAGAATCTAAAATTCATCATAAATATGCGGAGCTTCCTGACGAAGCTAAGTATAAAAAGAAGAAGAAAAAAATAACAATTAAAAAGAGTAATCATAAGCATCAATATAAACACTGTTTATATAAAACTCCAGGTTTTACTGTAATAAACGGTAAAAGAAATACATGGACATGGGGTGGCACATATTGTACAATATGTGGTCGAGTAGGTGATGTTAGTATAGGTGCAAGTAAGATTATTAATGATTCTTTACCAATTTTTGAGTTGGATGATTTATTTGCAAAATATATTCCAGCTTTTTCTGGGGAGTAGCTTAGTCTACTCCCCTTTTTTGCGTTTGAAAGGATATTTTATGGATATAAAAACAATAGATATGTCTAATATGATATGGATTTTAACTTCTGAAGATGATAAAACTCATATTCCTTTTCAAGGATCTGAACAAGAATGTTTAGATATGTGGGATATATTAGCAGAACAAGGACATAGAATAAAAACAATGGAGCATGTCCGTATTTGGGACAAAGATCATCATCCATTTACAAATTATTCTCCATTATAAAATAAATATTGTCAGGAGCTATTGTTTTATGTTATAATATATATATAGAAAAGAGATAAAAGGAGAAATAAATGGCTGATGTAAAGAATTATATGGTAGGCAATGATCAAAATACTATTAATCAAGTCAATGTTTTTGCAGAGTCAGCCGCATATAAGGATTCTAAGATTCGTATAATGCCAGATGCTCATGCGGGTAAGGGTGCTGTTGTAGGTTCTACTATTACTTATACTGATAAGATAGTTCCTGCTACTGTTGGAGTAGATATTGCTTGTCGTGTATCTGCTTTTCCTATTGATAAGAAGGATATTGATTTTGATAAGTTAGATAAGATAACTCGTGAATTTATTCCTACTGGTTTTAAGGTTCGTGAACATCCTCATGGTTTTTCTTATAGCATAAAGTACGAAAACTTATATTGCTGGGAGCATCTTGTAAATCATGAGCGTCTTCGTAAGTCACTTGGAACTCTTGGTGGTGGAAATCATTTTATAGAAGTTGATTATGATTCTGATAATGATAAGTATTGGTTAGTTGTGCATTGCGGTTCTCGTAATCTTGGTAAGCAAGTAGCTGAATATTATCAAGATATAGCAGTAAAGAATTGTTTATGGCGTATTCAACTATATGCGAAGGCTAAGGAAACTGATATTCAATTTTTACGTGAGGCAGGTCGTACTGATTGTATTCAACGAACAGTTGACCATTGGAATACTGTAATTAATGCTGAGCCCGCAGATGATCTTTGTTATCTTGAGGGCGAAGATATGCAGCATTATCTTAATGATATGCGTATTTGTAATGAGTTTTCTTATATGTCTCATATGGCAATAGCTTATGATATTAATTATA
>Ga0247611_10007360_pt1 | contig 13854 bp, 11 predicted proteins | sample 177DNAGHGhighgp2_FD_192422 | JGI IMG/M metagenome (GOLD analysis project Ga0247611, IMG submission 192422) | Sheep rumen microbial communities from Palmerston North, Manawatu-Wanganui, New Zealand - 1770 DNA GHGhigh gp2 | ecosystem: Host-associated > Mammals > Digestive system > Stomach > Rumen...
ACCATCGGTCTTACAAAACTGGGAGCAACCGTTACGGTTGCCGGCCCAAGGACCATGGTACCGATCGGATTGGAGAAAATGGGATGTACTGTCTGCAGAAGTGTTTCGGAAGCCGTACAGGATGCCGATGCTGTCATGGGACTTCGTGTCCAGCTGGAGCGTCAACAGAAATCTCTTTTCCCATCTGTGGCTGAGTATTCAAAATTCTATTCAATCTCGGAAGAAGTCCTGAGGCTTGCCAAACCCGGTGCATATCTTCTGCATCCGGGTCCGTGCAATCATGGTGTGGAACTTCCAACGTGCGTATATGACTGTCCGCAGTCCGTCATTAATGAACAGGTAACAAACGGAGTCGCAGTACGAATGGCTGTGCTGTACTTACTTATGGCAAGGAGAAATCAGGAATGAACAGTATTTTGATCAAGAATGTAAAGCATTTTGCAACAGGCGAAACGGTGGATTTTGCTTTGGAAAACGGAGTGATCGTATCATCTCTTTCCGGGCAGCCGGACAAAGTGATCGATGCAGAAGGCTTGACGCTTTTCCCGGGATTGGTGGACATGCACTGCCATCTGCGTGAACCGGGTTTCGAGTATAGAGAAGACATAGCAACCGGAACGAGAAGTGCAGCCAAAGGTGGCTTTTCAAGCGTATGCTGCATGCCGAATACCAAGCCGGTCTGCGATAACGCAGCAGTGGTCGAGGGTATACTCCGTAGAGCCGAATTAGTGGGATCTTGCAATGTTTTCCCGATCGGAGCAGCGAGTAAGGGATTGGAAGGCAAGGAATTGGCAGAGATCGGACTTATGAAGGAAGCCGGCATCGTGGCGGTCTCCGATGATGGAAAACCGATCGCCACCGCGAATCTGCTTAAGAAAGTTCTGGAGTATGCATCGGATTTCGATATTCCGGTCCTGAATCACTGTGAAGAAATGTCGATCTCCGAGGGAGCCATGAATGATGGTGAAGTGGCCACTTCACTCGGTCTTCGCGGAATCCCGGCCATTGCCGAGGAAATCATGATCTCTCGCGATATTCTGACTGCAGAATACCTGGATATGCCGATACATATCTGCCACGTCAGTACAAGACGAGGCATCGATATCATCCGTCAGGCCAAGAAACGTGGGGTGAAGGTGACCTGCGAAACCTGCCCGCATTATTTCTCTCTGACTGAAAATGCATGTGAGAATTACGATACGAACTTTAAGATGAATCCGCCGCTTCGTACGGAAGATGACCGTCAGGCCGTAATTGAGGGCTTGAAGGACGGTACGATCGACTGCATCGTGACCGATCACGCTCCTCACCATACTGATGAGAAGGATATCGAGTTTTCTCTTGCAAATAATGGAATTATCGGTTTTGAGACTGCTTTTGGTGTATCCTATACTTATCTGGTCAAACCAGGATATCTCACTCTTACCGAAATGATCGAGAAGATGACGATCAATCCTTCCCATATCCTAAGACTGGGAAGAGGCACGCTGGATATCGGAATGCCGGCGGACATTATGCTTGCCGATCTTTCCGAGGAATATGTTTATACAGAGGAAGAGATACTTTCCAAGGCGAAGAACTCACCTTACATCGGAACGGATCTTCAGGGAAGAGTAAAGCTTACTGTTACAGGAGGAAAAATCACTTATGACGAACTTCGCGGATAAACTGTTAAACAAGATCGGACAATGTAATAACCCGACCGTTATGGGTCTGGATCCGAAACTGGAGTATCTTCCGGAGCCTCTTCTGAATCAATGGAAAGGTCAATGTGAGGATAAGCAGACAGAGACGGAGATGGCGATCTTCGATTTCAACCGTCTTCTCATTGATGCCGTGTATGACATCATCCCGGCCATCAAGCCACAGTTTGCTTATTATGAAATGTACGGCATTCATGGAATCGCCGCATTGAGAAAGACGATTTCTTATGCGCAGGAAAAAGGTATGCTCGTCATTGCCGATGCGAAGAGAAACGATATCGGAACGACAGCCACAGCATACGCGAATGCCATCATCGGAGAAACAAAGATCATCGATGATTCAATGGCTGAAATGTTTCACTGCGACTGCATCACGGTAAACGGATACCTTGGTATTGACGGTATCAAGCCATTTATCGATGTGGCGAAGGAAAAGGGAAAAGGGCTGTTCATTCTTGTCCGCACATCCAATCCGTCTGCAGGAGATCTTCAGGATCTAAAACTTGAAGATGGACGTCTGGTCTTTGAAGCTATGGCGGAAAATGTAGAAAAATGGGGACAGGAACTGATCGGTGAATCCGGATTCAGTTCCGTCGGAGCGGTAGTCGGTGCAACCTGGCCGGAACAGGCCGTGAAAGCCCGTCAGTTGATGCCGCATGCTCTGATCCTGGTACCAGGATATGGTGCGCAAGGCGGTTCCGGAAAAGATGCTGTTGCCTCTTTCGTAAACGGAAAAGGTGGTATCGTCAATGCTTCCAGAAGTCTGATGTGCGCCTGGAAGAAAGCCGAGTATGATCCGATGGAAAAGACAGATATGAAAGGCCCTGCCGGCGAGACACTGCTGGGATTCCAGAAAGCTACACGTATGGAAGCTATGCGTATGCGTGACGATCTGAATGCTGCATTGCAGGAACAGAAGAACTGATATTGTAGGTGAATCATGAAAGCAGAGTATTCCATCAAACTGATCCGTAAAGAAGTATTAGGCGAGACTTGTTCCGTTCTGACATTTGCATGTCCGGAGATCGCTGCCGAGAGTCATCCAGGACAGTTCGTCAATCTGTCATGTGAACACTTTCTGAAGCGTCCTTTCGGCATTATGAGCGTAGATCGCGAGAAGCAGACCTTCTGCATAGGAGTAAGAAAAGTCGGCAAGGGGACTGCGGAGATCCTGAATGCACAGGAAGGTGACATATTCACATGTCTTGGACCTCTTGGCAATGGATTTTCTTTCGACAACGTGAAGAAGCTTCTACTTGTCGGCGGCGGAACGGGAATCTTTCCTATCTATTTTGCCGCGCAATATGCCAGAGAGAATCGCATTCCTTGCATGGTCGTCAATGGCTACCGTTGTAAAAATGATTCTTTTCTGTATGATTCTTTCTCGCAGATCTGTGAAGACTTTCATGTCACGACCGATGCCGGTGATCTGGGGATCCAAGGTAATGTCATGGCTTATCTGGAGCAGCTGGAAGATCATAAGATCGAAGGCGCAACATGCATGGTCGTTGGTCCAGGCATCATGATGAAGAAAGTCTCCGAATGGGCGCTTTCCAAAGGCCTTTCTTGCTTTGTTTCTTTGGAACAGAGAATGGCTTGTGGCATTGGTGCCTGTCTAGTATGTGTCTGTAAGATCAAAGCCGAGCAAGAAGGTAAAGAGTTCGTCCATAAGCGTTGCTGTAAGGACGGCCCGGTGTTTAAAGCCGAGGAGGTGATCTTTTGAGTCTTTCAGTTAATGTAGGAAGTGTTCAATTCAAGAACCCGATCATTCTTGCTTCGGGAACTTGCGGTTTCGGAAGAGAATTATCTGAATATATGGACCTGAGTAAGTTAGGCGCGCTTTCGTCAAAAGGACTGACATTGCTGCCGAGGGACGGAAATCAGGGTGTCCGGGTTGCGGAGACGCCATCCGGCATGCTGAATTGTGTCGGTCTGCAGAATCCGGGAGTGGATGCTTTTCTTGCCACAGAACTGGATTATATGTATGAATGCGGAGCAGGTGTCGTTGTAAATGTAGCCGGCCATTCGAATGAAGATTATATTCAGATGGTTGAGAAACTGGATCCGTATAAAGAGAAAATCGATGCGCTGGAACTGAATTTTTCCTGCCCGAATGTCAAAGAAGGATGCATGGTCATCGGATCCTCTCCGAAAGCGATCGAAGCGCTTGTTAAGGACTTGCGCGCGCGTACAAGTCTGCCGTTGTGGATCAAGCTGACTCCGAACGTCACGTCTATTTCTGAAACGGCGAAAGGCGCGGAAGCCGGTGGCGCTGATGCGGTGGTGGCGATCAATACTTTGCTTGGCATGGCTATTGATATCCGTACGAGAAGACCATTGCTTCATAACAATACCGGTGGATTATCCGGTCCCTGCGTCAAGCCGGTGGCTCTTCGTATGGTCCATGATATCTATGAAGCCGTCAAGATCCCGGTTGTCGGGTGCGGTGGTGTATCGACATATGAAGATGTACTTGAATTCATGATCGCGGGCGCTTCCGCTGTGGAACTGGGTACGATCTCTCTGGTTCATCCGACTCGTCCTACGCAGATCGTGGATGATCTGGAAAACTATGTGAAAGAAAACAATATTGAAGAGTTGTCGTCTCTGACCGGAACTCTTCAGATATGGAGGTAATATATGAAAAACATTACAGACTATTTATTCGAGACTAACGCACTTCGTGTCAGTGATCCGGAAAAGCCGTTCTGGTATGCTTCCGGTACATTGGGACCATTCTACGTCAATACACATTTCCTGATTGAGTCGGAAGAAAAAGCTAATCAGCTCCTCGCGTTGATCGAAGAGGCGGCCGCATCGGACAGAACCGATTTTCTCACCAAGATCCTGCCTTTCGTGAAGGAACAGTATGAAACTTGTGAGTCCTATAAGCTCGTGATCGATCTTATCGTTGCGAAGGCCAAAGAATTGGATTTCGATATCATTTCCGGCGGTGAACGCCGTGATTTCTTCTTCTCCCTGATGCCTGCCTATCTGCTAGGAAAACCGCATCTGAGCATATTCAAGGATGGAGAGACCTTCTTCAGTGAGAATGTGTCCGAAAAGGCAGTGAAGGTGTCTTCCGGTGATCTTTCCGGCAAAAAGTCGCTCCATATAGCGGACCTGATCACGGAGGCATCCAGCTACACGAATGCATGGATTCCGTCTCTGCGTGGCGTAGGTGCTACCATTACGGACACGATCGCTGTCATTGACCGTCTCCAGGGTGGGGAAGCCAATCTTGCCAAAGAAGGTGTCAATATGTATACCTTTACCAAGATCGAACCTTCTCTCTTCGATGAGGCCGAGAATAAGGGGATCATCACATCCGCACAGAAAGCTATGGTGGCTGATTTTATCGCAAGTCCTATCGATTATATGAAGGCTTTCCTGATTGCCCATCCGGATTTCATCGATGCGCAGATCGCTCTGGGCGGAAAACCGAAGCAACGTGCTGAGATGGCGATCTCTCGTGGATATGTGCCTGGAAGATCTGAAGTATGACAACCGGTCAGTCCAGAGTCACGACGGGATACAAGATCCCGTATATTCTCTATCATGCAAAACGCAGAACTCTCAAGATCACGCTCGATCCTAACGGGCGTGTTCTTGCATATGCGCCCAGATCCAGCCGGATCTCTGAGATCGATGCTTTCATTGATTCTCATAGATCCTGGATCGAGAAGAACAGGGTGAAAGTACTCAGTCTGATCGATATTCCTTATTGCGATGCGGCGGAGCAGAAGAGACGCACAGTGATCTTAAAAGCCTGGGCCAGTTCTTTTCTCGAGAAATATGAGGGTAAGAAACCCTGCCGGATCGCGGTGAAGAATATGTCGGGACGCTGGGGTTCGTGCAGCAGTAAGGGGAATATCAATCTTAATGTATACCTGCTTGATGTGGAGGAGGAACTTCGCGAGTATGTCCTGATCCATGAGCTTTCTCATCTTTACTATATGGACCATTCGCCACGTTTCTGGGCGTTGGTGGAGCAGAATTGCCCGAATTCTCATGCAAAAAGAAAAGCTTTGCAGCGTTATCGGCTTCCGAAACAACCTGTTACATAAGTTCGCTATGGTTGTTGATTTTACATATGTTTTGGTATACTGATTATATTGTGAAATGGAAGTACGGAGGATGTGTTTTCACTTGGATCACACCTTCGAGAAACGGTGAGGAGTAATGTATGAAGAACATTCCGCTTTATGAAGTGCGCCACATTGAAGACCTTAGAGATATGCTGAAACAGAGCGTGGAGCTTTACGGTGATCTACCGCTTTTTTACTATAAGAAAGTGAAGGGCGGAGAGTACGAGTACTATACCTTTAACGAGTACAACAAGTCTGTTCAGGCAATGGGTACCGGACTTTCCCATCTGTGCGGGCTGGGGTCCCGTGTGGCGATCCTGGCAGAGACTCGTTACGAGTGGTATGTTTCCTACCTTGCCACCACGAATGGCACAGGCATCGTGGTGCCTCTGGATAAGGAGCTGCCTCCGGAAGAGGTGGCGAGCTGTCTGAACCGCGCGGAAGTGAACTGCCTGATCTATTCGGCTTCCAAGCAGAATGTGATCGATCAGATCAAGGATCAGATCCCGACAGTCAAGTATTTTATCTGTATGGATAAGGTTGACCGCGAAGGCGTGGAGTATTTCTACGATGTTCTGAATAAAGGTCAGGAATTGCTGGATTCCGGAGACAGGCTTTTCCTGGATGCTCCGATCGATCGTGAGGCGATGACCGTGCTCTTGTTTACAAGTGGCACCACCGATCGTTCCAAGGCTGTCATGCTCTGTCAGAAGAATATTTGCAAGAATCTGGAAGGCATGTGTTCCATGCTCTATATTGACCAGAACGATATGTTCCTTTCCGTATTGCCTTTGCACCATACTTATGAGTGCACTTGCGGATTCCTCTGTCAGGTTTATCGTGGTTCGCATATCGCGATCTGTGAGGGACTCCGTTATATCGTTCCGAATATGCAACAGTCGAAAGTGACGATCATTCTCGTTGTACCGTTGATGCTGGAAAAATTTCACAAGAGTATCATGGCCAAGGCCAAGGCGACGAAGAAGATGGCAAGAAAATTCGAATTCGGACGTAAGCTGTGCCGATTCCTTCTTTTCTTCGGTATAGATAAGAGAAGGAAGATCTTTAAACAAGTTCACGAGACGTTTGGCGGTAACCTTCGTATGATCATCAGCGGTGGTGCGGCGATCGATCCACAGATCATGCAGGATATGCAGGATATGGGTTTCGGATGCGTTCAAGGATATGGTCTGACAGAATGCGCGCCGATCCTGGCTCTGAACCGTGACTGTGATTTTAATAACCGTGCGGCGGGCCTTCCGCTTCCGGATGTCGATGTGCAGGTCATCGATAAGGATGAAAACGGTATCGGTGAGTTTATTGCCAAGGGTGACAATGTCATGATGGGCTACTATAAGAATGAGGAAGCGACTAAGGAAGCCTTGGATGAAAAGGGCTATTACCATACCGGTGACCTTGGTTATATCGATAAAGACGGGTTCTGTATCATCACCGGCCGTAAGAAGAATGTCATTATTGCCAAGAACGGTAAGAATGTTTTCCCGGAAGAGATCGAAACGATGCTTTGCATGTCTCCTTATGTGGAAGAATGCGTAGTTTCAGGCGAAGAAGAGAATGATGATGTCATCATTACCGGGACGATCTTCCCTTGCATGGAGGAAGTCAAGAAACTTCTTGGTGAGAACCCGGACGACGATGCGGTACAGAATCTGATTGAAGAAGAAGTCTCCAAAGTTAATAAGAATCTGGTCAATTACAAGCATATCAAGCGCGTTGTCCTGAGAGATACGGAATTTGAAAAGACAACGAGTAAAAAGATCAGAAGACAGTATAAGAAATAAATAGTAAGGAGTAGTTTCATGCTATCTCAATCCAGTATTGAAAGGATCCTCACTGCGGCACTTTCCGTCGGTGGTGATTTTTCGGAGGTCTATATTGAATACCATAAGGGGTCGAGTGTCTCTTTGTTGAATGGTGTGGTGGAAAGCACCCAGTCTAGCATGAGCCGGGGGATCGGAATCCGGATCCTGGAAGGCGATAAATGTGTATATGTGTATTCAAATGATCTTTCAAACGAAGACAAACTGATACGTATGGCACGGTCTGCCTCTTCCTCATTACGTGAAGTTGAATCGGGCAGGACAGTATATCTTCAGCCTTCTATCGAGTATCATTCTCTTCCATATGAGATCTCGCCAACCAGCATATCAAAATCGGAGAGGATCTTTAAACTTCGCAAAGCCGGGGAAGCGGCGAAGAATTATTCGTCTTTGATCACTCAGACCTCGGCTTCCACCATTAACGGTGAAAGTGACGTCTGGATCGCTAATTCCGATGGTCTTTATGTTCAGGACCATCGGTGCCGTACAAGACTTACGATCACGGCGATCTCCAGCAAAGGCAACGAGAAGGAATCGGGTTATTATGGTCCGGGAAGCGGAGAAGGCTATGAATTCTTCGAAAGATGCGATCTGGAAGGGTTAGCTGTGGATGCAGCCAGGATCGCCTCCACTATGATCGACGCGAATCCGTGTCCTTCCGGAAAAATGCCGGTCGTGATCGGCAATGGATTCGGTGGCGTGATTTTTCACGAAGCCTGTGGTCATGCGTTGGAAGCCACATCCGTGGGAATCAAGGCTTCCTGTTTCACCGATAAGAAGGGACAGCAGATTGCAAGTCCGATCGTGACCGCCTATGATGATGCCCGGATCGAGCACGAATGGGGCAGTTATTTTGTAGATGACGAGGGCACTCCGTCAACAACGAATCTTCTGATCAAGGACGGTATCTTGAACAGTTATCTGGTAGATAAGATCGGTAGCAGAAGAATGGGTGAACCATCGACCGGCTGCGCCAGAAGGGCAAGTTATGTATATGCACCTACATCACGTATGTCCAACACATTTATAGCCAATGGTTCTTCCGATCCGAAGGATATCATTGCAGACACCGAGTATGGACTTTATGCCGCCAATATGGGCGGTGGTTCGGTGGATACTGCGACCGGCGAATTTAATTTCGCTGTTTCCGAAGCATATATGATCCGCAACGGCAAGATCTGCGAGCCTGTCAAGGGCGCGACTTTGATCGGAAAAGGACCGGAAGTGCTTATGAATATCGATCGTGTCGGCAATGATCTGAAACTGGGACAGGGCATGTGCGGCTCGGTCAGCGGAAATGTTCCTGTTAATGTGGGACAGCCGACGATCCGTGTCTCGGAGATCACTGTAGGAGGCCAAGGATAAGAGAGGAATACTATGAATAATAAGATTCGTAAACTGATAGATACACTCCTGGCGCAAGCGGAGAAAGAGGGATTCGTCGAAGCGGAAGCATATTATGAATCCGAGTCTTCCACATCGGTACAAGCGTTTCAAGGGGAGATCATTCAATTTGAAAGCTCGGATACGGAGGCCCTTTCTTTCCGTGGACTTTATAATGGACAGATGGGTTATTCTTTTTCTTCGGATCTTACAGAAGAGGCCATTCCTTTCCTGCTTACTCAGGCCAAGGAAAATTGTGAGATCCTGGAAGTAAAAGAGAAAGTCACTGTATTTGAAGGAGAGAAGGAGTATCCGGAGTTCGATGGATTCAACGAAGAATTGACGAAAATCGGATACGACGAACTTGCTAAGGCCGCTTTGGATGCAGAGAAAGAAACACTTGCCTATGATTCTCGTATTGAATCCGTTGATGAGTGTTTTGCTGAATACTCTTTCGGAGAATTACTCATCTGTAATTCGAAGGGCATGATCTGTGAAAGCAGAGAGAATGACTTTGAAATTGCCATCGGCTGCAGAGCGAAAGAAAATGACGATGTCCAGACAGCGGCGAAATCCTGGAGTTTCAATTCTTATGAGGAATTTGACGCCAAGAAGTATGCCGCGATCGTTGGGGAAAAGGTCATTTCCAAGCTGGGTGCCAAAACGATTCCTTCTATCAAGACTCCGATCGTGTTAGATCGTGCTGCTGCCAGAAGACTTCTTTCTTCCTTTGCCGGATCTTTCTCTGCCGATGCTATGCATAAGGGATTATCCCGACTCGCCGGCCGGATCGGGGAGACGATCGCCAACAAGGCGATCACTTTGATCGATGAGGGCATGATCGAAGGAAGCCCGCTTTGCATTCCTTTCGATTCAGAGGGTGTTGCCGCCAAGCGTACTGTCTTGATCGATCAAGGTGTTTTCCGTTCTGCTTTACATAACCGCAAGACTGCTCTGGTCGATGGTGTCGAGAGTACCGGAAATGGTTTCCGCAGCAGTGTTCAGGGTGCGATCGGCATCTCGTCGTCCAACCTGCATTTTGCTAAAGGTCCATATTCTTTAGAGGGCCTTTTTGCAAAAATGGGAAATGGTGTATACATAACTGGAATTGATGGATTGCATGCCGGAATCAACGGTGTTTCCGGCGACTTTTCTCTCATGGCGGAAGGATTTAAGATCCGCGATGGCAAGAAGGCGGAGCCGATCAATCAGATCACAATTGCCGATAATTTCTTCGATATCTTGATGAAAGTCGAAGATCTGGCAGATGATGTGGATTATTTTGCACCGGATTCGTATCACTGTCAGTCGCCAAGTCTTCTGATCCCGGACGTATCCGTTTCCGGTGAGTGAAATCAGAGATCAGAGGATCCGCGGATTCTTATGATTCTTCCGGAAATGTCTCTTTCGGGTCATTTTCACATAAAGTGTTATGGCGCCGACAATGATTGCAAGAAGGAAAATCCCGACAACAGCAATAATGAGGATCGTGACGATGCTTATGGAGTCATGATCCTCTTGTTTTTCTTTGTCGGCCGGACCTGCATCCTTATTTACGATATGGATCTTTAAATACCCGATGTGAAATGATTTGTTGTCAGAAAAATTCCGATAGACCGGAAGACGGATATCCTGCTGATCTTTCTTAGGATCAATGACTACACCTGAAAGTTCGATATCGTTGCTGTAACCGGAATTGGCAAGAAGCATCGGAATGGAATAATAATCGAGTACGTCGAACTCGGTAGAATCGATCTTCAAAGGTGTATTTTCCAGAACCGTATTGATCTTGGAAAGAGTTGATTCCTCCAGTTCAGAAAACTCGCTCCTTTCGATCCTGGTGGTAGCATATTTTGCAAAACAGTATTCCAGGAGTTTCATCAGATCGTCATAACGCATTTCGGCATTTCCGGCACCAAGAAGTATACCGACAAGTCTTCGGCCTTCTTTCTCGGCTCCGGCGACGATCATGTAACCTGATTGGTTGCTGTACCCTGTTTTGCCTCCGATATAGTACTCGTAGGCGATAGCCGGCGTTGAAATAAAGCGGTTTCCGTTATTCAATATGCGCTTGTCATTATACTTGTTTGTCGGGTTCATGGTATAGGAAGTCGTTGTGGCCACTTTAACATAGTCAGGATATTTCAGGACCTGCTTCAGGATCAAGGCCAGATCCCGGCACGTGGTAACATGATCCGGATCATCTTTACCGTAAGGCGTCGTAAAATTCGTGTGTACACAGCCTAATTCCTTGGCACGATCGTTCATGAGGTTTACAAAACTTTTCTCGTCTCCGCTGATGTGCACAGCCAGAGCCATACAAGCGTCATTAGCGGATTTCAGGACACATGCATACAGACATTCTTCCACCGTCACCACTTCGCCTTCGGTAAAGCCGATACGGACATAATCATCCGGAATCGTTTCATACATTTCCTTGGAGATCGTGATCTGGTCCGAAAGCTGGAGACGTTCCAGAGCCAGAAGGATCGTCATGACTTGCGTGATGCTTGACGGGTCATATGTGGCTTCGTAATCCTTACCGATCAGCATGGTATCGGATAACGCATCGAAAACAAGATAGGCTCTGGCATCCGCTTGGGGAACATCAGATGGTTCCGGATCCAGAAGTGCATTTTCGGCATGGCCAAAAGTATCGGATCCAGGCTGCGTATCCGTGATATCTGTCTGTTGTGTAGTGTCGGAAGAAGGCTCCTCATCCGCCTTGATCCAGGCGGTTAGAAAAGTCAGGAGAAGCATACAGGATAAGAGCACAGAGGCTGTTTTCTTGGCAATCGTACGACTGTCTGATTGAGTATACATATTTGTGTTTCCTGTTCAAAATCTGTAACATACGACATTTCCAAAATCCGATTCTTCGTGTATCATTAAAGGGTCTGAAAAAACGAAAATAAATCGAAATAGAAATCGAGGTAATTTACGTGTCAACTGTTATTGTATCGCAAGATGAGTTATTGCGCCATAACTCTATTCTTGAATCATTGAAATCGAAGATCCATGACCGTATCGTCGAAGAAGGCCGGAATCTCACCTATTTCATCCGAACTTACGGATGTCAGCTGAATGAATCCGATAGTGAGAAGATCGCCGGAATCCTTGAGTCCATCGGATTAGTGCCGGCCACAGAAGATTCGATACCGGATTTTCTTTTCCTGAATACTTGTACCATAAGAGAAAACGCTGATGTCCGTCTATTCGGCAATCTGGGTATGTATAAGACCTGGAAGAAGCAGAATCCTTCACTTTTTATTGCCGTCTGTGGCTGTATGATGAAACAGCCTTCCAATGTGGAAAGGATCAAGAAGAGTTTTCCCTTCGTGGATACCTGCTTCGGACCGCAGGATATCCACCTGATCCCTCAGATCATGGAGAAGAAACTTTGCCAGAGAAAGCGTGTTTTCAGTATTTCGGATGAAGATTATCTGGTAGAAGATAACGATATTCCGGTTACACGTCAGAGGAAATTCCGCGCGCTTGTGCCGATCATGTACGGGTGCAATAATTTCTGTACTTATTGTGTGGTTCCTTATACCCGCGGACGTGAACGTTCGCGTTCTTCCGAGAAGATCCTTTCGCAATTGACCGATCTTGCCAAAGAGGGATACAAAGAGGTTATGCTGTTGGGGCAGAATGTTAACTCCTACGGAAAAGATAAAGAAGGGGAAATCTCTTTTGCTGAATTGCTTGCGAAAGCTGCTCAGATTCCAGGCTTTTCCAGGATCCGTTTCATGACATCCCATCCGAAAGATATATCGGACGAAGTGATCCTTACCATGCAGAAATACCCGGCGATCGAACGGCATCTGCATCTTCCGATGCAATCCGGCAGCGACACGGTTCTAAAACGCATGAACCGTCACTATGATCAGGCGCAATATTTGCGTACTGCTTTGAAGTTCCGGGAATGCCTGCCTGATGCAACATTGTCTACTGACATCATAGTCGGGTTCCCGGGAGAAACCGAAGAAGATTTCGAAATGACATTGGATGTGATCCGTAAGGTGAAATTCGATAGTGCATTTACTTTCCAGTATTCCAGAAGACCGGATACCAAGGCCGCCGCTTTCCCGGATCAGATTCCGCAGGATGTTGTGACGGAACGCTTCGGACGCCTTCTTGAACTGCAGAATGCTATGACGCTTGCTTCTAATGAGTCAGTCGTGGGAACGACCGAGGAGATCCTGATCGAGGGACAGAGTGCCACGGCTCCGAATGTGCTTACCGGACGCACGCGTTCAAACCGATTAGTCAATTTCACGATTCCTAAAGGAAAAACTTTACGGGGAAAGAGCATTGATCCATCAGCAGATGAGTTTAAGGCTGATGATCTGGAAGGAGAATTGGCGATGGTAAAGATCTTGAAGGCCAAGCCATTCTCAGTTGAAGGAGAATTGGAGAGTTTCATCAATGGATAATGAAGAACTTCTGACTTATGCAACAGTTGATGTGACGAAACTCTCGCCTATGATGCATCAGTATTTCGACATGAAAAAGGCTGCGAATAATGCAATCCTCATGTTCCGTCTGGGCGACTTCTATGAGATGTTTTTTGACGATGCGATCCTTGTATCACGTCTCCTTGAGTTAACGTTGACATCCAGAGACTGCGGCCTTGAAAAACGCGCCCCTATGTGTGGTGTACCACATCATTCGGCTTCCACATATATGCAGCGTCTTGTCACACAGGGATATAAAGTGGCAATATGCGAGCAGATGGAGGACCCGGCTCTGGCAAAAGGCCTGGTCAAGCGTTCCATAACGCGTGTGCTGACGCCGGGTACCGTGACGGATACGAATGGATTAGATGAGAAGAAACAT
>Ga0247611_10007361_pt1 | contig 13852 bp, 5 predicted proteins | sample 177DNAGHGhighgp2_FD_192422 | JGI IMG/M metagenome (GOLD analysis project Ga0247611, IMG submission 192422) | Sheep rumen microbial communities from Palmerston North, Manawatu-Wanganui, New Zealand - 1770 DNA GHGhigh gp2 | ecosystem: Host-associated > Mammals > Digestive system > Stomach > Rumen ...
ACCCGTTTGCAGGCTTCGAGCATGTCATTTTCATTGTACATGAGGTTGAAGGCAGCAGGGTCAGAATTCATAATGGCCTCAAGCCTGATAAGGTTCTTGCTGTTCTTCACGTTCGTGTCGTATCCGGCATCCACCATCTTCTTCTCGACCGAATCAAGAATGCTCTGAACGCTTGCTCCTTTCTTTCCTCCCACCTTTTTCTGCAGGAAGCCGGTATGGAAGGTGTCGATAGACGCGCGCCATTTGTACTGATCCCAGTCTGCGCGATTCTTGAAATCGGACCAGTTGTTCATTACATAAAGCTCGTTTATAGGGCCTGAACCTCTGAAGTCAATGCTTCTGAATACATCAAGCCCCTTTCCGTAGAGGCGGTTCTGCTCCTCTATGTAATCCACGAATTCACTGTCAGACATGGACATTATTCTGCGCCAGGTCTCTTTGTCCCTGAACATGAAGTCTCTTACAACCCTGAATTTCCCATGCTCAAAGCCTGTCCCGTAACTGTCGATATAATCCTTCCTGGCCTTGTAAAGTTCTGCGATCTCCTTGCTCTTTGCCTGGGATGCAGCCCTGTCTTCCTCCTTCCCGGAGTACATCTCCGTGAGCTTCTCCAGAAGCGCTTTGGTGTTTGCAACGCCATATTTGCTGACGTTCTCCGCCTTCTCCTTTGAGTCGGTGGTATCCTTGAGGCCGGCGATCACAGGCCTTAATCTTGCAAGGATCCTTGTTCTTTCTGCCTGGGGAACATCATACGCCTCAAGGGTCTGGTCTATCTGAGCCCTCCTCTTATAGAAATCCGTGCTGTTTTTCAGGATATCCGCATTATACTGATCGACCTTGGAATCCAGGAAGGTCTTTTCCCCTTCGCCGCCTGCCTCAAAATATTCCTTCCCGCAGCCAAAGAGAAGCAGTTCGCCCATGAAGTCCGAAAAAGTCATCTTCTTCTCTGCCGGATCCTCCTCTGCCAGCCCTTTGAAGATGTCCTGTACAGCCTTCAGCATTGCTGCATCGCGAATGGACAGTATGTCGTTTTTCATGAAGCCTGCGTTCAGGAATGCCTCTTTTGTCTCTGGCGGCATGGAATACTCGCTGATCTTTCCCTCCTGCTTGTTCTCCGTTATTACTGCGCTGTCAAAAAGGGCTCCCAGCTTCTTTATTCTTTTTTTGATCGTGGAAGGCTTCTTTCCCTGAAGGTTTGAAACAAATATGTTTATGAACTTTGAAAATCTTTCCACATATCCCAGATCACTTCCATCACCGTGTTTTCCTTCATCCGCCTTCTGTAGCCTGTACCAAAGCTTCTGGGCATAGCTTAACTTTTTCATCCTTTCTGTCTGGTTGACCGTCTTGCCCACCACGTTCAGGTAATTGAATTTGATATTGGTATCCTCTTCATTCACCTCTGTATTGAGATACGCATCAATACGCATCGAATCAATGGAAACAGCCTTTTCTGCCTCTTCTTCATACTTCTTTGCATTCGCACTAAGTATGCTTCTGGTAAGGCCTCCTTTAAAGAAGTCCTTAAGGAGCTTTTTCTTGACGCCGTAAGTATCAGCTCCCGCCTGGCCGCTCATTCTCCAGTCGTCAAGAAGGAGCCTTTGCTCCGCCTGATTATCCCCGGCATCTGTGACAGTAAGTATCGACTTCAGCTCTGAAAAGAAGCTGGAATAATCTATAAGTCCCAGGTTCCCAAGCTGCTCTATACTCCTTACATCGTCAAGATATGCAAATTTCGCATGAATGGAGCTCTTCTCATCCCTTAATTCCTCCCCGAGAACCTGATTGAATATATCCCTGTCCTCTTTATTCTTCAGGATGTTCTTGAGGGCCGGATCGGAGAATATCTGTTTTTCGATGTCATCCGTCACGACAATCTTTGGCTCTTCAAGAACGGCATTCTTTGACAGCCCGTCCGTAAATTCATCACGGGTCACAAGGGTATCTTCATATTCCCTCAGCGCAGAGGCGTCATTTCTCAGCGCCTCCCTTTGATCATAATTTTTGGTGAGCTGGGCGTTGATGACCTGTGAAAGGCCTTTCTTGATCCCGTTAAGCTTCTTTTTGACATCCTTTGAGGAGTATTCTCCATTCACATAAGAGTCCTTAAAGACCTCAAGCCATGAATTCTCAAAATAATCCTCGATCTGATCCCACTGCTTCTTTGAAAGCTTCACCTTGTCGCCGATATACAAAAGCCCGGGATTTGATACTGACTGCCTCAATTCATCAGACTCCGTATAGTTTTTCATGAAGTCCTTTATGTCATTGTTGTAGAGCTTCTTCAGGCTGTTGATGACGGCGTTTGTTTTGTCGTTGGACTCTTTCCACTTATGCTTGCTCGTCTTGCTGACCTTGAAGCCCTCCGGACGAAGATAATATTCGTCCCTCTTTCCCTTTGCATTGATCTTCTCGGAAACTATGCGCTCCATCTTGGTGCTGAGCCTTCCCGGAAGCCCTGTACGTGCGAACTTTCTTTCCCATGTCCTCTGGATCGCGGCAGCTGTGCCGTCAAAGACCATCATATTGTCGATGGTATATTCCACGATATCCTGGGAAATAATGTTGTAGCCCAGGAGATATTCTCCGCCCATACGCTTCAGGAGGCTTCGCTTCAGCGCCTCCTTTGCCGTATCGCAGATCCCCATAAGGCTGATCTTTCTGTCGATGACCGCGATATTGTCATGGACAGTAGCCTTGATCTTTTCTATCGTCTGCTTGAACTCATTGTCTGAGACACCGTAACTCAAGGAGTTTCCAAGGAACTTCTGTATGGCATATTTCAGTACGTTTCCTTCTTTTTTCACTCCCTCCTTATCTTTCTTTAAGATCTGTTCCATTGCAAAATTTTCCTGCGCTTCTTTGTCGGAAGGAACGCTCAGGAGGATGTTTTGCATAGCCTCATTTGACCAGAGGGTAGAGAGGTGCTTTATATTTGTGTAGAAGTCCATTCCAAGCTCTTCGTTGATGGCCTTCATGATCTCGCGCTGCCTGTTCTTTGCAGCCTTTACGGCAGGTCTGTCAAAGAGATCATCGAGAACTGAATTGTTCCGGAGCAGATCCCTGTAGAAGAAATCCGGGCGAAGCAGCATGGCGAATCTCTCAGTCTTGATCTTTTCGATAAACTCATCCCTCAGTTTCGGGATATAGCGGAACTTGGCTCCCACAGAGGTTTTCGGCAGCTCGTCCTCAAGCTGCAGAAGGCTTGACCTCAGGTTGTCATTCATCGCGATAAGGTAACTCATTAAGGGCTTTCCAGTAAGCCCCTTGCAGTCAGGATTATTCTTCATGATATTGAAGACCTGTTCCTGATAGTCCTTGAGGACCCAGGGAGTCTGCTTCATATCCTTTTGATCTACCTCAACCTGCCCCCTGATATCATTTGCGAGGAGATTTCTCCACTCCTCATAGATCTTCTCCTGAGCATTTTCCTTTATTTCTTCTTTTTTGGCTTCCTCAATGCCTGTAGGCTGCGCACCCTGAACAATCGCTATATTCTCCCTCATGTTCATGTCCTGGAGCTGATCCTCCGGAACAGTCTCATCAAAGATCTTGACCCTGTTCTGCTTGATCTTGCCCGCATAAGCCGTTGACATATCCCTGATATTCCTGACATGGGTCATCAGCTTCACATTGAAAATATCATAGTTTCTGGCGATACGCTCCTTATCCTTTGAAAAGTGATATTTTTCAAGGCCATCGGTGACATAATAGCCGGCATATCTGTTCAGCGCATCATAGAACACCTTTGAAGCAGCAGCCATAAGGAGTATATAAGCCTCATTCGCGTGATCCTTCGGGTTGAATTTATCAACTCCGTTTTTCATTATCGCATTGTCATCCAACTGTATAATGTAATACAGCTCTTCAGGCACAGCTATGCCAAGGTCCTTGGCATAATCCAAAATCTTGTTTGCATCTGCTGCCATGCCGGAATATCTCTGGGCGCTCAAACTCTTCTCTACAGTTTTTCCGCCCTCATCCACGGTCTCCGTAAAAGGTTTTTGCGAATCCGAAAGTACCTTTTTGAAGAGATCCGACAAATCTTTAAGCTGAACTGAAACATTTCCGGTCAGATTCTTGACTACAGTCTTCAGGGTACGTTCCTTCGCTCCTTCCCTGTTCAGCAGCTCATTCTCAAGATTTTCCCGATTCTGTATTATCTCTTCGTCTGCTGCTTCATGCCCGGTCTTTTCAGCCTTCTTCTTTCTCTTTGCCTGGTCTTTTTCAGTCTTCTTCTGCCTCTCGGCATCGGCATTATTTTCATCGATCACATAATTTTTGATGAATGTGTCAAGCTCAGCCATGGATTCTGCCGCGCTCTGATTCAGGTTGAGGATCGCGTCCCTTGCAAGGCTTGTGTTTATGGTGCTCAGCATTTGGGACACTTCAACACCCTTACCATCCTGCTCCTGATCTGTGTAGAAGGACGTGATATTGGCTTCATTCCTGACAAGCTCTGAAATCCTGTCTTCCTTGTATTTGTCATATTCGCTGAGAAGCTCCACATGCTTTTCAAGAAGCTTCTCTGCTTTTTTTACTCTCCCCGACTGAATCCATGTCCACTTTTTTCTGGCCCACCAATTCTTGCATCCCTTAAGGTGTGTAGGGCCCTTTTTCAGTTTGTTGTTTTCCTGTTCCAGCCTGTACGCGGGGAGGGTCTCAAAAGTAATGGTGTACTCCTTGTGAAGATCCATATCAATGGCGCCCTGAAGATACTCGGCGTCATTGGCCTTGAGTCCCGTAGTAACCTTCTGGGTATTGATGAGCTTGTCCTTGTCGAGAATTTTGTTCCGGTCCGCAATATCCTTCTGTATGATCTGGTTCTTCAGGTCATTGTTCAATATGTTCTTCTTGTCTTCTGCTGTGTTTATGCCCTGCTTTTTCAGATTCTTGTGGTAAAGATCCATTATCTCACCTCCCTGCTGCTTTCAAGCTTAAGCAGCTCAACATATTTGCCAAGATTAAATTCCCCCTCCGCCATAACGACCTCGGATGATCTTGGATCGTCAAAAAATAAACTTATCGCCTTTCCCAGTCTTTCATTCACTGCTGTAAATGAAATGTTGGCAGGAGGATTTTCAGCGTTTAACGCGTTTTCCGCGGCAAAACCAAACAGCTTTTTGAGAAGAGTCGTATCATCCGAGTCAGTATAAAGATCCGTAACCACTGCATCTTTGGTTTCCTCATCTACTGAGACCAGCATGAGCGCCGTCATCCTGTCATCTGAATTAAACGCTGCAATGCTGTAAAAGAGGGCGGCCTCCCTTACATCCGTTACGGTGATTCCGCTGTCCAAAATCCCGTTCATGGAAGAAAGGACTTCATTTATGCACTCTGAGAGATTTGCCATCCTGCCCTTGTAGGGAACGCCCTTCTTTGATACCAGCCTTTCTTTCACGGTTTCTATCGGGAGGACGTATTCCTTGAAGGAGCGCAGGCTTATATCAAACCCGTGGTTTGAAAAGATGGAGGAAAAAGCCTCACCATACTCTCCATTATACTCGTATATAGTGGTGAGCATTTTTTCCGGAGTAGATAAGGGAATATATGAATCCAGGAACAGTGTGAGCATTACCCTTCCAAGCCCTTCTCCCTGATAGATATCCGGGATCATAAAGAAGGTGATCTCCGTGATATCATCCTCCTCGTGCAGCGTTGTCTCCAAAAAGCCCTTGTACTTCCCCTCGTCCGAAAGGGCATACCAGGTGCGAAGTTCGCCCTCGCCGGGTTCACTTGCCGGCAGGTCGTTTTGTGCTGCCTCAAACAAAGAAATCTCTCTCAGCTCCACTTTGATTACCTCCTTTAAAACCCCATTGTTGCCTCGTCAATATATACCTTCTTAAGCCGCAGCCATTTGCATAAAGTCTTTTATTGTCTGATCTTTTTCCCTTATTGTGTAGGATATGATCAGATCTATGGGAGCATCGGAAGGATGCGTCCTGTCGTAATTCTCCGCTTCCTTCCGAAACGTTGATGACAATAGCTTTACAGAGGATGTTTTAGCACTCTCTGAAAAGAGAAGAAACAGTTTTTCTGACATCCTTATCAGCTCCCCGCCATAAGGCGTATCGCTGTCAAGTATGGAAAAGAGCTCCTGGTTCACATTCTCCGCATATATGATCAGGACACTTTTGTAATCCGGCAGCTTGTCCTCTTCAAGCTCCAGAAGATAATCCACATAATGCCTGTTGAAAAAACCGCTTTCCCGATCGTTGAAGCGCCACCTCTCGACATATGAAAAATACAAAAACACCACCGCTATCGTAAACCCGAGACACCTTGCCGAAAAAGGGGTAAACAGCGTAAAAAAAGCTGCGAACCCGGCCGGAACCACCGTAGGCCATATATGAAAGAACTGTATTTTCTTGTGGGTCAGCGCGTAACGTATCAAAACAAACGCGGGGTAGATCCCGTAAAAATACTGTGCAATGGAGAGGAAATAAAAACCAAGTCTCCAGACAAACCGCATGTTTTCATCCACGATGAACATAAAGCCGGTGAAAAGATTTATTACAGAAAGAACCGTAAAAGCAATGACCGGTATCTGAAAATAGCTGTAAGTCCGGAGTATCCTGTCCCTGCTGCCGTACACCTTATAATCAACATACATCATCCAGGCATAGCAGGCGTAAAGGATCGTGATCTCCGATATCGTGGGGAATATCATTCGCGCAGGAGCGCTCCACCCCGTATTTTGAAAATGAAGGCTGTAGCTTATAAAATTGGCGAGCCCATTGATTATGAGAAATGTAAGCATGAGGCTGAACAGCTTCTCTGCCGTCTTGTCCCTGCCGTTCAGAGGCTTTGCCCTGAGGATCAGAAGCCCTATACAGATCACAATAGCCGTTGCGTCCATATATAATGTGGGCTGTGATACCGGCGCTATCTGAATTCCCATTTATACGCCCTCCTTTTCCCCTGCGGCTCTTATTTCTTCATCATAAAAAGCGCCCCGCATCTCATTTATATGCATGAACACGACCAATATCGCGTTAAATAACGCCGCTGACGCCAAATCGTTCATGAACTGGTCCAGAACAAGACGGGAAGCGACAAGCAGAACGACCAGGACCACCGCGCCCTTATCCCTTCTGCATATGAAGATGATCATCACGGCATATGCAGAAATGAAAAAATATATGAGATAATAATAATCCAGTTCCTTGTACCTGCCATATGTCCCATCAAGCCAGAAAAGAAAATGCGCAAAATGGTTTGTCAATATCAAAGCGGTAAAGGCCAGGGCCGGGATCGATATGATGAAGGCGCTTTTTTTGTCTATTGGCTTCCTGAGGCTTGCTGCTCCATTCTTCATATTTTTCGATCGATGGTCATAATATATCGCTATCAGGCAGAAGGTTGTGATCGAGGTGACAAAATATATATCATTTACCAGTATCTTCAGGAAATTAAAGAAATCCCCCTGCAATCCATCGACAAGACAGGATGCTGTGCTTGAAAACGCACATATTATGGTTATTACAACTATCCGAAAATACAGTCTGTCGTCGGTCCGCCCCCGCCTCCTGTAATGGGATGTATAATATAGCACGCCAAAGAGTATGAGCGCGGCCGCAAAATCCAAAACAATAGTTGTAATATCCAGGTTCGCTAAAAACAGCACCTTACTCACCGTCCCTCTCTCCTGCAAATACTTTCCTGCCGGAATAACCCGGGAATAATTTCTTTGTCAGAGCCCTTGTTTCCTTGCTATGCCGCCTCATGATAACCTCAGTGTCCGCAGGGTATTTTTTCAGCGCCTCCGAAAGGGAATGCCTCATCATATACAGGATATCAGACCGGTATTCTATTCCGGCAGCATAAATGAGATCCACCGACAGTCTGTTATCCCCTCTCTGATGTGTCAGGAAAAGGCCGGTTATCCTTCCATCGGAAACTACGCAGCTGGATATATCGGGTTCAAACCATTCCCCCGGCAAAAAGCCAAGATCCTCAAGGTTCCCTTTTCTGTTGTAGAAAAGGCAGTTGTTGATCCCAAGCTGCAGCTGTCTCTTTGTAAGGGCTCCTATACTCTGTACATAGCTCTTGGGCTTTTTTGAAAGTACGGGATTTTTCTTAAGTTCCTTAAGCGTGAGCACGATATCGGAGCCCTCCCCGTCTTTTATCAAAAAACCGCTGGCCTTGAGCACCTCCTTCTCGAGATCTGAAAGCTCTGTAAGTTCAAAGTATTCCCTTGTCACGTAATCATTCACAGCCTCGTTCCTGAATTCATCAAGCAGGCGTCTTCCCGCTTCCTTATCCTTTATGGAAAGGTATTTGATCTCAGCCTCTGTATCCTCTTCATCTTCGTAATTTTTGAGCTCATAGACCAAAACCCCATGGGGGACCCCATCCGTAAGGGCAACAAGCCCCCTGTAATAATACCTTGGCATGTCGGATGCCGAAACCTGATCCAGGCAGTCCTGATACTGTTCCAGATTGCCTTCGGTAATCCGCACCGTATCATCATATTCAAGCCCTTCTGTCTCATCCACATCCTTCTCAAACTGGAATCCCTCTGCTTCCTCGTCTTCATCGGACAGCTCTTCTTCGAAATCCGCTTCATTTACCCCTGAAACCTCAGAATAGCTGTGGCGGATCCATGGCATTTTCAGCTCTATATTTGCCTGGAGAGGGATATGCCTTATCTCCCTCTTCCATTCATCATCCATGTCCTCGTCCGGCGCTTCTTCCACCTCTTCTTCAAGATTGACCTCTTTGATGATCTTCTGGGCATAGATGACATTTCCTGTTTTTTGCGGATTTTTCTGGCTGTTAAGTATACGGCCGAGTATTTCATTTACGGCCGGGTTTGCAGCCACCAGGGTCAGTGTATCAAAAACCCGCTCCCCTCCTGCTTCCAGGAGCCCCCTCATCATTCCCCGGACTGCTCCCAGGGTGAACTGCGGCTTTCCTTTGCCCCTTCCGCCAAGAAAGTCCACATGCACCTGGGACTCATCTTCATCCAATGAGCATAATACGAAAGCCTCCAATCTGCCGTTTTCATCATATACAACCCCGCTGGCATCATAGTAGAAGCGGGCCACATCGGCATTCCCGATGTTAAGGTGCATCCTGATAAAAAGGTCAAACAGATCCTTCAACTGATCAGAGCCGAGATCACCGAGAGAAACATAATTCACTCCATCCAACTCTGACAGGATGGTGCGCTTCACGACAGATTTGGAAAAAAGATCCCTGATATTTACTGAAAGAATCGGCACCGAAGAGATCTGGGAAAAGCCGGCGCTCGCCAAAAATTCAGGAAATCCATCTATGGAGTCCGGATAATCAACCCCGAGCCTCTTTATGCCTCTTGTCAGGAGGGTATCAGACACGGCTTCCACCAGGGCTGTCCCAACCCCCTCCCTGCGGTCGCTTTTGGGCACGATCAGGGAAAGAATGAGCGCAGCAGTTCCCGTGATGCTCACGGTAATTGCGGCGCCCTCGTCATCCTCTATACGTATTAAATTATCCTCATCAACTGTTTTGTATAGCTGCATTCACTGTCCCCTTATCGTCCATGTCATCCGACCTGCTTCAGGAAATCGATTTTTCACCCCTGTCCCTTTTGCGTTAACTGCCATATTATAACAGAGATACCCTTTTTGTAGATAGACTTGACTTTATTTTTTCAGACAGGGGATATACTTTTTGATCTGAAGGGACCGGGAAATGAAAAACTCGGTACTTCAAAGAACATTGACTCAAATTGGGTAAAAATGGCAGATTGGAGATTTGGCTTATCAATAAATGGTCCCTGGGGACGGAGTCAAGGGACCATTATGGCCGACCCTCTCAGGCTATCACCTCCAGAAATCTGTCCTTTGGTACAGGCTTTGAAAAATAAAAGCCCTGAAGATAGTCCACATTGAGCCTGGTCAGAAGATCGATCTGCTCTTCTGTTTCAACGCCTTCAACCAGAACACTGCAGCCAAGATCGTGTATCATGCGCACACTGTTCTCGAGTATGATCCGGCCTCTTGACATTTTCTCGGCATTCCACAGAATGCTTTTGTCAATTTTTACAACATCAAAATCCAGCGAGAAGATACCTTCCATGTTTGAGTAGCCGGTTCCGTAATCATCCATAGAGAGCAGGAAGCCCTCTTTTTTCAGATCGTGTACTACCTTTGAAAGCGCCTCATAGTCCTCCGCACCTACGGATTCCGTGATCTCAAAATTGATCTTTGAATGCGCAACAGCATAACTGTTTACGATCTTCAAAATGTGCTCAACAAAGCCCGGGCGCAGACACTGTATCACCGAAAGATTCACATTGATGCATTCCATCCCCCTTTCCTCAGGGACTTTGCTCTCCAGAAAAGCGAGTACCTGCTTCAGCACAAAGTCATCTATTTTTTCCACCAGTCCGATCTTCTCCGCTATAGGTATGAACTCATCGGGAGGAACAAATCCAAGCGTTTCATCGTTCATCCTGACCAGTGCTTCGGCGCCATGCAGTTTTCTCTCTGCCAGACAATATGTCGGCTGATAATAAACCTCGAATTTGTGATCATGAACCGCCCGTCGTATCGCCCGTTCTATTTCCGCGCGGCGCATGATCCATTCTATCTTAATGCCGTCCTTGTCAACGCCCGACGGCACGATGCTGTCAGCCACAAAAAACACATCATCAACACTCTGAATATCCTTTGGGACATCAGCGTTTATGACTACCGCATCCAGTAAAAAGGTGGAGTCGAAGATGCGCCAGCTTTTTAAAAAACGATCTTTGATCATTTCCGAAATCTTAAGCACATAGTCTTCACGGTATCCGTCGCATATCAAAACAAAATTCTCCGGATTTGGACGATATATCTTGTACCTTGGCACCAGCGCTTTGAAATAATCCGCGCAGGCCAGCGCCAGTATATCGCTGTTTGCGGAGCGGGTCACACGCTCCACCATATCCGCATTCACAACTTTTACGAAAATAAGTTTCACGGCCTCGTGTTTTAGAATAAAGCCGTTTATGTCAGTCTGAAGAGCCCTGCGGTTGTAAGTACCGGTGTCCGCATCCAGGATATCATCCTCGCTCTCGATCGCAAGCATCGCTCCCATCATTGCCAGTGACTCGGCAAACAGCTCGGATTTGATATCTATCTGCACGAGCTGCAATATCACTCCACCCATCGCAAGCGCAAAGAAATATGTCATTGCGATCCTGCGCCTCACTGTTATCGCGTACCATGATGTGAAAAGCTCAACCACCGAAAGGATGAAATAAAGCGCCGCCGCCCCGTAAATAAAATATTCTGCCCAGTTCCGGCGGAATACGTAATTATCATAATAAAACACCCAATTGGTGAGAGGATTTACCAGTGCAAAAAACTCTGTCACAAAAAACGGCACGGCAACTATGATTTTCCTGAGATTGCTCCATCTTCGGATGGAACCCGTGACATTCAGCACATAGCAATACAATACCGGACACAGTATTGTATGAAAGATAAAATAAGTATTATGAAAGATTTTCAGGAGAGTAAAATAAAACGGACTTTCCTCTGCATAGCCCACCATGACGGAAGAGCCGATATTGGATATCGCATTGACAGATACTATGATAAGCATTGTCAAAAACCACTTGTTCTGCGGTCTGTCGGTCCTGCGCTGCAGCAGCGTGAACAGGATCAGCGTGATTGTTGTGGCCAGAGTTGCTGCGTAAAAAGCAACATGAAATCTATTCTGAAGCGGCAAAATTTCACCTCCTTTAATTGTAGTTTATTGCGAAATGGTCCCGGGAAACCATTCCCTGATACAAAGCTCGCATAGCTACTTCAGCGTCTCGATCAGCCCCAGTATCGAGAAGACCACTTCCTTCACGACCTCGCGCTGGAAGGGCTTTGTTACGAAATCGGAGGCGCCGCAATCAAGGGCCTTATAGAAGGTCTCTATCGTCCTGTCGCCGGAAGCGAAAACTACCGGCACCTGGGTAAATTCGCGGATCCGCTCCGCTGCGGCAAAGCCGTCCATGTCTGGAAGTACCAGCCCTATCAGAACAAGATCGATCTTCTCATTCGCAGCGATCGAAACGGCTTCCTCACCGGTCTGCGCCATAGAGAATTCCATATCGGTACGGTCTGAGAAGAATGACCTGATGATCTCGCAGTTGATCTTCTCCGAATCGACAACGAGGACTCTCTTTGCCTCTTCACTCTTCTGCCGAAGCTCATAATCCTTGTCCTCGTCTATGATCGAAAGCATGATATCGGCGCACTCGGGGTCGAACTGCGTGCCGCGCCCCTTCTCGATCTCGGCGCGGACCCGATCCTGCGGCATGGCATCACGGTAGCTCCTGTTTGAGGTCATCGCGTCATAAGCATCGGCAACGCCGATGATTCGGGCGATCTCGGGAATGTTCTCCCCTGTCCTTCCGTCAGGATAGCCCTTTCCGTCATATCTTTCATGATGGAACTTTGCGCCGACCGTGATATTTCTGTCCCAGTGGATATTGCTTATGATACGAAAGCCCGACACGGGGTGAAGCTTCATCAGGGCATATTCCTCATCCGAAAGCCTTCCGGGTTTTGTGATGACGGACTCCGGAACCCTGATCTTTCCTACGTCATGAAGGAGTCCGGCCCTGTATATGAGTTCCTGCTCCTCCTTTGATTTTCCCATCCTCCTCGCGATCTCTCTTGAATATAATGCCACGCGCCTTGAGTGCCCTGCGGTATATTTGTCCTTTGCATCCACGGCATTCGTAAGAGCCTCGACTGTCCCGGTAAGGATGGCCTCTGTCTCCTGCTGGTGCTCCCTTATTATCTTTGTCTGCTCTTCAACCTTTGACTCAAGACGTGCCTGCTGCCTCTCAAGATTTTCCTTCCGTCTTGATTCATTGACGATCCAAAAGACCGCCCATGCACCAAATACTATGAAGGTCGTAACGAGAACAAAAAGATAAAAACCAAACCACCCGTGCTCCCAGATATGCGGTTCCTTCAAAAGTACATATTCCTTTGAATCAAGAATATGCAGGTTTGAACTGTCAAGTATTTCGAGGAGCACCCTATGCTCACCCTTTTCTATATTTGTGAGCTGCAAAGGATCCGCCTTGTCGAAGGAAACGGAGGGCGTGGAAATCTCAAGGTCGGGCACGCTCATCCTGATATGAACATCTGAAAGAGCGTAGTTCCTCGCCGAATATTTGATCTTTACGAGAGAAGCCTCGGGCGGCACTTTGATGACATTGTCGGAAACCTTGATCTCATTTCCGTCTCCGGTCACCTCATCGATCATGAACTTCACGTCCCCTGCCTCTTCAAAAGAAGGGTCATACTTAAAAGCGCTTGTATTCGTGCAGAAAAGAAGCGAACCGTCTGAAAGTATGATGGATCTTGAGTTTGCGGTAATACCCGTAGAAAGCCCGTCATTATTGCTTTTCAGGACGCACTTCATTCCGGGATCATTGTTTCTGAGGTCTTCGACATCGACTATATAAATACCGGCCGAGGACAGCACGTAGGCATTTTCCCCTGCATTGTCAAGCACTATATCGTAATTGTTGAAATAAGGGAAATTGCTGAGTGTCTCCGCCTTCCCGTCCTTCAAAAAGGCGATGGAATTTGAAGTAACGACAAAGAAGCCATCCTCATATTTCACCATACGAAGGATTATCTCTGAGCGAAGGCCCTTGTCCTTTCCAATATGACCGCTGAGCTTATTGTCCTTCACCACATAGATCCCGGCGCCGTCGGTTCCGAGAAGAACGCTCCCGTCACTGTCCTCGGCGACAGTCAGTATCTGCCCGTTCAAAAGGCCGTTGTCGGTCGAATAGGATTCGATTATCTTCCCATCCTTTATGAAAAATGCGCCGTCAGCTGTTCCGGCAACTATCGTCCCGTCG
>Ga0247611_10007362_pt1 | contig 13851 bp, 14 predicted proteins | sample 177DNAGHGhighgp2_FD_192422 | JGI IMG/M metagenome (GOLD analysis project Ga0247611, IMG submission 192422) | Sheep rumen microbial communities from Palmerston North, Manawatu-Wanganui, New Zealand - 1770 DNA GHGhigh gp2 | ecosystem: Host-associated > Mammals > Digestive system > Stomach > Rumen...
AAGTGTATAGACGTCGAACTTGGAATCATAGTCCTTGATTGTGATATAACCGCTTTGGTAGAACAAAGGAAGGATGGATTTCATGTCCTCTGTTGGTGCGTCGAATTCAGGCGCCTCAGCCTCGCTGCCGTCAATCCTGGATATGTCGGTATGGAACTTACTGAGCATCTCAACCAGGAACGACGGAGTGCCGGTGGAAAACCAATAGTTGTCGAACGTGCCGTCGGATAGTGCGTTGATGATGCTGTAAGGGTTATACACCCCTGGTGAGTTGGCTGCGAAATGATAGCCGTCGTAGGTTTTGCGAAGTCTGTTCAACGTCTCTTCCACTGTCATCCCTTGTTTTGAAGCAAGCCTCTCTATGCCCTCCTGGAAATTATCTTCTATCTCCTGTTGCGTGAAACCACAGAGAGCGGAGTATTCCGGCAGCATGCTGATCACCTTCAGGTTGTTTATCTCGCTGAAGATACTCAGCTGTGAGAACTTGGAGATTCCCGTGATAAACACGAACCGCAGATATGGGTCGCAGTCCTTCAGTGGGGAATAGAGAGTACGCATAAGCTGACGAACCTCACCCAGCTTTTCTTCGTCGTGCAGTACGTTAAGCAGAGGAGCATCGTATTCGTCTAACATCACCACTACCTTGCCGAATCGCTCATAACAACTCATTATTATGTTCTTAAGCCTTACTCCCAAATCTCCTTCCACCGGAGTTACGTCATATTCTTTTTCGACATGCTCGAGATTGAAATTGATAACTTGCCTTATTCCATCCAAATCTGTAGATTTCACCGAAGCCAGACTGAGATGAATCACAGGATATTTCTTCCATTCCGTTTCCAACCTCTCCATAGCCAGGCCCTTGAACAGCTCTTTCTCACCACGGAAATAAGACGCCAGGGTAGATACCAGCAGCGACTTGCCAAACCTCCTGGGACGGCTCAGAAACACGAACTTGTAGGTGCTTGTCATCTTATGGATGATGGCAGTTTTATCTACATAATAATAGTTTCCCTCTATTATTTCTTTGAATGTCTGGATGCCCAGTGGGTAGCGTCTCGTTATTTCCATAATGCCACTATTTTTTGCGAATTTAGCAAAAAATACATAAACAACAAAATTTTGCCCATTATTTACTCATCCCCATCCAAAATCCATCACAACATCCCACCTCTCTCCACCGTACAACCTTGTTTTGACCGTAACAATTCAGGAGCGCGGGCGTCTCGCCCGCTAAAACAATGCCAAAGTCCGCTTAAAAAATAATCTCACCTCTCTCCACCGTACAACCTCTGTTTGACCGTAACCATTCAGGGGTGTGGGCGTCTCGCCCGCTCGAACAATCCAAAAGTCCGATTAAAAAAATACCTCCCACCTCTCTCAACCGTACAACCTTGGTTTGACCGTAACCATTCAGGGGTGTGGGCGTCTCGCCCGCTCGAACAATCCAAAAGTCCGCTTGAAAAATAATTTCACCTCTCTCCAACTATAAAACCTCGGTTTGACCGTAACAATTCAGGAGTGCGGGCGTCTCGCCTGCTCGAACAATCCAAAAGTCCGCTTAATCTCTCGGCTCTCCACCTTTCAACAAACCAAACCAAATGGATGAAATGGATGATTGCATATTAGTATATATGTAATATATTTGTATGCGATTGGTAGATGACATACTTAATTATATTCTATTTTTAAATTATTTCATTATTCAAAATACATTTTCCATTTAAAAAAAGTCGCCCGCATATTTGCATGATTATTATTTTTTTCATATTTTTGTCATGCCGTAAGAAATTATGGCAGACATATTTGGAAGCGTTGCGCTATTCCGTGCCTGTGAATCTCGACAATTCAAAAAGTGCAAAAGGAAGGCAAGACGCCATGCTCGGATTATATGCGTCACAACATATTTTCCTAAGTGTGGGCGACTTTTCTTTTTCTTTGCACAGGCAGTCGAGGGCCTTCAGGCAGAATGAGTCAAGTTGACCCACGCTTTTTTTATTGTTGTTAACCATCCTTTTAGGGTCAGGAAGGTATTAAATAATAGAGTGTTATGTTAAATAAAGAATTTCAAGAGTTAAGAAGACTTTGGGGATTAAATTCTAAAGAAAGAAGTGAAATCATTTCAAAGATGAAGAAAAATTTAATTGATAGAAATAATGGAAATGATGAATATAGATTTTGTTATACAAAAGTTGGCAAATCTGCAAGCATTAATGCAATTGAACAAGTAGAAGAATTATTATCAATAGATGGAGATATGAATCCACAGGGTTTGTAATTATTGGCTAAAACCTTATTTTCTGTAATGGAAACATTAATAAACTTAGGAATATTAATATGCGCTATAATTGCGTTAGTGTTCTCTTTTATTGAGTTACGCTCTTATAAAGCAAAAGAAAACAGTAAATTGCTTTCTCAGTTAAATAAAAGATATATGGATAATAATCATATCCAAAAAGTTGTGAGATATTTACGTGATTTTGAAGCAAGTGATGAAGAACCAAGTGCTTATGAAACAGAAGTCTTTTTGAGATATTTTGAAGAATTAGGAACTTATTTGAGAAGGAAAAGTTTGAGTCCTGAATATGCATATAAGTTCTTTAGCTATTACCTTGATAAATACTATTATTCTGATAAGGGTAAAATGCTACAAGAAAAGGTAAAACATGTAGAAGAAAAATTGGATTATGTTAAAGACTTTAAAAAAGCAACAGATAATTACAAAATAAATAATATACACAATTACTATTGATTATGAGAAAATTAATAAATCTATTAGCAAAACATAAAATTGAGCATGACATAGACTCTTCTCTCTCTCATTTTTATAAAAAGACTGCATTCTGGCAGTATCTGTTTTTATTTCTGTCATTTCTGTGTTTTACCAGAAAATCATTTGTATACGATGTCGGTTCGGGAGGATTGTATTACAATTGATGTATCACAGGCGAAGTGAACATGTCCATTTGTGGGTTCTAGTCACTTTTTTTGAACATAGGAAGAGACTTTTTAATTTATTCGTAAATATACGAAAAATATCCAGATTACAACGTGATTTGACAACTATTATACAGGATGTCTAACTTGTCTTACTTTTTAAAGTGGACTCAGTTATAATTATCACCTAATTATTAACTAATGCCACAGAAACAGAGGCATATAAAAACTTATAGATTATGAATGAAGAGATTAAATTGATAGCCCAAACCATAAATAAAGGGTTATTGGACTCAAAAAGTACAGAAGAATCAGTTGATTATCTTTTAGAAGGATTGCGTAATGCTTTAACTGAAATTGATATTGCTAAAAGTGAAGTAAATGAAAAATTTAAAGTCTTGCCCACCAATAAATCAACGTTTAATTTCTTTAAATCTATTGACAAAAAAGATATTATTGAAAAAGTTAAAGATTTAAAAGGCATTGCACTTGCAAAAAGATTTGTTGAATTGTTATTGGATAAACAAGAAATTAACTCTGTAGACTCTTATTGCTCAGATAGTTTAAATGATTTTTTTAATCAACTTGATTCATGATTCCACTTTTAAAAGTGCCACAATCTTCATAATGTGATCTCGAACTAACACTTAACGCCATAATCTCCTATAAAAAAAGTTGTTGGAACAAATAACATTCATACAGAGTGATGATTTTATGGTGTTCAGAACTTTTTCAAATGAACTCAATTATAATTGTAAAAGTTTATTCCATTTAAGTCTCATATTGATTATATATCAAATTGTATTTTTATCTAAGTTACTAATAAATACAGTTATAAGTATTGAGAATTTTCTTGCGTTTAGTAGTATTAAATCTAATTTTTTTGATATTTTTAAACTTAACACTATTATGAAAACCTGTAAAACAATTTTGCTTTTAATTTTGATGAGCATATTCGACTCAAAGGCTTTTGCTCATGATTTGGCAATTGAAAATGCTGATGGTGTAACTATATATTATAATTATACCAATGGAGGAAAAGAGTTGGGAGTTACTTTTTATGGAGATAATTTGTTTGGTAGAGAGCATAAATATGGTGGCTCTGTTGATATACCAGAAGAGGTAACATATAGGGGTAAAAAACGAAAAGTCACCAGCATAGGAGGAGGTGCTTTCTCAGGTTGTTCCAGCCTTACATCCGTGACCATCCCTTCGAGTGTCACCAGCATAGGAGGAGGTGCTTTCTCAGATTGTAAAAGCCTTACCTCCGTGACCATCCCTTCGAGTGTCACCAGCATAGGAGAAGAAGCTTTCCAAGGTTGTTCCAGCCTTACATCCGTGACCATCCCTTCGAGTGTCACCAGCATAGGAGAAGAAGCTTTCGAGGATTGTAAAAGCCTTACATCAGTGACCATATCAGAGGGTGCCACCAGCATAGGAAGAGGTGCTTTCTCAGGTTGTTCCAGCCTTACATCCGTTACCATCCCTTCGAGTGTCACCAGCATAGGAGGAAGTGCTTTCTCGTATTGTAAAAGCCTTACATCAGTGACCATCCCTTCGAGTGTCACCAGCATAGGAAAAGAAGCTTTCCAAGGTTGTTCCAGCCTTACCTCAATTACCATCCCTTCGAGTGTCACCAGCATAGGAAACGATGCTTTCGAGGATTGTAAAAGCCTTACATCAGTGACCATCCCTTCGAGTGTCACCAGCATAGGAAAAGAAGCTTTCCAAGGTTGTTCCAGCCTTACCTCAATTACCATCCCTTCGAGTGTCACCAGCATAGGACATAGTGCTTTCTCAGATTGTAAAAGCCTTACCTCCTTGACCATCCCTTTTAGTTTCGATGAAATAATACTCTATACTTTCGGTGATTGTTCAAACCTTACATCCGTGACCATATCAGAGGATGTCACCAGCATAGGAAATGCTGCTTTCTCAGGTTGTTCAAGCCTTACCTCCTTGACCATCCCCTCGAGTGTCACCAGCATAGGAAACGATGCTTTCTCGTATTGTAAAAGCCTTACATCCGTGACCATCCCTTCGAGTGTCACCAGCATAGGAAAAGAAGCTTTCCAAGGTTGTTCCAGCCTTACCTCAATTACCATCCCTTCGAGTGTCACCAGCATAGGAGGAGGTGCTTTCTCATATTGTTCAAACCTTACATCTGTGACCATATCAGAGGGTGTCACCAGCATAGGATATCGTGCTTTCTCGAATTGTAAAAGCCTTACCTCAATTACCATCCCTTCGAGTGTCACCAGCATAGGAGGAGGTGCTTTCTCAGGTTGTTCCAGCCTTACATCCGTGACCATCCCTTCGAGTGTCACCAGCATAGGAGAACTTGCTTTTGATGCTTGTTCAAACCTTACATCAGTGACCATATCAGAGGGTGCCACCAGCATAGGATATCGTGCTTTCTCGAATTGTAAAAGCCTTACCTCAATTACCATCCCTTCGAGTGTCACCAGCATAGGAAACGATGCTTTCCAAGGTTGTTCCAGCCTTACATCAGTTACTAGTCTAAGCCAAAATCCGAACGATATTGATACTACGGCATTCAGTAAAGATGTTTATTTTAATGCCACATTATATGTTCCTGTAGGTACAGTAGATAAATACAAGTCAAAAGAGGGGTGGAAAGACTTCTTATTTATAGAGGAATCTGTTGAATGAAATTAATTAGGGTGGACTTTATTTTCCAAAATGGTTATTGCTAAGAAAATTTACATATAGTAGAACATTAGTCACACTATTGTATTTATTTTTAATTAATGATTTTCATATACTTTAGCATATTAAAAATTAATAAAGTTGTTTTGGTTCTCGCCCTTATAATGGTTTTATAGACATGACCCAAATGTTTAACACAATTCATTTGTTTAAATTCTATCATACATAGTTATAAAATAATTCTTTTATTGCCAATTGATTTTGTTAATGGATTAAAATAATAAATAATATGAAAAAAACAAGCAAAACAGTTATGCTCATCATTTATATAAGCATAATAGGAACAAAGGCCTTAGCCTATGATTTGGCTGTTGAAAACAGTGATGGCGTAACTATTTATTACGATTACACCAATGGTGGATATGAGTTGAGTGTTACTAATTCTGTTAATAGTTATGAAGGGACTGTTGAAATACCAGAAGAGGTGACATATATGAACAGAAAACGAAAAGTCACATCAATAGGAGATCGTGCTTTCGCTGAATGTACCCGTCTTACATCCGTGACCATACCTTCAAGTGTCACCAGCATTGGAAAAAACGCCTTTTTAGGTTGTTACAGCCTTACATCCGTAACCATACCTTCAAGTGTCACCAGCATAGAAGAAAAAACTTTCAGAGGTTGTTCCAGGCTGAAATCTGTGACCATACCTTCAAGTGTCACCAGCATAGGAGAAGAAGCTTTCTATTGTTGTTCCAGCCTTACTTCCGTAACCATACCTTCAAGTGTCACCAGCATAGGAGGAGGTGCTTTCTCATATTGTTCAAACATTACATCTGTGACCATATCAGAGGGTGTCACCAGCATAGGATATCGTGCTTTCTCGAATTGTAAAAGCCTTACCTCAATTACCATCCCTTCGAGTGTCACCAGCATAGGAAGAGGTGCTTTCTCAGATTGTTCCAGCCTTACTTCCGTAACCATACCTTCAAGTGTCACCAGCATAGGAAAAGAAGCTTTCTATTATTGTTCCAGCCTTACTTCCGTAACCATACCTTCAAGTGTCACCAGCATAGGAGAAGAAGCTTTCCATTATTGTTCCAGCCTTACTTCCGTAACCATACCTTCAAGTGTCACCAGCATAGGAGATGATGCTTTCAATGGTTGTTCCAGGCTGAAATCCGTGACCATACCTTCTAGTGTCACCAGCATAGGAGAAGAAGCTTTCGGCTCTTGTTCCAGCCTTACATCAGTTACTAGTCTAAGCCAAAATCCGAACGATATTGATACTACGACATTCGACAAAGATATTTTTTTTAATGCCACATTGTATGTTCCTGTAGGTACAGTAGATAAATACAAATCACAACAGGGGTGGAAAGATTTTGTTTTTGTGGAGGAACTACGTTAACGGTTTAAATTGTTGAAACTAGAAGATGCAATTGTTGCATATCATTTACAGACAAAATTCCACTCAGAAAACTGTTCGATAAGACTTAGTCCAATGATGTCAAAGACAATCTGAAGCCCCTTTCTGGAATTGTCTGATTGTTAATTAACTCGTTTTATTTTAATTGGGCACTAATGGTTTATTTTTTAATTATATTAATTATTATTATGAGAAAATCAATTACTAAATTATTCTTATTGACTTTATTTTTAAATGTATCTATATTGAGAGCGCATTCATCGGTAGAGTTATTCATCTTTAGAATGCAAAAAGTAGGGATGAGATGTAGTGATATTACCGTTTTCGTTGACGTTACAAACAAGAAAGTACGTGCCTGTCAAGGCCATGCAAACTTTTTTTCTTTTACTTACTATAACTACAAGATTAATGACAACTATATAGGGCTGTCGTTGCGCAGCGGTGATGCTGTAGACATGACTGGAGAGAGCAACAATTATTTTATTATCAGTCGAAAAGGACGCCTCTTTGTCTGTATTGACGGCAAGTATTATTACGATACTAATGAATATATAATAACTCATGAACCTCATGATGCATATAAATCCTTCGTTTCCATTTATGATCAAATGTCATCTGCACTTAAATCAAGCGGCAGTCGGTCTCCCGTCGCCACGAAAAATAGTGACCTCAAGTTCTCGATTAATGGCATGACATACACTATGGTGAATGTGCAGGGCGGTTCTTTCACCATGGGTGCCACTAGCGAGCAGGGTAATGAACTAATGGAGAAAGGAAGATACTTTAGCGATTACAGGAAACCCATCCATCGTGTGACACTTGATAATTATTATATCGGTCAGACTGAGGTGCCACAAGGAATTTGGGAAGCTGTTATGGGTAGTAACCCGTCAGATAATAATGACAATTGCCAGCTTCCGGTTGAAAAAGTCAGTTGGTACAGATGTCAAGAATTTATTAATGAACTAAATTTCCTAACGGGTCTGCGATTTCGGCTTCCAACGGAGGCCGAATGGGAGTTCGCAGCCCGTGGAGGTGTTAAAAGCCGTGGATACAAGTATTCTGGAAGCAACATGATAGATAATGTGGCGTGGTATCTTGATAATAGAAGAGAAGATTGGAATCCTACTTACCCTGTGGGCACAAAATCTCCAAACGAACTTGGTATTTATGACATGTCGGGTAACGTGAAGGAGTGGTGTCTGGATAATTATGATGAATACAACAGTACTCCTGTAACAAACCCTTGTGTTAGGAATAATTCTAGGATATTTGTAATTAGAGGAGGTGATGGCCATGATGCTGATTATAAATGTGTTATATCCAACCGATGGAAAGCTCAAGGAGACTACAATGGCTACCACTCTGTCAGAGGTATTGAACATTTAATCGGATTACGTCTTGCCCTTAGTTCTCAATAAGAAGGTTGATATTTGTTAATATTTATACTTTTAAGAATCACTATGTATTTAGATACTGTATAAGTGTTTTTGTGATTAAAGTATTTGTAAATAATGGAATTGTTGAAAAAATAAGGGGAATATTATTTTTGTTGTTCTTAGTTTGTTTATCTTATTCTTAATTACTCATATTTAATATAAATCGTATATGAAAACAAAACTTTGTCATTCATGTGGCAAGCCAATACCTAAGGCTGCCAGAATATGCCCGTATTGTGGCAGTTTTACGGAGACATTTGCTCAAGACGATGTGGAGGTAGTTGAAAATAAGATTGAAAAAGATAATGGCTCGGAAACCGTCTTTGTTGGCGGGCAAGTGAACGGTGATGGAAACGGTGATGGAAATGTTGCCGATGCCAATCAAGAGCGGAAGCCGGCACCGCAGAATAAAAGTCATAAGGCCTTGTTGTGGCTCATTGCTTTGTTGGCACTTGCCATAATCGGAATTCTGCTTCTTATGTTATATATCAACAAACAAAATGACAATGAACTGGAGGCTGAAAGAGTGAAAGTAAAACAAGCGCAATTGAAAATGGAAAAACTTCAAAAGGATACTGAAAGAATCCAGCAGCAAACCGACAGCATGATAGTGGCAAATGAAACTAAAAGGAAGGAGGACTCTATCAGAACCGTACAAGCTAAGATAGCTGAGCAAAAGGCGAGGGAACAAGAGGCTGCGGCAGCTGCTGCTGAAGCGGCAGCAGCTGAAGCAGCCGCTCAGATGGCTGTTCCGCTCAGTGAAAGGTTAAATGGCTCACACAATCTTAAAGGAATCGTGAAAAGTAAAAGAGGCGAACGCTACTGGTTTAAATTATGGCTGAATATCAACGACGGAGATGTGTCTGGTTCATTCGAAACATCTGCAAATGAAGGGCCTGTCAGAGGATATGTTGATGATTCCGGACACATGGTGGTATATGAACTCGATTATGATTATGATGAAACCGGTTATTATTGGTCTGGACAATTCAACGGGAAATCCTATTCAGGCACATATCATAGCTATGGAGAAACGGATAATCTTACTTTCACTACTAATTAGCAACTTAGCATATCTTCAACAATCTATTAATTATCATTTTTTATTAAAATATTTTATGTATTATGGAAAAATCTAAGAATAATCTCAACGGAAATGTGGTGTATGACACAACGACAGATTCTAGCGGATATGGACTTTTTATGAATTTTATAGGAATTACTTTACTGCTTTTAGCTTTTATCTCATTTTCTATGGGTCTTAGCGATTCCGAAGGTATTTCAAAAGTGGTAAAAAGAGATAGTTTGATTTTCCAACAAGTTGTTGTCCCTTTCTTTGAACGTATGGCAATTGCCTTTTTATGTTTCGCCGTAAATCCTATTATGAATAGAATATCAAAAAACTCAACTACCAACCATCCAAACCAAATGGATGAAATGGATGATGAATAAATATTTAATATAATTTATATTTGCAAATAAAGCAAACTCCATAAAGGCTTTGCGAAGTCAAGAAGATAATATTCAATAAGGTTGTAGCATTGTTTGAATCATTGCTATAAATATCTAACAGTTAAATACTTAATCACTTTTTGTTATGAATTATAAATCTTTATTCTTTTTCCCTGTTTTTGCATTTTGTTTTATGATGATTAATGCACAAAACCCTACAGATCCTGAAGAACAATTTGAACTGGGTCGTCAATATGTGAAACAACAAAATGCCGAAAAAGCTGCATATTGGGTGAAAAAAGCTGCAGAACAAGGACATGCCGGAGCTCAGGCTGGCCTGAGTGGTTTTTATTATTTGGGTATTGGAGTTGATATGGATTATAAAGAAGCAGTAAAATGGGCCAGAAAAGCTGCTATGCAGGGACATCCTTCAGGACAATGCATGTTAGGATTATATTATGAGAGTTGTGTTGGGGTGGAAAAAAATATGACTGAGGCCATAAAATGGTATAAGAAAGCAGCTGAACAAGATGATGAAGGTGCTATTGCAAAACTTGGACAATGCTATTTATATGGTAATGGAGTGCAAAAAAACAGAAATGAAGCCATTAGGCTTTTAAAGAAAGCCGCCCGAATGGGAGAGGAAACCAGCCAACAAATGTTGAGACAAATGGGAGAATCATATTAGTTTTTATTTTATTTAAATTATTAAATTGTTTGCTATGAAAAAGTGTTTATTATTTTCTCTGCTATTCTCTATATCTCTGATAAATGGATTTAGTCAGATATATGTATGTACAGGTACTAACGTGAATGTCCGTAAAGGTCCGAGAACGAATTATTCTGTTCAGTTCCAGCTGCAGAAGGGTGATAAAGTCTATTTTACAGGAAAAAAACAGAATGGATTCATGAAGGTGGAAAACATCGCCTCGAGTTCAACTACATGGCAAGGATGGGTCTCTGCAAGATATCTCAGGCTGGAACGAGGCAATATGTCAAACGTGGCAAATAATGATAGAGAAAGCCGAAGTAATAATAATTCGGACAGCCATAACAAAGACTGGATTTATGGTAGATGGGTAGGTCGATATATGGGTGTTCTGGTGGAGGTGATTATTACAGAAGATGTTTTTATTGCGAGGTTTAATGGAAAGGTTACAGATAATAGCCCATATTCGTATGAAGAAGAACAGGGTTTTATTGCCTTTAATTCACCTCGCCCTGGCATATATAATGATATCTGGAAATTCGATAAAGAGAAAAAAGTGTTGCTGTTGGATGGAAAGCCAATGCAGAAATACTGAAAAGTTTTTTTCATATTTTTGCCATGCCGTAAGAAATTATGGCAGACATATTTGGAAGCGTTGCGCTATTCCGTGCCTGTGAATCTCGACAATTCAATAAGTGCAAAAGGAAGGCTAGACGCCATGGAATTGGAAGAGGCCGATATTCAATATTTAATAGAAGAGGAAGAAAATAAATGTAACAACTTGTGGTAATTGTCTGTTATTAATGTGATTATATTGACTGTTTCAACAGTTTGTTCAAATTTATTTTCTTATTGTTTAACTATTTAAAAATTCAAGAAAATGAAAAAGTATTTGTTTTTAGCACTTTTCACTATGTTCGGTTTAAGTGCGTTTGCACAAAAAGACATGATAGGTGTTGGTTTAAATTTGAATTACACTCCATGTCTTGAGAGTGGAGTCAGTCTTAACAATTTTGGTATTTCGGGAAAATTTCAGTATGGCATTACTGATGCTGTACGTGGTGAGATTGCTGTGGGATATGACTTCAAGGATAAAGGGATAAGTTTTTTCGAGGCTGGAGCCAGTGTGCATTATCTCTTTAATGTAGGAGATAAACTTAGAGTGTATCCAATTATTGGTGTGGGTTATGCCAATATAAACTATGACTTTGGCGATATGATTGATTTTGATGACGACTATTGGTACGATTCAAAATCAAGAGAAAAAGCAAAGGATTATTATTATGATTTGGATGACGATGATATTGATATTGATGATTCTGATGACAAATTATATGTTAATGCCGGCCTCGGTGCAGAGTATGATATATCTAATAACTTTGCGGTAAGTCTTGAAGTGAAATACCAATACATCAAAGACTTAAACCGTCTGCCAGTATCTCTGGGATTTGTATATAAATTCTAATAAAATGTAATACTTATATATGGTTATTAATAAGTCATGTCATATTTTCTTAATGCTCTTGATTGTTATTGGGGGCATATTATCGTTTGCTTGTAGCGAAGATGACGGAAACATAAATCATAAATCCAAATCAGAATATTCTTTTATGATTAATGGTCAACCATTCTACTATTCTGTTAACGAACCCATTGGCCTTAATCTTAAAACTTATTTTGATATAGATGATGAATGGTGTTATTGTCGTATTAATGCTTATGATAAGCAAGTATCCTATAAGTCATATACAGAATTGTCTGACCAACTATATGATAGTTCACTTATTCCTTATAATTTCGAAGTAGAAGCAATCTTTACATTTAATAGTTTCAATCCTAAGAATATGAATACAGGAGATGCTCTCACACCACAACAGAGCATTAGCTCAATAGTGAATTATTCTGATGATCCCAAATATCTATATGATTTTCACAACTACTTGTGGATAAATGATAAAGACGATTTAAGAAAAGAATACACCTGGAAGGGGAAACCTAACGGAAAAATAACTTTCATTTCTTATAAAGAAGATCCTGAGTTTGATGATTATTTGTTGACTTTAGGGTTTGAAAATGTTACATTGGAAATGGTTCCTATTGAAGATTATGAGAATCATCCTTTTAAAGCAAACACCGTAACGATTAATGGCAAAATTACGTTTTCATCAAATGTATATGATGGAATAATTTGAACTGATAAAGGGTGAGAGTATTATATTCTTATCTATAATAACTGACTGGATTTTTGAGAGCGTCTAATAATTAAATTATGGGGGCTCTCTTTTTATAATACTTAGATATGTTTTTTATTAAATATAACTGCTCTTTTGATTGTATTATCTAACTTATTAAAAGCTACAATCTTATTCCTACAAACCTCAAAGAAAATAACAACAAATTTGTGGCTAAATCTATATAAAAAGATGAGATTTGGCTGAAAGTAGAGCTTGAATTTGTGGCTAAATCTATATAAAAAGATGAGATTTGGCTGAAAATAGAACTTGAATTTGTGGCTAAATCTATATAAAAAGATGAGATTTGGCTGAAATTTCAGCCTTGATTAAATCTTAATATATTAAAAAACTCACCTTTCGCAAGTTCTTACATTATTGTAATCGTGAAATATGTGTTATTATTTGTAACAATTCAGGGGTGTGGGCGTCTCGCCCGCTCGAACAATCAAAAAGTCCGCTTAATCTCTCGGCTCTCCACCTTTCAACAAACCAAATGGAAAAACCCATCGTGCAGTCTCTATCAACAATCAACTAAAATCTTGTTGTGTTGTCTGTCTCTCCCGAGGCAGACTTGCCAGCAGGGCAAAAAACTCTCAACTCCAGTCTCTCGATTCTCATCTCTTAACTACACTTCCATTCCGTCACGTTCCTCTCGCTCGTCGAAAACGATATGCCTATCTTCATCAGTTGCTTGCCATCAAGAGTATACGGAATGAGATAGCCCTTGCTGTCAATCTGTTCAAGAGCCTCCTTTGCCGAACGGTCCAGCTTCACCTCCATCACGTAGATATAGTCGTCGGTCTTCACCACCACGTCGATGCGCCCCTTCGCGGTCCTTACCTGCGACTCAACATGAAGTCCCAGCAGTGAGAAAATCACGTAGAGCATCTGCGTGTAGTGGTTCTCGTCGAAATGGCTGTCCTGATATGGTATGCTTTCCAGGAAGGCCTGTAGCGTCTGCATGGACAACTCTATATTATT
>Ga0247611_10007363_pt1 | contig 13851 bp, 22 predicted proteins | sample 177DNAGHGhighgp2_FD_192422 | JGI IMG/M metagenome (GOLD analysis project Ga0247611, IMG submission 192422) | Sheep rumen microbial communities from Palmerston North, Manawatu-Wanganui, New Zealand - 1770 DNA GHGhigh gp2 | ecosystem: Host-associated > Mammals > Digestive system > Stomach > Rumen...
ATTAACAATGAAAGTGCTGTTTTGTCGGCAATAGAAAACAGGTCACGTTCAGAGATAAACATATTTCTTGATGATGATGCAATTGTTGACGCGTATAAGATTTATAAATTTTTAAGTAATAAACCAAAACTTAAAGGTAGAATTAACATTATTAAGACACCCGATGGATACGACCCCTCTTTAATATTCCAAGAGTACGGTCCAAAAGGAATAATTGAAATGTTATGTTCTTCTGAAAAATTAAGTGAATATGAAGTTACAATGATTTGATATGAGATTAACGATTGAAATAGACGATAAATTAGGTGAAAAGATAAAGCAATTCTGTAAACTTAACAACATTACATACTCAAAGTACCTTGTAGGTATAATTGAGGAAAAGTTTAATTGCGACAGATTTGGCGACTTGAACGAGAAACTTAAAAAAAAGAAACCACAGGAAGAAAAGCCAAAATTGGTTAGAGTAGAGGAAGCACCGGTTGAAGTTGATACTGTGGTGGATGATATTAAAGAAAAGACCGTAGAGGCAAGTGAAGTGAGCGAAATAAAAACAGTAAAAAAACAGACAAGACAACTAAAAACAAAATGAGTGAAATTATAAATTCAACAGACAGGTTAGTTTTCGATTTGAAACTCCATCAAATCGATTATAATGAACAAAAAAAGAACGCTTTAAGAAAAGAAATTTCCGAAAAATATGGTGTTCCACTTAAAAATGTGGAGGTTAATTTTGTGCCAATAGCGGTTGATGAAAACGGAGAAAAGATTTCATTGGCCTCTGACATCATTAATAACATACAAGACCCCAAGTTTCAGCAACAACTTTTCTATGAAGATATAAAATTAAAGGGAATTGAAAATGTGAATATGGATGATATAATTGCCATTGACGAACAAGTTAATGCTTTTATAGATTTTGATTCGTATTCTAAGTACAAAACATATAAGTTTAAGTACGTAAAGTGGAAAAACTATCTTTCATATGGTGAAGATAACTATTTTGATTTCACTAAATTAAATGGACTTGTACTTCTTAACGGGCAACCCGAAAACCAATGTGGTAAAACAACTTTTGCAATTGACTTATTGAGGTTCGCGTTATTTGGTAAGGCGCAAAAATCACCTACTTTGGACAGCGTGTTTAATATATATTTGCCAAAAGCAACCGAGGTCGTTGTCGAAGCAGGTATTGAAATTGATGGGAATGACTATGTTATCAGACGTACTGTAACACGTCCAGCATTGTCAAAGCGTACAAAGAAAAGCAAACCAAAACAGAAACTTGAATACTTCAAACTTATAAACGGCAGTTTAGAGGAAATTGATAATTGTGAAGGTGAGAACAATAGTGAAACCAATAACATTATTCGTGAGTCTATTGGTTCTGTTGAAGATTTTAACCTTGTTATTTCCGCGACTGCATATACTTTGGGTGATTTGTTGAGGATGGGACAAAGTGATAAAGGAAGACTGTTTTCAAAGTGGCTTGGTCTTTTGAGCATTGAGAAGAAAGAGGAAATTGCCAAAGATTTATGGAAGAAAAACGTTTCTCCAAAACTGCTTTCAAATAGGTACGATAAGGCTACCATAGAGGAAGAAATTGACATATTCAATGTTAATATCGCCAATTGTGAAAAAGAAATTGCAGATGAGGAAAAGAAACAAAAAGAAAGTGAAAATAAAATAGAGGAAATAGAAAAACAGAAAAAGGAAATCCTTTATAATAAGAGGGAAATCAAGGAAGAATTACGCGGTTTAGATGCTGCCACTATCTTTAATCAGATTGAAATGAAGAACAATGAACTGACACAGAAAAGGGGGCAGATGTCTGATATGAAAAGGGCGTACACCGATGTGAAGGATGCTGTGTTTAATGAGGATGACTACAATTCAAAAATTAAAGAGAAAGAAGAAAAAACAAAAGCACAAAACGAATTGAAGGTCGCTAATGCAGAAATAAAAACACATATTAGTATATTAAAGGACCAAATTGGGCATATAGAAGATTTGATTGCTGCTAAAAAGTGCCCAACTTGTGGTCAAGTCATTGACGTTAAAGAACAAAATTCCAACATAGACTCTTACAACAAGAAGATAGAACAGATGATTGCTCTTGGTGTTGAGAATAAAGGGAAAATTGATGCTTTGGAGAAAGAAATTGCTGTATTGGTTGAAGAACTGACAGTGATGGATGCTGAAAGAAAAAGGATACAGGAAAAAAACTCATTAGAATTGAAAATGATTGCCGTTAAAACCAATATAGACAATATTAAACTGATAATAAAGGATTTGAACAGTCAAGCAGAACTTATTGAAAAGAATAAGGAAAATATAACATATAACAATGAAATTGAAACCAAGATAAGGATATTGGATGAACAAGTAAAGGTTGAAAATAATATTCGTGACAGTATCCTTAGAAAGATAGAGGAACATAAACATTCAATCAAACATTTCGGTGAGGAAGTAGACAAACGTAAGGATATCCTTAAAACGTTGTCAGAAGAAGAGAAAATAATTAGAAACTGGGCTATTTATCAGGACATGGTAGGTAAGAACGGAATCATTAAGATTGTCTTAAAGAGGGCGTTACCAATTTTGAATAATGAAATATCAAGACTTTTAAACGGCCTATGTGATTTTAATGTCGAAATAAGTGTTTCGGACGATAACAAGGTATGTATGGATTTGGTACGAGGAGGTCAACGTTTGGATTTGGGCACTTGTGCTTCTGGTTTTGAAACAGTAATGGCTTCTGTTGCGATAAGACACGCTTTATCTTGTATAGCGACATTGGCCAAGCCGAATTTCACTGTTTATGATGAAATTTTGGATGGTGTTGCAGTTTCAAATTATGATAATGTTAAAGAATTGTTTAACAGGATGACAAAATCGTATGATTTCATAATCCATATCACCCATAATGAAATGATAAGTGATTGGCATAATGGTATTATAACAGTTACAAAAGATAAAAACGGTATATCCGTTATTGAATTAAATGATATAAAAGCAAATGTTTAACTTTTAAATGGGAACGGAGGTAAAATTTTATGAAAGGATAGATGAACTTGATTTATATTTTGAAGAATTGAAAAAGTATAGACCCCTTACTAAGAAAGAGGAATTTGAATTGTGTAAAAAGATAAGGGATGGTGATGAAAGGGCTTTTAATAAACTAATTACATCTAATTTGAAATTTGTCGTTAAAATTGCTAAACAATATAGAAAATATTGCTCAAATTTTTCTGACTTGATTGCAGAAGGGAATCTTGGTTTAATAAAAGCAGCTAAAAATTTTGATGAAACAAAAGGTACTAAATTTATTTCATATGCCGTATGGTGGATAAAAGCATTTATACAGGATTACATAGATAACAACAAAAAGATTGATACTGTTACAGTTGATGATTATGTCTTTAATAGATGTGATGACGAATATGAGGTGACATCAAATTTAATCAATAGTGAATTTGAAGATGAAATGATAGATGTACAAAGCAGAAATTCGTCACTTAATGAATTGATGAGTTGTTTGGAAAAACGTGAAAGACTTATTTTAGCATTATATTTCGGCTTATATGGCAATAAAGAAAGTACGTTAGATGAAATAGGACAGGAAATGTCACTGACAAAGGAAAGAGTAAGGCAAATAAAAGATAAAGCGATAATTAAAATGAAGTCAAATGCTTTAATGTCAGATGAATTTGACACATTTTGCAGTTTAAGATAATTATATAAAAGTAAAAGACATGACAACGAAAAAAACAAAAGAAAAGGATACGAAAACGACAAATGGTAAAAAAACGGCAACTAAGCCAAAAACAACGAAGAAGGAAACTGTTAAATTGGAAGACCAAAAGGTTGCTGAAAATGTTGAAATTAAGGAAGAAGAGAAACCCGTTGTGGTTGAGAAGGTTATAGAAAATACAGTCGAAGAAGTGACCGTTGAAGTCAACATCGCTGAAATCGCTGATAATACTATACCAGAACCAACCGAAGAACAAATTTCTGAAATGAAGGAAATGGCCAACGGGGACGATGAAAAGTTTAAATATGCACAGTCTATGATGGATAACGTTCAGAAAGTCACACAACAGGAAGAAACTAACGAATGCAATGTGGTTTCTGTTACCCAAGGAATAAGTTCACAAACTTGCATTGAAGAAAAACAAGTTCAGGAACTTGCAGAAGAAGCAAAGCAAGAAGTGAAACCTAAAACTAGATGGTTTGGTAGACGTAAATTTTCTTGGATGGGCAAAATTTTTGATATATAAAAATAAAATCAACATAACAAATGAACAAGGATAGAGTAAAGTTATATGAATTGATGAACAAGTATAAGGAAACCATCAATGAAATTGAGGATAGAGAAAGAGAAACAAATAATGACAATGAGAGAGAGGATGACAAGACGGAAAACACCAATGAAGCAATTCCCTACACCAATCAGGATGAAATCCTGTCTGAAATTTTAGATTCAGCAAGACAATTGTTTGGGGCTAATTTTTCTAACACCAAGAATCCATTGTTATATTATCCAGAGGACGAAAACATTTCATTGAGTGGCGAAATTACGGGTAAACTGAAAAATGCTAAATTCCAGTTTTGGTTTCAAGGTGATGATGGTTGCATAATATCAACCCAAATGCTTAAACTTGATAAAGATGTTGTCGAATTGCTTGATGATATATATGGATACTTTGAAAATTGGCAAAAAAAACTGGCACAGATGGCTGATAAGAAACCGATGTCAATGAAAGGTGAGGAAGAAGACAAAATGGTTCCAGGTGACGATTTCGGTTCTCATTAAATATAAGTGGAAAACAGATAAAACAGGGGCTAAAACCCCTGTTTTGTTGCTATTTATATAAAAAAGTTTTTTATGAACGAAAGTAATATAAGAAAAATGGTCCTTGAGGAACTTTCGAAATCGGAAGTGCGTTCATTAATAAATTCAAAATTGGAATCTTTCGTAAAAGAGCGTGAGTTTAAAAAAGCGGTCAGAGAAATAACGGCTGATGTTATTGAGGAGTTTTTCAGGGAAATGTGGAGAAAGAACGGTTTTTGGAAAAACCAAATTAAAAATGTTTAATTATGGATAAGGAGAAATTAAATCAGTTTTATAAAAAAAACAAGGAGTTGTGTTTGGGACTTAATCATTGGCTTCTATTAAAAGCCAAGGATTTTAAACTTATAGATGCGCTCGACGCGATTTATAGGGCTGCTGACGGTAAGGAAACTGCAATGTCACAAATGATTATTCAACTTATTGAAAAAAATAAAACAAGGGGCCGTTCTCAGGTTTATCATACTGATTCAAGTCAACATATGGATATTGTGAGGGGGGAAGACGGTGTTCTAACAGTAACTGGTTTTAATCCCGATAAAGAGCCTCGTCCAACAGGAATGAAACAGAAACGTAATCCCCAAATTTTCAAAAAAAGTGATGGCCAAGTAAAGAAAACCGTTCAAAAGACAGAGGATAGATTATTTGATATTGGCGAAGAAGTAAGAAAACTTTTTCCTGATGCCGATGTTGATTTTTTAGCCAAAGCAATAGATGCAGTATCAAAATATGCAGCATTAAAGAAGAAAAAACCGATAATCATTATAAACCGTATTAAAAATAATCGGCTTTACCTCGACAAGAATACATTTGAACTCAAACCAACAGCCAATGAGGGCCGCACAGTTATCATTATGGAAGAAGTTTTTGAAAGTTTGTCAAACAAATTGTTAATGACAGATTATGTCTTTGAATCAAACATAAGGCAGTTTTTGAAAGATTTATATAATGACCCTGTAAATGCACAACCGTCAGAAACTTTGTTGGTTTATAATCTTAACAGAAATAAACTTATAAGGCTTCTTATGAAGTATGGCATATTGACAAAAAGTGAAAATGTCTCATTTAAGGATGAAAACGGAAATTTCAAAACCCCAAGAATGAAGATTAGATATGGTTTAAAGGATAATGATAAAGAAGTTGATTTGGAAGTAAAGAAAAAACGCTTTCAATCAAAGGTCAGGAAATTATATATAGACCTTTTTGAAAAGAATGTACCCCAAAATGTAAATGAGGAAGAAGGTGGAGGAAGTTTCATTTCAGGTGGTGGAGACGGTGCTGGCCAGTTTATTACAAAATTAGGCACTAAACCGTTGAAACAGAAGAGTTATCTTGAACAAACTAATGGGATTGACGAGGCAACAACCACAGCAATCAATATAACATACGATTTACCCGTTTTTGGTGATGAGGAATCATTAGACAGAAAAGGTGGAAAAAATCACTCAGTTTCAATAAATTTTAAGTAAATAACCAATAATGACAGATATTTATAACTACAGTGAGGAGTTTGAAGTGAATAATGTGATAGATAGGATTAACTGTCTGTCAGAAGAAATTGCCAAAGAGCAATCTAAACCGTTTGAGGAACGTGACCTTGATAAAGAAAGAGAATTAAGGTACGCACAGTTCATTCAAGGTCTGAAACTATCAACAGGAAATAATAAAATATTTTAAATTGTAATAAAATGTTAAAAGAAAAGAGATATACGTTAAGCGAATTAAATGCTGTTCTCGCGGAAAGTACCAAACAAGAGTTCAAGCCAAGAATTGGTGACGGAACAAATAAGGTAAATAATGAGAACAAGAAAAACAACGAAGAGGCAGTAAACGATATCGTTAAAGAAACAGGTAAATATAATCCAAAAACGACAGAGAAACGCACTGCCAATGATGAGAACACAAGGGATATGAATGGCAAAACCACCGATTATCGTTTTGTGAATGACCCAGGTGATGAGTGGAAAGAAAGAAATAAGGCTTTAGTTCATGGTTTTGCTTCAAAAGACAACGAGGAAAACAGTGATGCTCCCGAAAGCGGTGCTGATTTTGAAGGTAACAAGAAAATTTACGATGATTTTAAGAAACTTTCAGATGAACGTGAAGAAGATAGGGAAGCAGGTAAGGCTGCTGGCCTTAAAACAAGAGAAGAAATAAAAAAATCAAAAAACAAAGCCGATGCAATTAAAAGCAAAACAGGCTATGTAGGAGAATCGAAGAATATGAAGAGATTATATTTTAAAAATACACAATTTTTAAGTGAATCCCACATGATTAATAAAATTCCTGATGACTACAAATATGATGGCAATAAATTCATTATGAAAGATTCATTAGGAACAGAGTATATTGTGGAATGTAGTATAGATAGTGAGTATAATAATGTTGAGTTCAATGTAATTAACAAATATAACAAACAGGAACTAAAAGAACAGTTGGATAGAATGAAGTCATTGTATAACTATGACCGTTCAGATAACTCAAAGGAAAAGGTGATGGAATCACGTAATGCGGGTACATCATCATTTGCTGAAGATTTAGAAAGAGTGAGAAACCTTAATAAATAAATTGTATCTTTTAGAAAAAAAAAACATATGGAAACAGGACATGTAGGCGTTGGCGTAATAGAGAGAATGATTAAGATTATCAAGAAGTATGGCAGATGGAGAACATTTGAAGCAATCATTGTAATCTTATCACTTTTCTATCTATTGCACAACATTTCTAATTTACCACGAATAATTGAAAACGTATTTGAAATAAGAACTGAGCGCATACAGATGAAGCATGATGAGGCAGTAGAAACCAGACGTGAAATCAAACCAGAGATTGATGACATTATGAATCATACCCTGTCGTATCTTAATGCCGATAGGGTGTTTGTAATGGAAATGCACAACGGTACAAACAATACTGCAGGTTTACCATTCATTTATGGTGAAATGACATATGAAGAAGTAAGCCGTGGAGTTAATCATGTTGATGAGGATTATGTTTCTATTAACCTTTCGAGATTTGATTTTCCTCTTTATCTTAGGCAAAACAGAATTTTTTACGGCTCTATTGAAAAACTTAAGAAAATTGACGAGAAATTAGCATTGAGGATGATTTCCAATGATGTAACATACTTTGCCATAATATCAATGCACGGTGTAGCAAATGAATTAGGCTATTTTGGTGTAACCTATTGCAATGGTAAAGTACCGCCAAAAGAGGAAAATATTGTAGAGCAATTAACATTGTGTTCACAGAAATTGGCAATATTATTGGATTCATCAAGTGATATTGATAATGATTAAAAAATAATTGCCTATGAAAAACATTGTTATTACTAAAAAAACATCAATTCTTTTACGCTTAGGACTTGTAGTTTTGATGGCTTTGTCGTGTGCTGTTGTTTTTATGGGCAATAGACAAATTAAACGCGATAAAGAGATTGTAAAAGAGGAAACCTACGTTAAAATCTATGAAAGTCAAGCCATAGAGAAACTTAAAAAGCAGAATAGGGAACTTTATGATTCGCTTATGGTGGTGAACGAAAGAAAACCTGAAAGCGCAATGGTCATTAAATGGAAATACAAGTACATTACAGACACACTTTATGTTGACAGTTTTACACAAGACGAAGATTCAATTTATCATTATGTGCAAGATAACGACACTATAAGGACTGAAGTGGATATTGCAGCAAGAGAACTTGCATGGCTCAGAATACAGCATACGTTCAATAACAGGTTTATGATTATAAACCGTATAGGTGATAAAGGTACAATTGAAACTTCAATAAATCACGCGCCAAATGTTGAAATAACAGGTGTTGACGCTTGGCATATGAAAAAATCTAAAACTTGGAAAGATAGAATATTTATAGGACCGGCAGTACAAGGCGGGTGGGACCCCATACGAAAACAGGCTACATTCTCTATTGGTATATCTGCCGGGTTTGATTTATACTAATGTCAAAATTTTTATTTTACTATTGAGAAATCTTCGTTTTTTCTTTAACTTTATAAAAAAGGAAAAGAATTATGATAACATTAAAAATAACTGTATTTATTTTGGCATTAAGTATTCTTAATGTAATTAAAGAGGGTTTTTCGGTTTATTCAGCATACAAAAATGAAAGGAAATATGAGGCTTCGCCATTACGTAATGTCTTGACGATGGCTTCTTTGTCTTATATAATAACATTAATTGCTTGTGGATTATAATATGAAATTAGAAGAAAAAATTGCATCTTTGTCTGAATATGGTCTAGGCTTTAGGACATATGAAAATAACTATATCATCTTTATAACATATAAAGAGGATTGGGCAGTAATTCAGCCCTCTGATGAAGATATAAAGTTCATGAAAGATGATAAGAACCCTAATACATATTATTATGTTACAAAGATTGGTGATATGTCAAAATTTCAAGGTATATTCGACACGATTGATGAAACAATAATGTATAATAAGGAGATTGAGGATAAGAATACGCTATTCAAGCAAAAGACAGAAGAATTATTTCAACTTTTCCTTGATAAACCAATCTCTGAACTCAGAACATTGGAGTTTACTTTTCCACGTCAAAAGAAAACAAGTAAAAAACAAAAAACAATCAAAAAGAAAGAAGAAAACATAAAGCAAGAAGAAGAAGAAATAAAGGTTGATGAAAAGAAAGAGGATTCCGATGAACTTGAAGAAATTGACAACAAAATAATGATAGCAATAGAAAAAGTTAATAATCAAAAAAATAAAGCCAAGAGATAATGAATTTTTTAACGTTTTTGTGTTATGTGCTGTTTGCATATGGCATTAGTAATATGATTATATTTGCAAGAGGCCCATTCGGTATATTTGAGAAATGGAGATTATTTGCACATACTGTTAGTGATGGTTTTGGTGAACTTTTTACTTGCCCGATGTGTTTTTCAACGTGGATAGGTTTGATTTTCTCCCTAATAAACATTTATTTTGTTCCAATGGTGGCATTTACGCCCTTTAATATGATTTTTGGGGTAGGCAATTATGTAATACTTACACTTATAATGGATATGGGGCTTACCAGTGGTTGTGTTTGGTTATTACACCAATTGGAAGAAATGATGGAACGGATTGGTGTTTATTATGAAGAAGAAAATGAATGATAAAATGTTTTTTATATGGATAAAATATTAGAGGAATTAAAACGAAATGAAACAGATAAACTGAAATCAGATAAAGAACTGGAAATTGATAAAATGAAGTTTATAGAAGAAATAAAACAATATGATTTTAGTTGTATTGAAAAACCACTGAAAAGAAAATTACCGTTAACAATAAGAATAAGAAGATTTATAAATAAATTATCTAAAGTTTTTTCAAATGAATAGTTTGAATTTTGATAGTCTGTGTTTGATTGCTGAAAATATTGAGGACGCTATAAAATTGCTTGAACAAAACAATTTTGTGATAAAGAATGGGGACATAACAGTCCATATCAATGCTGATGATGAGGCGATAATGAGTTTAGATAATGAGTTAAATGAAATCTATAATATTACAGAACACAATAATGAAGTGGATGGTGTTGTCTGTGAAATCTTGGGGATGAAATTCATTATTTCGAATGAAAATCAAAGTGAATGATTTTTTAGACACACTTGTCTGGACCAACCGGTTTTACGTTCAATTTCGTTGATTATCCACGTACTTAATGTTCTTTTTAGTTTTCCTGTAAAGAATATGTTCTTTTTGTCCGATAAATCACTTTCTAATTTGTTATGCAGTCTTTCGGCCTCTTTTGCTGTTTTACAAGTAATAATATCTATGTCGGTATCGTTTTGAACAATTAGACGGTGGTTAAAATGAAAAACCCGTTTAATGTCATCGTACTCATTTTCTTTAAGTACTATCTCATTCTTTATAAAATCGTAATTTTTTCTGTCTTTATAAGGATGATAACCATAGACATTGAAAGTTTCTTCAACATACCAATCATCTTTTGCGATAATTTTGTATGATGTATCATCTTTAATGATACATTCAACATATTTTCCATTTTCATCACGGAAATGAGAGACATTATTTTCATCGTCCGTGATTTTCTTTATTATCATTATCTCGTAGTTTACCTTTTGTGAACGTTTTCCCTCTTTCTGTTTTTTCTCATTGGTTTCATAGACTTCAACAGGAAATTTAACCTCTTGCCGATTTTTTTCAATGGCGTTATTATATATTTCAAAAGCGTTTAATCTCCACCAAGCAGAACCTAAACTCTTAACACGTTTACCATTTTTCGCTATGATAACCATATGGTAACCATAGACATCACCCATTTTTTCGCGTCTTTTAACTTCCACAGCACGTCTTTTAACATAAGAACGTCTGTTATACATTTTTTTCTTACGTTTTTTTTTCTTTTCACGTGCCAATCTCTTTTTTTCTTTTTCTTTTTCTTCGCGTTTCCTCTCACGTTCTATACGTCTTGCTTCTTTTTCTGCTTTCTCCCTTTTTAAACGTTCAAGTAATCTACTCATAATATTTTATAGCCTTTTTATGAAATTATTCTCTACTAAATTTTTTTATTAGAAAAATAAGTAGTATATTTGTAACGATAAATAGTTTTAATTCTTTAATTTAATAGTAATTATGGCAAAATTATTTGATGTAAGTGAAGAAAACAGAGATTTAATTGACGTTATTTTTCAAGAAACGAAGTTACATAATGTAATTAATTTAGTGATTAGGGGAAAAGCCAAAGACAATCACGGTAAAATTCTATGGCTCCAAAGAGCAGGTGATATTGCAGAGGATTTTGGCAAATGCCCAGGTACTGTTGTATGTTTTGTGTATGAAGAGGCTTTTGACAGACTTGATGAAGACACAAAACGAATGTTAGTAAAGGATGTTATTGCAACGTTAAGTTATGATTATGATAAAGACAAAATTGTCATTGGTTGTCCACAGATTATAATTACGGTTGCAGGAAGAAGGGAATACGGAGAAGCGTTGCTTAATGCGTATGAAACTGGTCTTATGGCAATCGCACAGATTGAAGATGAAAAAAAGGAAGAAAAGGAACGGCTAAAAGAGAGAAAAGCTGGTAAGAAGAATAACTAATGACACAATTAATGTATAATGGTGATTGTATCACAGTAATGCGTTTACTTATTAACAATGGTGTAAAAGTTGACGCTATTATCTGTGATATACCTTATGGGATACATAATAATAAGTTTGATACTGTTATACCTTTCGAAGAAATGTGGGATTGTATCAAATTATTGGTTAAACCTAAGGGTAATGTTGTTCTTTTTTCGGGTGGCATTTTTACGGCTAAACTTATGTTAAGCAATGAAAAACAGTTCAGATATGAACTAATATGGAAGAAATCTAAATGTGGTTCTCCGTTAACGGCCAAATATATGCCTTTAAAAAAACATGAAAATATTCTTGTTTTTGGAGCACCGGCATCATACTATGAACCGCAGATGCAAAAAGGTACACCATATAAAAGAAAATATACACCAAATAAGGTGAATAATATGAACTATGGCATTGCAGGTGTTGAAACCGATAACAAAGGTACACGTCACCCAACTACTATATTAGATTTTCCGCAAAAGTGGAGAAGACAAGACCAATTGCATCCAACACAGAAGCCTGTTGAATTAATGGAGTTCCTTGTTAAATCATATTGTCCAGAAGGTGGTACAGTACTTGATTTTTGTGCTGGTAGTGGCAGTACCGGGGTTGCTTGTGTTAAGTCAAAAAGAAATTTCATTGGTATAGAAATTGATGAAAAGTATTTTCAAGTAATGAAAGATAGAATTGAACATACAAAAATTGAAATTGAAAATGAAAGATGATTTTAAAAAATATGCAGAGTCTGTTGGCGTAAGTTCAAGTGTTCTGAACGATTACCGTAAAGTCTATGGTTACATTAATCCTTATGTAATAGAAGAAAGACAGATGAATATCACAAGTCTTGATATTTTTTCAAGACTAATGCTGGATAGGCAAATTTTTCTGGGTACTGAAATAGACAGTGATGTTGCAAATATTGTTGTGGCCCAACTGTTGTGGCTTGACCAACAATCAAATGGTGATATAACCATTATTTGCAATAGTGGTGGTGGTAGCGTTTATGATGGACTTGCAATCATTGATACAATGGAATACATTAACTCAGATGTTTCAACAAACGTTGTCGGTATGGCTGCTTCTATGGCTGCTGTTATTGCGAGTAGCGGAACAAAGGGTAAAAGGTATATTCTGCCCCATTCAAGATTTATGATTCATCAACCACTATCCGGTAGTAATGGTTATAAACAGGCATCTGATTTGGAAATTCAAGTTAATGAAATTAACAATTTAAAGAGAGAGATATACGAAATCCTATCAGAAAATAGTGGTATTAGTTATGAGGAAATTGAGAAAATGTCAGATAGGGATAATTGGCTTACTGCCAATGAAGCAATTGAAAAGGGTTTTCTGGATGAGATTATAACTAAAAAGTAATGGCTGAGAACAAAAACATAGGAGAAGAAGTAGTTAAAGCCTTATTTAATAAGGAACTACGTGAGAAACCTACATTTTCTGAAGAAATGCAGAAACATATTGAGAAAGAACTTCAGAAAATGATTGATGAATATAATAAAAGATTAAATCCTGTCGAAAAGTAAGACAGGATTAGTTCTTTTATTTAGTTGCAATGGTTATTGTTTAGGTTTTCTTATTATACGTCTAGTTTTTCTAACACCATTACTTGATTTAGGTGTAACGGTTTTAGTTACCTTATTTGTACTTGTTGCAACTTTCTTTTTACCACATCCACAGCCCATTTTATTCTGTATTTTAAATTTTATTAACATTATATCAATATATAAATATGGGGCAAAAATTTGTTTTTTCAAGATTTTATTAGTATATTTGTGAAAGATTAAGAAATATGGTGACAAATATTATATATAATGAGGATTGTAAGGTAACAATGTTGGAGCATATCGATGAAAAGTCGATTGACATAATTCTGA
>Ga0247611_10007366_pt1 | contig 13850 bp, 8 predicted proteins | sample 177DNAGHGhighgp2_FD_192422 | JGI IMG/M metagenome (GOLD analysis project Ga0247611, IMG submission 192422) | Sheep rumen microbial communities from Palmerston North, Manawatu-Wanganui, New Zealand - 1770 DNA GHGhigh gp2 | ecosystem: Host-associated > Mammals > Digestive system > Stomach > Rumen ...
GCGCCGTATATAAAAACTGCAGAGGTTACCCCCTGCAGTCAATGGTTCAAAGGCGAGTGGTTTGAAACCAAACAGGTTATTTACCTGCCTCTCTAATCCGCTAATCCGCTAACCTCTAATCCGGTTATAGTGTATAACCTATCTCCGCGCTGGATATAGATCTGTCCGTTGCGGAGTATTTTTTGTGCCTTGTCGGCGGCAGGCAGGTGTTGGATAGCGGTAGGTACCACCGGTGCATACTTAGTCATCATCGCGTCATGGAGGTACATCTCCAGCATGGTGTAACCGCTCGTATGACGCACATTATTGTCCGCCACCTCGGGATTACAACCGTTCGCTATTTCCCATACATCCGGCATACCGTCCTGGTCCGTATCGGTCAACGCTGCTACTTGCGGGTATTCAAAGAACCCTTCGGCATCGGTTTCCAGATCGATGATACCTTTCTTCTTGGCATTGGAACCCGTAAAGGTATAGGTATTATTGCGCGTCTCCCGTATCAAACGGCGTTCTACCGTGTCGCGCGGGAAACAGCCGACCGTATCCAGCACGGTCTGGAACGCCTCTTGTGCCGTTTGAAAATCGCTTGCAGCATAGGCATAACTGTCAAAATCATAGAGTCCGGAGAAGACCGTTGAGTCCGCATTGCAGTCCCAGTAAGGGGTCTTGGTGCGGATAAGCGTATCCACGCGCGCCTGGTCTGGGGTGTAGGTCTTGATAGTGACAGCACTCCAGTTATTATTCGTGGCTGTAGTCTCTCCTTGGAACACATTGCCGGATACATACCATTGGCTCGGACCCCGACTCGTATATTTGTCCCGTTTCTCATCTGCGACAAAGAAAAGTCGTTTATTGGTCGTGTTCGGACCCTTGATATAATAGTTGTTGACGAAATTGACCTCATGCACGGAGTTCTTTCCGTTGTAGAACTTGTCCTCTACGGTGTTCTCGCCGCCATGACAAGCCGTACTGCCGCCGTAGTAATTGAAGTTCACATTGTTGATATAGTCCAGATAGACCACACGGTCGTTATTGCGCGCACCGTTGAAACGACACGAACGGCCGTTGTTATGCGCCAAGAGGTTATGATGGTACGAAGCGGGCGAACCACCCCATTGACAACCGTACCCGCGGTCACCTTTGGGATGACCGGCACGGAATAAGCCTTCGTGCACGATGCAGTATTGCACGGTGAAGAAATGACCGTCGAAGGTATTGATATTCTCCTCGGTGGACCAACCGAAATCACAGTGATCCAGGATAAAATGATTGCTGTTCTCCGCTCCGAACGCATTCGAGGCGATCGTATCACCGTTCACATTTTTCTGTCCTACGCGAAAACGGATATTCTGCACGATGAAGTTCTCCGATCCACCCAGATTGACCTTGTTATGCGTGATGACGATACCCATACCCGGAGCCGTCTGACCGGCTATCGTGTAGTTATTGCGTTTGACACGCATTTCATTCACGAGCCGTATCTCACCTGTCACAGCAAAACAAACCGTGAGCGGTTCGTCCGGGTACTGCTTCAACGCCCAGCGAAGCGAACCTACGGTAGCACCGTTGGCATCGTCCTCAAGATTCGTGACATAAACCACCTTACCTCCGCGACCACCGGAGGTATATTTACCGAATCCTTCGGCACCCGGGAAGGCGACGATAGTGTCCGGCAACAAAGCGGCAGAAGCGATTACTGAACAGATGCAGCAAACTGCTGCCATAAGGAATCGTTGGGTACGGGAGCTGTAATGCATAGTTGTATCTTACTTACAGGGTGAATAAATGCTATTTGACGGGCATGGAGCGAGATGCCTCCATCGGGATTGGAACGCTTGGCGCCGTATTTGAGGTCGCCTTTGACCGGACAACCGATAGCTGCCAACTGACAACGAATCTGATGATGCCGACCTGTCTCGAGATTGATCTCCAGCAGCGTATAGTGCTCACCTTTGACGAGGGTCTTATAGGTCAGTACAGCCAGTTTGGCCTCTTTGGCACCGGGTTTGGCGATAAAACTCTTATTGAGCGTTTCATTGCGCGTGAGATAGTTCTCCAGCCGTGCTTCGGGTACTTTAGGACATCCTTGCACGATCGCCCAGTAGGTCTTTTTGATCTGCTCGTGACTCTTGAACATCTCGTTCAGGCGCGTGAGGGCTTTGGAGGTACGGGCAAAGAGCACCACACCACTCGTCGGACGATCCAGACGATGGGTCACGCCGAGAAAAACCTCACCGGGCTTGTTGTACTTGTCCTTGATATACGCCTTTACCGTCTCGCTCAGCGGTGTGTCGCCGGTCTTATCGCCCTGCACGATCTCGTTGCAGGTCTTGTTGACGGCAATAATATGGTTATCTTCGTAAAGAACTTCCATCATTTCATCATTTAGCGAAGCGGATCATTCCATCATTGACAGCTACGCTGTCTTACCGCCTCGTAGATAAACACACCTGCTGCCACACTCACGTTTAAGCTCTCGATAACACCCGTCATCGGCAGTCTGACCTGATCTGTACACAGCTTGAGATTCTCCTCATAAATACCTTTTTCCTCGCTTCCCATGACGATACAGGTAGGAACGGTCATATCGACATCCGTATAGTTACGGTCGGTATGTTCGGTAGCCGCCACAATACGCAAACCGCTCTCCTGAAGATAGGTCAAGGCATTCTGGAGGTTCTCCACCTTGCAAATCGGCAAACTATGCAACGCACCGGCGGACGCTTTAACCGCATCGCCGTTGATAGCCGCACTTCCGCGCGTACCTATAATAAGCGCGTGTACACCTGCGCACACGCAGGTACGGGCGATCGCACCGAAATTGCGTACGTCTGTTACACCATCCAGCATCATCAGCAGCGGTGTCTTGCCTTCGTCATAGAGACTCTGCACCAGGCTGTCCAGCGGTGTAAACTCGATAGGACTCAAGAAAGCGATCACGCCTTGGTGGTTTTTGTCCGTGAACTGGTTCAGTTTCTCGATCGGTACCCGTTGGATCTGCGTACCTGTCCCTTCGAGTTTGAGCAGCAACTCTCTGCCTATCGCCGAACTCATATCCCTGCGAATAAGCACTTTATCCAACACTTTACCGGCATCGATGGCTTCCATCACCGCGCGGATACCGAAGATCATCTCTTTCTCCGGCGGACGCTTGGTGTCGTACGATTTCTTTTTTTCAACTTTCAACATTCAACTTTCAACTTTATTAGTATTTTAGCCAATTGATAAATTCCATAGGATCCGTAGTGAAGGCTATAGGATCACCCATCTGAAAACCCCACTCGTTCAGTTGCACGAAAAACGGCTGGGCATTCGAACCGAATTTCTCCCGTTGAATTCGACTGTTTTCGGTACCTTCACTCTCGCCGTCATTGTCTGCATCCAAACGGTCATCTACATACAATTCGATGAACACATAGTTCTTTAACCGCGCCTTGACGCTGTCGTTATCGAGCACAAAGGCTTCCATCTTGCGACAGTTCACGCAACCGTAGCCCGTAAAATCGAGGATGACGGGCTTACCTGTTTGACGGGCATAAGCCATTCCTTCTTCATAGTCATGAAAAACCTCGCGATCCTGCACTTCCATAGGCGGTGCAAAGGCAGAGATAGCTTTCACCGGTGCACCCCATAAACCGGGCACAAGATAGGCGGCAAAAGCGAAGGAAGCCACGGCGATGATCTTCCCTACCCAACTCTTGCGGATCAAGTAGATACCAATGCCTGCAAAGCAGGCAATCCAGATAGCGATGAAGAGCCAGCGAGGGAGAATACCCCAACCGTACGTCATGTCGGCAACAGAGAGGAACTTGAGGGAGAGCGCCAGTTCGAGGAACGCAAGTGTTACTTTGAAGGAAGTCATCCAATCACCTGATTTGGGTGCACTTTTCATCCACTCAGGAAACATCGCAAAGAGCGAGAAAGGTAGAGCCAGCGCTACCGCAAAGCCTAACATGCCCATCGTCGGTGCCAAGAGGGATTTTCCTGCGGCTTCAACAAGCAGCGTACCGATGATCGGTCCGGTACAGGAGAATGACACGATAACCAGCGTGAACGCCATGAGCAATATACTCAGGAACCCACCGGTTGAACGAGCTTTGTTATCCAATGCCGTGGACCAGCTATCCGGGAGCGTGATCTCGAAAAGACCGAAGAACGAGAGCGCAAAAAGAACCAACAGCAGGAAGAAGAAGATATTCACTACTGCATTGGTACTGAGGTCATTAAGTGCCGATGCGCCAAAGAGCAGCGTGACTAATAAACCTAAACCGACATACAGCACAATGATACTCAGACCATACAAAATCGCGTCTTTACGACCACCGCCTTTCTTTAAGAAGAAGCTCACCGTCATCGGGATGATCGGCCATACGCAGGGCGTGAAGATAGCGAGGAGCCCACCCAGAAAACCGAGAATAAATATCCAAAGGAGTGACCTATCCCCGGCAAGCGATTTATCGCTGTCCTGTAGCGAAGCGTCCTCTCCCACACCATATTTCCACACTGCCGGAGAGATACAGTCCTTGTCATTGCAAGCAGTATAACGAATCGGCTGTGCCTCGGGAAGGGTTAGTATAAACGGATTCTCATAGATCTCTTCACCTATTTCTTCGTCCCCGACACTAATCAGTATCATGTGCCAGCCGTCTTCAAATGTAGCTGTCACCCGCACACTATCCCCTACCTCTTCTCCGCTCCAGATAACAGGATTGAGGATCTCCGCTGCCGCGAAAAGCGGGATAAAGGATAATAATATGATAAGAAGTCTTCTCATTCCTCTCGTCTGATATGGGCGCCGATGGCGTTGAGGCGGTTCTCGATATCTTCGTAGCCGCGGTCGATCTGGTCGATGTGGTCAATCTTACTCGTGCCTTCGGCACTCATGGCCGCAATCAGCATCGCGATACCGGCACGGATATCGGGGCTGGTCATGTTATTCTTCTTCAGTTGACGCTGATGGTCATGACCTACTACTACCGCACGGTGCGGGTCACAGAGGATGATCTGTGCGCCCATATCGATCAGTTTATCCACAAAGAATAGACGCGATTCGAACATCTTCTGGTGAATGAGCACGGTGCCCTTTGCTTGAGTTGCTACGACGAGCAGGACAGAGAGCAAGTCCGGCGTGAGACCGGGCCAAGGTGCGTCAGCCACGGTAAGGATCGAGCCATCCAAAAAGGACTCTATCTGATAGTGTTCCTGCGCAGGGATGATGATATCATCGCCGTCCACATCGATACGGATTCCAAGACGACGGAAGGCATCCGGGATGATTCCGAGGTCGCGGTAACCGACATTCTTGATGCGTAACTCCGAACCCGTGATAGCTGCCATGCCGATGAACGAGCCCACCTCAATCATATCCGGCAAAAGCGTGTGTTGGGCGCCGTGCAGTTCGCTCACACCTTCTATCGTCAGCAAGTTACTCCCCACTCCGCTTATCTTGGCGCCCATGTTATTCAGCAACTTGCACAGCTGCTGCAGATAGGGTTCGCAGGCCGCATTATAGATGGTCGTAGTACCTTCGGCAAGTACCGACGCCATGATGATGTTCGCCGTACCGGTAACAGAAGCCTCGTCAAGGAGCATATATGTGCCCTTAAGCTGCTTGCCGCTGAAACGGTAGGCCAATAACTCCTGGTCGTACGCAAAGGTAGCCCCCAGATTAACCATTCCTTGGAAATGGGTATCCAGACGACGCCGACCGATCTTGTCTCCGCCGGGTTTGGCGTAGGTTACTTCACCCAGACGCGCCAAGAGCGGACCGATCAACATGACCGAACCACGCAGTTTATTGCATTTCTTGAGGAAATCGGCGCTGCGCAGATAAGCTGTGTCGAGTTCACGCGCTGTGAAGGCGTAGGTGCCCTTTGCGAGTTTCTCCACACGCACGCCAATCGACGCGAGCAAGTCGATGAGGTTATTGACATCCAGGATGTTCGGTAAGTTGTTGATAACTACCGTTTCCTTGGTGAGCAGCACGGCACAAAGCACTTGAAGCGCTTCGTTTTTCGCACCTTGCGGGGTGATTGAACCATGCAGTTTATGTCCTCCTTCTACGATAAATGAAGCCATTTTAGATATAGTTTACTTCAGGGTGAATAGCTATGTTAAATTTCTCTTGAACGCTCTTGCTGACCGCGGCCGCGAGGTCGATGATATCTTGTGCGGACGCGTTATTGGCGTTCACGATGACGAGGGGTTGCTTGGGCCAAACCTGTGCACCGCCAAGCGTCTTTCCTTTCCAACCGCATTGTTCGATAAGCCATGCGGCAGGGATTTTCACGCCTTGCGGCGTCGCAAAATGCGGCATGTCGGGATATTGTGCAAGCAGCGCGTTCGCTTGTTCTTCGGGCACAAACGGATTCATGAAGAACGAACCCGCCGAACCGACTTCGCCTACTTTCGGTAACTTGCCATTCCGCGTCTCGATGATCTCTTCGCGGGTTTTGGTCGCATCACCGGGTTTGACTTTATACACCACGGAGGTGACGATATATTTGCCTTTCAGTTCATGTTTGAAAGCACTGTCGCGGTAACCGAACTTGCACTCGGCATTGGTAAAAACGCGTTCATCGAGGGTCTCTATGTCAATCGTATAGACACGGTCAATCACATCCTTTGCTTCGCAGCCGTACGCACCTACATTCTGTACCGCCGAGGCTCCTACTTCACCGGGGATGAGACTCAGTTTTTCCAAACCCGAATAACCCATATCGGTCAGTTGGGCGATCATATCGTCCAGACGCAAACCGTTTTGCGCTTCTACCGTCTCATCGTCGAGGAACTTCGCCCGCGCCATGCCGGAATGCAGAATTACTCCGTTGAAATCGGCGGTAAAGAGCAGGTTCGAACCCTGTCCTATATGCAGGATCCGTTCACCTTTATGCTCGGTAAGCGCCTGACGCAACTCGTCCAACGAGTAGTACTCGATGAAGGTCTTCGCTTTCGCATCTATACCGAAAGTATTATATGGTAATAATGAAATATCCTTTAATTCTTTCATTCGTTCAATCTTTCATTCTTTAAATGCAACACGCATCGCTCGGCATTCTCCAGTCTCCACGGGGAGATAATGAAACACTAACTACTTTGGGTCCGTCCGGCATAGCAGAACGCTTGAACTGCTGGGTGCAGAAACGGCGCATGAAGACCGTAAGCCATTTATCGATCGTGGCTTCGTCGTATTGGTCTTCGAAAGCCTGGCAGGACATGTATTTGATTTTCTCGCGGGTGAAACCAAAGCGCATAAAATAATACAGGAAGAAATCATGCAGCTCGTACGGACCCACTTTGTCTTCGGTCTTCTGCGCAATCTCTCCGTGCTCGTCGGTAGGCAAAAGTTCCGGTGAAACCGGCGTATCTACCACATCCAGCAAGATCGTACGAAGGGGTTCGGCGTAGATATTTTCTGCTGCATATTTAACGAGGTACTTCACAAGCGTCTTGGGAACACCCGCATTGATGCCATACATCGCCATCTGGTCGCCGTTATAGGTACACCAACCGAGTGCGAGTTCGCTCAAATCACCCGTTCCCACCACGATACCATTCAGTTCATTTGCCAGATCCATGAGGATGAGCGTACGGATACGCGCTTGTGCGTTCTCGTATGTAGCATCATGGATGTCCATGTTATGGGCGATGTCGTTCAGATGCTGCGTGGTCACCTCGCAGATCGATATCTCGCGGTGGGTGATACCCAGTTCTTTCATCAGTTGGAGTGCATTCTGATAGGTACGGTCGGAAGTACCGAATCCAGGCATCGTGACACCTACTACCCTGCTGCGGTCATAGCCCAACAAATCCGCTGTCTGCACGCATACCAGCAAGGCCAGCGTACTGTCCAAACCTCCGGAAATACCGAGCACCACCGTCTCCGAACGCGTATGCTCCCAACGCCGTGCGAGGGCGGAAGTCTGAATAGAGAACACATCCATGCAGTACTGGTCTTCCTTCCCTTTCTTAGGCAAGAACGGCATCGGGGAGAACGTACGATGGATCGGTTCGGTGCTTTCTTCTTCCCGCTCGATAGGCGCGACATTGATATGACGGTAGTGCCCTGCCTTGTCCTTGGTGAAGTTCGTATTCCGCTGCCGATCGGTACGCAAACGCTCTATATCAATCTCCTGAATAATCATCGTGCTCTCCCGCTGGAATCGTTCGCCCGTGGTCAGTATATCGCCGTTTTCGGCGATGTAGGTACTACCGGAGAAGACAACGTCAGTAGTGGACTCGCCTACACCCGACGAGGTATAGACATAGCCGCAATGCACGCGAGCTGACTGCTGTTTGATCATTTGTTTGCGGAAGATATGCTTACCGATGATGCAGTTCGAACTCGAAAGGTTGAAGATGATTTCTGCGCCTTGGATAGCTAATTGCGTGGAAGGCGGCAGTGGTGACCAGAGGTCCTCGCATATCTCTATACCAAAGGTATAGTTCCGTGTGCAGAAGAGTAAATCCGTCCCGAAGGGTACTTCTCCACTCCATATCTCAATCTTCGGAATACGCGGTGCGATACCGCCGGGCGTGTACTCGCGAGCCGCACGACCGGAAGTGAACCAGCGTTTCTCGTAGAACTCGCCTGTATTAGGCAGGTTGACCTTTGGAACTACACCCATCACTTCACCGTCTGTCATGACGAAGGCGCAGTTGAAGAGGTCATTATCCACTTGGAGCGGTGCACCAACCAGCACAATGATCGCTTTACCGCGCGTGTAATCGCATAGCGATTCCAGTTCGCGCATCGCGCTCTGCTGCAAGGCTTGGGTGAAGAACAAGTCCGCACAGGTGTAACCCGTCAGACTCAACTCCGGAAAGCAGATCACCTCCACACCTTCCTCAATCGCTTCATCAATCTGAGCACGTATCTGCTCCGCATTATAGCGGCAATCGGCCACACGCAGAGTCGGCACAGCTGCCGCTACTCGTACAAATCCGAAATTCGTATCCATAAGCACACATTTATTTGCGGCTGCAAAGTTACGCAAAATTTTTCATATATGCAAGCGCGCGCGAATTTTTTTTATAAAAAAGAGTTCCCTCTTGCGTATATCATTTTTTTTCACTACCTTTGCAGCCTAATTTGGATGATTATGGCTTTTACGCATTTACATGTGCACTCCCATTACTCGCTCCTGGACGGTTTGAGTAAGGTGGAAGAGATAGTGGATAAATGTATCGACAGCGGTATGAACGCGGTCGCGTTGACCGATCATGGTAATATGTACGGTATCAAGGACCTGCTGGATTATTGCAAGAAGAAAGAAGGTTTCAAACCCATCGTGGGTGTAGAGGCATACTGTGCCCGTCGGGGTCGTCATTCAATGAATGATGACAAGGCGGTGAATGGCGAAGGGCGTACCTATGTCATTGACCGTTCGGGATGGCACCTTATCTTGCTCGCCAAAAACATGACGGGTTACCATAATCTTTGCCGCATCGTGTCGCACGGATACATGTCCGATGCGTTCTACCATACCCCGCGTATCGATAAGGAGTTACTGGAGAAATGGCATGAAGGTATTATCTGTTGTTCCGCATGTCTGGGTGGTGAGATTCCCCAGAAAATCCTCGATGGAATCGCGAAAGGTAATGATTTCAGTGAAGCGGAAGAAGCGGTTAAATGGTTCAAGAGCCTCTTCGGAGAAGACTATTATATCGAGATCCAGCGCCATGAGACGCAGAAACCCGGAGCCGATGTGGAGGTGTATGAACGCCAGAAACAAGTCAACCCCATCCTCATCGAGTTGGCGCGTAAATACGATATTAAGATCGTGGCTACCAACGATGCCCACTTCGTAAACGAAGAGGACGCAGAGGCACACGACCGACTCATCTGTCTCAGCACCAACCATTATGTGAACGATGTCAATCGTATGCACTATACCAAGCAGGAATGGCTCAAAACTCCCGATGAAATGGCGGAAATCTTTGCAGACATCCCGGAGGCGCTGGAGAACACGCAGGAGATTGTGGATAAGGTGGAAATCTATGATATCGACCACGGGCCCATCATGCCGAAGTTCGATATTCCCGAGAGTTTTGGTAAAGAGGAAGATTATCCCGATCGTTTGGCGTTCGAGAGTGCTTACCTGCGCTATCTGACCATGGAAGGCGCCAAAGAGCGATACGGACAAGAGCGATTGGACAGCGATGAGGAACTCAAAGAGCGTATTGAGTTTGAGTTGAATACGATTATCTCGATGGGTTTCCCGGGATATTTCCTCATCGTCATGGATTTCATCCGTGCGGCACGCGAAGATCTGGATGTATCCGTAGGACCGGGTCGTGGTAGCGCGGCCGGTTCGGTAGTAGCATACTGCTTGAAAATAACCGACTTAGACCCGCTCAAATATGACTTACTGTTCGAGCGTTTCCTCAATCCCGATCGTATCTCCCTACCCGATATCGATACCGACTTCGAAGATTGCGGTCGTGGCAAGGTGCTGGATTATGTGAGTCAGAAATACGGCGAGACGCATGTAGCGCATATCGTGACATACGGTAAGATGGCTACCAAATCGGCGTTGGCCGATGTGGGTCGCGTACAACAAGTGCCGCTTTCAAGGGTGAACGAGTTGAAAGGAATGATCCCCGACCGTGATTTCCCGGATTCGGTGCTCAAAGGTCTGCCCGAAGGCGCAAAAAAGCCGAAAGTGAACTTGCGGAATTGCTATAAGTATATCGAGGAACTGAAACGCGAGTACGAGATGGGTGACCCCAACACGCGCTCGATGCTGGAGTATGCCGCACGATTGGAAGGAACGATTCGCCAAGTGGGTGTACACGCCTGTGGCGTGATCATCGGTGCGGATGACCTGACGAACTTCGCGCCCCTCTCTTCGGTCGAAGACAAGAACAGCAAGAAGCGTGTGCTTGTAACCGAATACGACGGACATGTGGTGGAGTCGGTCGGTCTGATCAAGATGGACTTTCTCGGACTCATCACGCTGACGATCATCAAGGAGTGCTTGCACAATATCAAGAAAGCGCGCGGCATCGATATCGACATCGATCACATCCCTATCGACGATGAGTTGACCTACAAACTCTTCCAAGAGGGTCGCACGGTAGCCGTGTTCCAGTTCGAGTCGGCAGGTATGCAGAAATATCTGCGGGAACTCAAACCCACTGTCATCGGTGACCTCATCGCCATGAACGCCCTCTATCGACCCGGACCGATGGATTATATCCCGCAGTTCATCAAGCGTAAGCAAGGACTGGAGAAGGTGACCTATGACATTCCCGTGATGGAGAAATACCTCAAGGACACCTATGGTGTCACCGTCTATCAGGAGCAGGTCATGCTGCTGAGTCGTCTGCTGGCTAACTTCACCCGCGGCGAGAGTGACAAACTCCGTAAAGCCATGGGGAAGAAACAGATGGCGGTGCTGGCAAGCCTCAAAGACAAGTTCATGACTGGCGGCCAGGCCAACGGACACGATCCTAAGATACTGGAGAACATATGGGGTAAATGGGAGAAGTTCGCGTCTTACGCCTTCAACAAATCGCACGCGGCATGTTATTCGTGGGTGGCTTACCAGACGGGTTATCTGAAGGCCCACTACCCTGCAGAATTCATGGCGGCGAACCTCACCGTCCATAAGGACGATATCAAAGAGGTGGCCAAACTCATGGACGAATGCCGGGCGTTGGGTCTCTCTGTGCTCGAACCCGACGTGAACGAGTCCGAGTTGACCTTCACCGTGAATAAAGAAGGTGCCATCCGGTTCGGTCTCGGTGGTATCAAAGGTGTAGGAGAAGGAGCCGCAGAAGCCATCATCTCCGAGCGTGAGAAGAAGGGCAAATATACCGGTATCTTCGATTTTCTGGAGCGGGTTAACTTACAGAGTTGTAACCGCAAAACGATTGAAAATCTGGCACAAGCAGGTGCTTTTGAGTGCTTTGAGGATATCTATCGTGAGCAGTTCTTTGGTCTCGACGAGAATGGTAACTCTGGATTGGATCTGCTGATGAACTATGGTAATAAATGGCAGGCGGACAAGGAGAATAACGCCAATTCGCTCTTCGGTGATTTGGACCTGGAGGTAGAGGTGAAGCACCCTGACCTGCCGCAAGTAGCTCGTTGGGATACGATTGAGCGACTCAACAAAGAGAAGGACCTGATCGGTATCTATCTGTCCGCTCACCCGCTGGATGAATACGAATACGAGGTGCGCGAGTTATGCAATATAACCGCCAACGATCTGGCGCAATTCGATACCTGGCGTCGTCCGGACGCACGTGAGGAAGCAGAGAAACGGCTACGTGCCGAACAAGCTGAGAGTGAGGAGAAAGTGCTACTTCCGTCCGAATTCATCGCAGCGCATAAGAATCAGGCATGTCTCTTGGGTGGCCTGATCACCCAAGCGGAACAGTTACGGAGTCAAAAAGGCAATCCTTACGGGCGTTATACGATTGAGGATTATACGGGTAGTTACCAATTCGCCTTGTTCGGAAACGCCTATTCGCAGTTTGCGCATCTGATGCTCAAGGATCTGTTTGTGATGGTGACGGGTGTAGTACAGCAGAAAGGCGCGGGTATGAAATGGTTCAAAGAAGGCAAAGATGAGGAGGCAGAGTTTGAGTTCGTTGTGCAACGCGTAGATATGCTTTCGGATGTACAGGATAACCGAACGGACGGACTGAACATACGCCTTTCGCTTAATGCTGTCACTCCGGAGACGATTGACGAACTGGCTGATTTAGTGGATGCTAACAAAGGTAAAGGACGACTCCATGTGAGTGTCTATAATCCCATCAATCGCCAGCAAGTGGCCCTCACCAGCCGCAATCATGCCATCCGCGTCACACCGGCTTTCTATAAATGGTTGGACCAAAAACGCGCCGAAGGCGTACTGACCTTCAACGCCGCGCAGAAAGGGTAATGAGTTTCAGCGAAGCTGTCACATATCTCTATTCGTCCCGTCCGCCTTTTCATCAGGTAGGCGCAGCGGCGTATAAACCGGGTCTGGAGAACACCCTCCGATTGATGGCGCATGTGGGTAACCCGCACGAACAGTTGAAGGCGATTCATGTGGCGGGTACCAACGGAAAGGGTTCGACCTCCCACCTCATCGCAGCGGTTTTACAAGCATCAGGATACAAAGTGGGACTCTTTACCAGCCCGCATCTGGTGAGTCTGACCGAACGGATCCGTGTTAACGGTCAACCCATCCCGGAGGCAGATGTAGCCGAATTCATCGAACAAAACAAAGACTTTCTGGACACCCTACAACCCTCTTTCTTTGAGACCATGACGGCCTTGGCGTTCGCCTATTTCGTGCGGGAGAAAGTAGATATAGCCGTGGTGGAAGTAGGACTTGGCGGACGGCTCGATAGTACGAATGTAATCACGCCGATTCTATCTGTCATCACCAATATCGGCTTGGATCATACGGAGTTTTTAGGCAACACGCTTGCAAAGATTGCCTCCGAGAAAGCCGGTATTATCAAACCGCATATTCCCGTTGTCATCGGAGAAAGTCATCCGCAAACGATGAATGTATTCTTAGCCAAAGCGAAAGAATGCGATGCAGAGATTTATTTTGCCGACCAATGCGAGTACCTGCGTCGAACGCGTTTGCGCGTAGCCCCTGAATGCGAGTTACAAGGCATCTACCAGGAGCATAACCTGCAAACGGCTTTCGTGGCGTTGCGGGCATTGACCAATTACCAATTACCAATTACCAATAAATCCATTTCATATGGATTTTCTCATGTGTGCACCATGACCGGTTTACGCGGTCGTTGGGAGACGCTGTATGAACATCCCCTCACCATCTGCGACACGGGACATAACAGTCACGGCATTCAGTATGTAGCGCGGCAACTCAAGGAGT
>Ga0247611_10007367_pt1 | contig 13850 bp, 10 predicted proteins | sample 177DNAGHGhighgp2_FD_192422 | JGI IMG/M metagenome (GOLD analysis project Ga0247611, IMG submission 192422) | Sheep rumen microbial communities from Palmerston North, Manawatu-Wanganui, New Zealand - 1770 DNA GHGhigh gp2 | ecosystem: Host-associated > Mammals > Digestive system > Stomach > Rumen...
CCCAGCGTTCGCCCAACAGGAGGGCGCCGCCTATGCCCAGGGCGGTAGCCACGGACGAGAGGGAGTCGGTGCGATGGTGCCAAGCGTTAGCCTCCAGCGCCGAAGAGCGCACACGACGGGCCACGGCAATAGTGAGCCAGTAGATGAGTTCCTTGGCCGCAATGCTGACCAGCGCTGCCCAAAGTGCGATACGTCCCGGCGTGTGTAGCGGCGTGCCATGCATGGCAGACAGGATTTTCTGCACCCCCTCGGCCAGCAATACCCCACCCGCTGCGAGCAGCGCCAGGGCGACGATAGCAGTAGCGAGGGTCTCGTACTTACCATGGCCGTAGGGATGATTATCGTCGGCAGGACGTGCGCTGATACGTACAAAGAGGAGCACGACGAAGTCGGTGAGCAGGTCGGATAGCGAATGGACGGCATCGGCTATCATGGCGGCCGAAGCACCCAGGATGCCGGCAGCGAACTTAAAGACCGTGAGCAGGATGTTGACGAGGCTGCCCCAAAGCGTAATACGATAGATTTGATTTTCGCGATTCATAAGGCGTTTTCAAAAAATCGCTGCAAAGGTACGAAAAAAAGGTGAAAGGTGAAAGGTGAAAGGTGAAAGCAGAGGGGATTTTATACTGCAATGCGTGTTTTTTTCATTATTTTTACGCGTACGCTTGCGTATATGCGAAAAAAGTTGTATCTTTGCACCCAAATTATGTTTAAAACATAGCTTTCATGAAGAAACAAATCTTATTATTGGCTTGTGCGGCGATAGCAGCATGCACGGCATGGGCAAATGACTCGGAGTACTATACGTCCGGCAATCAGTTAATACCGCTGAAGCAGACGACGATTCGCGTGACGAAAGAGGTGCTGAGCATAGACCTGCGCGACGACGGTACGGCTTTCGTGGATGTGCAGTATGAGTTTACGAATCCTGCAAAAGAGGCCAAGACGATATTGATGGGTTTTGAGGCCGATCCTCCGTCTTCCTACGGCGACGACGATGAGCAGAATACCAATAAATATGCCCATCCGTATATCAAGAATTTCTCCGTGGAGATGAACGGGCAGAAGATAGCCTATAAGAACGCCATTAGCAAGGTGGGCGATTTTCGTCCTGTGAAGAAGCCGATGTATCTGTGCGCTGAAGCTGCCGAGGACGATGATACGATGAGAGATCTGGCATATGTCTATTATTTCAACGCCACCTTCAAGCCCGGCGTGAATAAGGTGCATCACACGTATCAATATAAATTAGGTATGTCCACCTACCATTTCTACTTCCTGGACTACAAACTCTCTCCGGCGGCACGCTGGGCGAACAAGCAGATAGACGATTTCACGCTGATCGTGAACGCTAAGAAGACGGCCAAGCACTTCTTCGTAGGGACATCGAATCTGCCGGGCATGAAACCGGAAGTGGTCAGCGGAAAAGGTAAGGTTCGTAAGTCGAAACACCCGTGGGAGGAAGGCGTTTATGAATGGGAGATGGCCCTTCGCAACGGTTCGATTCGCTTTCATGCCAAGAATTTCCGTCCGAAGGAAGAACTGCATCTTCATTCCGGTCTGCTGTTTGGGAGCCTGAAAGCTACGTATGATCGTAGCATATGCATGGCAAGCTACAATGAGAATCAGGGATATAGCGAAGATTTTCTGCTGCGCGTGATTCACAACCTGCCCTATGCCAATCGTGGACGCGTGTTCAAGGATGCAGCATTGCAGAAATTCTTTGAGTCGTGCTGGTGGTACATGCCGGATCCGAATTACAAAGACGACTCCAGCGACTTCACGAAGTCGGACTGGGAGTACATCTATTATAAACTCGAATAATGTTTAACAAAAAGAAAGATAAAATTTATGGCATCATTACAATCTATCGGCGCGCTGTATAATTCGCTGACCGCCGGCAGTAAAATCATCGGAACAGTAGTGACCGACTCCGACTTCCGCATCGACGGAATAGTGGAGGGTGACGTACAATGCAAGGGTAAAATCGTGATTGGCGAGAAGGGCGCCGTACAGGGTGACCTGAGTTGTCAGAACGCAGACGTACTGGGCTGCATAGAGGGTGCAATCAAGGTGGACGGTACGCTCTCGCTCCGCGCCACGGGTAGCATCAACGGCAACGTACAGACCAAGGTGCTGATTGTAGAACCGAAGGCACAGTTTAACGGTTCGTGCTCGATGAAGCAAGTGGCTCCGGAACCCAAGAAAGGTGCTTCCGAGCACACCGACAAAGAGCCCAAAAAAGAGGAGCCTAAAAAGCAAGAACCCAAGAAAGAGGAACCTAAGGTAGCGCCCAAGAAAAATGAGCCTAAGGCAGAGCCTAAAAAGGAGCAACCCAAGAAGGAAGAGCCGAAGGTAAAGGAGCTGGACCTGAAGGTAGAGGAAGTGAAGGTAGCGGACATCAAGGTGGAGGAGCCGGTGCTGGCCGTGAACGAGAGTTCGATAGGCAACGGACAAGAGGAGAATATCATTACCTTCATCGACGACGAGCCGGAGATAGTGGCTGTGGAAGCGTGATAATGGCGAAAGGCGAAAGGTTAATGGCTAAAGGTTATAGTTATGAAAATTAAACCGTTTAAGGGTATTCGTCCGCCGAAGGAGCTGGCGAAGCAGGTAAGTAGCCGTCCGTATGACGTGCTCAACTCAGACGAGGCACGCCGCGAGGCAGCCGGTAATGAGATGTCGCTATACCACATCATCAAGCCCGAGATCAACTTCCCGGAGGGTACGGATGAGCACGACGAGAAAGTGTATCCGTCGGCCGTGGAGCATTTCCACATGTTCCGCGAGAAGGGATGGTTGCGTCAGGACGAGAAAGAGCAGTACTACGTCTATGCCCAGACGATGAACGGACGGACGCAGTACGGACTGGTAGTGGCTGCATGGGTGGAAGACTATATGGAGGGGCGCATCAAGAAGCATGAGTTGACCCGCCGTGACAAGGAGGAAGACCGCATGAAGCACGTGCGCGTGAACAATGCCAATATAGAGCCCGTCTTCTTCGCCTACCCCCACCGCGATGACCTGGACGAGATCATCCGGAAGGTGACGGCCCAAGAGCCGGAGTACGACTTCGTAGCCGCACCGGAGGGATTCGGTCATACGTTCTGGGTAATCAGCGACGACGAGATGATACAGCGTATCACCCGCATCTTTGAGGAGATACCGGCTATGTATATCGCCGACGGCCACCACCGTTCGGCAGCCGCTGCGCTGGTAGGCAACGAGAAAAAACTGCAAAACCCGCATCATACGGGCGAAGAAGAGTACAACTACTTCCTGGCCGTTTGCTTCCCCGACAACCAGCTGAACATTATCGACTACAATCGCGTAGTGCGTGACCTAAACGGCATGAGCAGCGAGGAGTTTCTGAGGGCATTGGAGCAGGACTTTGAGGTGGAGAAAAAGGGCAAAGAGATCTACAAACCGAACCGGTTGCATAACTTCTCGCTCTACCTGGATGGCGAGTGGTACTCGCTGACCGCCAAGCCTGGAAGATACGACGACAGCGACCCGATCGGCGTGCTGGATGTGACGATCTCGAGCAACCTGATATTGGACAAGCTGCTGGGCATCAAGGACCTGCGTTCGGACAAACGTATCGACTTCGTAGGCGGTATACGTGGTCTGGGCGAACTGAAGAAGCGTGTAGATTCGGGCGAGATGCGCATGGCGCTGGCCCTCTACCCCGTCACGATGCAGCAGATCATCGACATCGCCGACTCGGGTAACATCATGCCGCCCAAGACGACCTGGTTTGAGCCGAAACTGCGCTCAGGATTGATAATACATGAACTAATCTAGGAGGACCTAGGAGAACCTAGGACGACCTAGGTAGACCTATGAGAAAAGCAATACTATACATACTGCTAGCGGCGCTGGCGCTGAGCAGTTGTAGCATCAAGAAGCGTATAGAGCGGGCAGATAAGAAATTCGCCATCGGCGAGTACTACGCCGCTGCCGACATCTACAAACAATGCTACAGCCGACTGAAGAGCAAGCAGGACCGCGAACTGAAAGCCCACGTGGCGTTTCGTCAGGGCGAGTGCTACCGCATACTGAACAACACGCGTGCGTCCACGGCTTATCAGAATGCCATTAAGCTGAAGTACCAGGACTCGATCGTCTATCTGCATGGTGCTCAGGTGCTGCACTACCAGGGTAAGTACAAGGAAGCGCAGAAACTATATGAGCAGTACCTGCAATACGATTCGGCCAGCTACGTAGCCCGTGCGGGTTATGCTGCCTGCGTGCGCATGGCTGACATGAAGAAGCAGCCAGGTCGCTACAAGGTAACGCTGAGCAAGGATTTTAACTATCGCAATTCGAGCAACTTTGCGCCGCAGTTTGTGGACGAGGATGCGTCGGTACTCATGTTCACGAGCAACCGCCAGGTGACCAAGAGCAAGAAGAAGCAGAAACGCGCCAGTAACATCACGGGCCAGCAGGTCTTCCAGCTGTTCCAGTCGCGCAAGAACGCGGCCGGACAGTGGGAAGACATCAAGCAGCCTGAGGGACTCTATTCACCCGGGAGCGACCAGGAGCAAGCTGCGCAGAGCAACGACTCGACGCAGCAGAGCGGCAAGACAGGCGGTGCGGCCGAGATGGGCGTATGCTGCTTCACACAGGACGGCAAGACGATGTACTTCACCTACTCCAAGGCCATGAATGGTCAGGATCAGGGAACGAAGATCATGTGCTCGCAGCGTGCCAGCGGTGAGTGGGGCGATCCGCAAGAGGTACGGCTGTTTCAGGACAGTACGATATCTGTGGCCCACCCCAGCCTGTGTCCGACGGGCGACACGCTCTACTTCGTGAGCGATGCCCCGGGTGGTATGGGTGGTAAGGATATATGGTTTGTGGAGCTGGACGGCAACAACTGGGGCGTACCGCAGAACATGGGACCGCAGATCAACACGACGGCAGACGAGATGTTTCCTACGGCACACCCGGATGGAAGTCTGTATTTCTCGTCGAACGGCCATCCCGGCTACGGCGGACTGGATATCTTCCACGCTGTAAGGAATACGGCCCGTCACGACTCCGTGAAATGGCTGCTGGTGAACATAGCAGAACCCATCAACTCGCAGGGCGACGACTTCGGCATGACCTTTGAGGGCAAGAGCCAGAACGGCTATATGAGTAGTAATCGCGGCGACAAGAAAGGTATCGACCGCATCTACCGCTTTGAGTTGCCGGAACTGGTCTATCTGCTGGAGGGTAGCATCACCGACAACCTGGGTGAACAGCTCTCGGACGCCGCGCTACGCATCGTAGGCAACGATGGCACGAACACCAAGGTGCAGGTACGGCGAGACGGTACGTTCAAGGTGCAACTGAAAAAGGACGTCAAGTACGCCATGCTGGCCACCTGTCGCGGCTACCTGAACCAACGTCAGACGCTGACGACCGAGGGACTGCGCGACAGCAAGACCTTTGAGGAGCATTTCCAACTGGCCAGCATCAGTCGTCCGGTAGGCGTAGAGAATATCTTCTACGAGTTCGGCAAATGGGACCTGACACCCGAGTCGGAACAGGGACTGCAGGCACTCGTCAAGATGCTGAACGACAACCCCAACATCACCATCGAGCTGTCGGCCCACACCGATATGCAAGGCGATGAGGGTTTCAACCAGACGCTCTCGGAGAAACGTGCGCAGTCGGTTTGCGCCTACCTGGTGGCACACGGCATCGCTCGTGACCGACTGACGCCCAAGGGCTATGGCGAGAGCATGCCCTACGTGGCCGACAAGCGGCTGAGCGAGAAATATACGTTTATCCCAAAAGGACAGGCGCTGGACCCGGCATTCATACAGAGTCTGCCGGAGAAACAACAAGAGATTTGCAACCAGATAAACCGCCGTACGGAATTCAAAGTGCTGAAGACCACCTACGGCATGTACTAAAAACAGGCCGTCAGCCATCAGCCGTCAGGTGCTTCCGAGCACTCCGGTAAAGGGCTGAATGCTGATAGCCGAAAGCTGAAAGCCAATAACTATTTATGAAACAATATTTAGACCTATGTAAGCGCGTGATGGAGGAAGGCACCCTCAAGCACGACCGCACGGGTACGGGTACCAAGTCGGTATTCGGTCACCAGATGCGATTCAACCTGGAGGAGGGTTTTCCGCTGCTCACCACCAAGAAGTTGCACCTGAAGTCGATCATCTACGAACTGCTATGGTTCTTGCAGGGCGACACCAACGTGAAGTACCTGCAGGAGCACGGCGTACGCATATGGAACGAATGGGCCGATGAGAACGGCGAACTGGGACCTGTGTATGGTCACCAGTGGCGCAGTTGGCCCGACTACCAGGGTGGCACAATCGACCAGATCAAGATGGTGGTAGATCAGATCAAGAACAACCCCGACAGCCGACGCATGATCGTAAGCGCATGGAACGTGGCGGAAGTCAATAAGATGGCCCTGCCGCCATGCCATAGTCTGTTTCAGTTCTACGTAGCCGACGGACGTCTGTCGCTGCAGCTCTACCAGCGGAGCGCCGATATCTTTCTGGGCGTACCGTTCAATATCGCCAGTTATGCGCTACTGCTGCAGATGATGGCGCAGGTGACGGGACTCAAGGCCGGTGACTTCGTGCATACCTTGGGCGATGCGCATATCTATACGAACCACTTCGAGCAGGTGGCGCTGCAGCTGACGCGCGAACCGCGACCGCTGCCCACGATGAAAATCAATCCGGAGGTGAAGGACATCTTTAGCTTCCAATACGAGGACTTCCAATTAGAGGGATATGATCCCCACCCGCATATTGCCGGACAAGTGTCCGTATAAATGGACAATGGAAAATTGAGAATTTATGATTTCGATAATTGTTGCAATAGCTGAGAATTATGCTATCGGTAAGCAGGGGGACTTGCTATGCCATATGCCGGAGGACCTGAAGCACTTCAAGCAAATCACGAGTGGGCATACCGTCATGATGGGTGAGCGCACCTACCTGTCGCTACCGAAGCATCCCCTACCCAACCGCCGGAATATCGTGCTGACGGACGTGCAAGGCAAAACCTTCGAAGGGGCCGAAATGGCGTACTCGCTGGACGAAATGCAAGCACTCGTTCGACCTGACGAAGAGGCCTTCGTGATCGGAGGCGGCATGGTGTATCGCCAGATGATGCCGCGGGCCGACAAACTCTATATCACCCATATCCATCATAGTTGGGAGGATGCGGATACGTTCTTCCCCGAGATCAAAGACACTGAATGGGTGCTGAAAAGCGCTGAAAGACATTCTGCAGACGAGCACAACCCTTATGACTACACTTTCGCCGAATATATTAGAAGGAGTAAAGGAGTAAAGGAGTAAAGGAGTAATGAATACATTTGCTGAAATAATATCCCCTATTCTATCGATTTCATCGCGGCAGGTGGCGGCGACAATCAGTCTGCTGGATGAGAAAGCCACCATACCGTTCATTGCGCGTTATCGCAAGGAGCGGACGGGTAGTCTGGACGAGGTGCAGATAGCGGCCATTGATAGCGAGTACAAGCGGTTGCGTGAGTTGAGCGACCGCAAGGAGACGATACTCAAAACCATTGACGAGCAGGGCAAGTTGACAGACGCGCTCCGGCAACGTATCGAGGCATGCTGGAACAGTACGGAACTGGAGGATATCTACCTACCCTATAAGCCGCATCGCAAGACGCGTGCGGATATTGCTATTGAGAAGGGTTTGCTGCCCCTGGCCGAAGAACTGCTGAAGCAGCGGCCGGGCAAACTGACCGCAAAAGAGGAGGACCTGCAGGGTGCGCGTGACATCATCGCCCAACGTATCGCGGAGGACGAGCGATGCAGAAATGCAATACGACGTGAGTTCAGCTACTCGGCTATCATCACGACCAAGCCGGTCAAGGACAAGGCCGAGACGCCGGAGGCACAGAACTACAAAGACTATTTCCAGGTGCGCGAACCCCTGAAACGCATCTCGTCCCACCGCTTGCTGGCTATCCGCCGTGCGGAGCAAGAGGGCTTTATTCGCGTAGATATCTCTCCCGACCAAGAGAAGGCGCTGGATAAGTTGGCCTATATCTACCTGAAGGCGCAGAACGAAGCCAGTTATCAAGTGGAATTGGCCATGGAGGACGGCTACAAGCGACTGCTCAAACCCTCTATAGAGACTGAGTTTGCAGCGCTGAGCAAAGAGAAAGCCGATACCGAGGCGATCCGCGTCTTTGCCGACAACCTGCGTCAGCTACTGCTGGAGGCGCCGCTGGGTCAGAAGCGTGTACTGGCTATCGATCCGGGCTTTAGGACGGGTTGCAAGGTGGTGGTACTCACCCCGCAGGGCGACTTGTTGCACCATGACGTGGTGTATCTACATAACCAGCAGTCGATGCAGACCCTGCAAGACCTGATTACGAAGTACCGCATCGAGGCCATCGCTATCGGCAACGGTACGGCCAGCCGCGAGACGGAGGAGATGGTTAATTTAGCTATCAGCCATCAGCCTTCAGATTTCAGACCGCAAGTGTTCGTGGTGAGCGAGAACGGGGCATCGGTATATTCGGCTTCTAAGTTGGCCCGTGAGGAGTTTCCCGACGAGGATGTGACGGTGCGTGGTGCCGTAAGTATCGGACGGAGACTGATGGATCCCTTGGCCGAGCTGGTGAAAATAGACCCTAAGTCAATCGGCGTGGGGCAATACCAGCACGATGTGGATCAGTCGCGCTTGAAGGAGAGTCTGCAGCAGACGGTGGAGAGCGTGGTGAACGCCGTAGGCGTGGATGTGAATACCGCCAGTCCGTACCTGCTGACATATATCTCGGGTTTGGGTCCTGCGTTGGCCCAGAATATCGTGCAGTACCGCGCAGCAAACGGTGCGTTCCCCAACCGCAAGGCGCTGATGAAGGTACCGAAGATGGGTGCTAAGACATTCGAACAAGCGGCAGGATTCTTGCGCGTAAGCGACGGTGACAACCCGCTGGACAACTCGGCTGTGCACCCGGAACGCTACCAACTGATCGAACGGATGGCACGCGATTTGCAATGCAAGGTAGAGGACCTGATGCACGATGGCGCGCTTCGGGCCAAGATAGACAAGAACCGCTACCTGAGCGAGGACGTGGGCCTACCGACGCTGAACGATATATTGCACGAACTGGAAAAACCCTCGCGCGACCCGCGAGCACAACTGGAAGAATTCCACTTTGACGAACACGTGCATAGCGTTGAGGACCTGCAGCCGGGTATGGTGCTGCCGGGCATCGTGACGAATATATCGGCCTTTGGCGCCTTTGTGGACCTGGGCGTACATAAGGACGGACTGATCCATATCTCCGAGATGGCCGACCGGCGCATCAAGGATCCACAGGAGGTGGTGAAGCTACACCAGCACGTACGCGTACGCGTACTGGATATTGACCGGGCACGAGGACGGATTAGCCTGAGCCTACGGCAAGTTTAAAGTTGAAAGTTTAAAGTTGAAAGTTTAAAATATATGGCTGACGACAAAAAGATAATTTTTTCGATGGTGGGTGTGAGTAAGACCTTCGCACCCCAGAAACGCGTATTGAACAATATCTACCTGAGCTTCTTCTACGGTGCTAAGATCGGTATTATCGGTCTGAACGGTAGCGGTAAGTCCACGCTGATGAAGATCATTGCGGGTGTGGAGAAAGAGTATCAGGGTGAGGTGGTTTTCTCGCCGGGCTACACAGTGGGCTACCTGGAGCAGGACCCGAAACTGGATCCGGAGAAGACCGTACGCGAGTGCGTGCAGGAGGGTGTGCAACCCATCATGGACATGCTGCGCGAGTACGACGAGATCAATATGGCCTTTGCCGAACCGGATGCCGACTTCGACAAACTGCTGGCCCGTCAGGCGGAGCTGCAGGACAAACTGGATGCCTCGGATGCTTGGAATATAGACCAGAAGTTGGACCGCGCGATGGATGCCCTGCGTTGTCCGGACGACAATGCCAAGGTCACTACCCTCTCCGGCGGTGAAAGACGTCGCGTAGCACTCTGCCGTCTGCTATTGCAACAACCCGATATATTGCTGCTGGACGAGCCTACCAACCACCTGGATGCTGAGTCGATCGACTGGCTGGAGCAACACCTGCAGCAGTATGCCGGAACGGTGATCTGCATCACCCACGACCGCTACTTCCTGGACCACGTAGCCGGATGGATCCTGGAGCTTGATCGCGGCGAGGGTATCCCATGGAAGGGCAACTACTCGTCATGGCTGGAGCAGAAAACGACGCGAATGGCGATGGAGGAGAAGCAGGCCTCGAAGCGTAGGAAGACCCTGGAGCGCGAGCTGGAATGGGTACGCATGGCGCCGAAGGCTCGTCAGGCCAAGTCGAAAGCCCGTCTGGGTGCGTACGACCGCATGCTGAACGAGGAGCAGAAAGTGCGTGAGGAGAAGTTGGAGATATTCATTCCGAACGGTCCGCGTCTGGGCAACAAGGTCATCAACGCCGAAGGCGTAGCCAAAGCCTACGGCGACCGCGTGCTGTTTGAGGACCTGAACTTCATGTTGCCGCCCAACGGCATCGTAGGCGTGATTGGTCCGAACGGTGCCGGTAAGACGACCTTGTTCCGCATGATCATGGGTATGGAGACGGCAGACAAGGGTACGTTCCAGGTGGGCGAGACCGTGAAAGTGGGTTATGTGGATCAGGTGCACTCGAATATCGATCCGGAGAAAACGGTCTTTGAGACTATCGCCAACGGAACGGAGTTTATCCGCGTGGGCGGCAAAGAAGTGAACGCACGTGCATATCTGAGCCGATTCAACTTCACCGGTGCGGACCAGGAGAAGAAATGCGGCGTGCTGTCGGGTGGTGAGAGAAACCGTCTGCACCTGGCCTTGACACTCAAATCGGAGGCCAACGTACTGCTGCTGGACGAGCCTACCAATGATATCGACGTGAATACCCTGCGTGCGCTGGAGGAAGGTCTGGAGAACTTTGCCGGTTGCGCTGTAGTGATCAGCCACGACCGCTGGTTCCTGGATCGTATCTGCACGCATATCCTGGCTTACGAAGGCGATAGCAAGGTATTCTGGTTTGAGGGCAGCTACTCCGACTACGAACAGAATAAGAAGATGCGTCTGGGTGACGATGCCGTAGAGCCGCATAGGATAAGGTATAAGAAACTCATGGAGAATTAAAAATTAAAAATTAGCGGTCTGTGACCGAGACGGAAAGGTGAAGACAAGGCCTTATATATTATTAATAGGTGCATTATGTGCACTCTCGGTGTGGGCAGAAGAGCCTACGCCCCTGCCGCCGACGATCAACGCGGCGCGGGGTGAGACCTACGGTCCGGCTCTCTCGGCCGACCAGCAGACGCTCTACTTCACGGGTCTGAACCGTCCGGACAACCTGGGGCTGGAGGATATCTATGTATCCACCCGCAACAGTCAGGGCGAGTGGTCACAAGCCCGATTGGTGAACGGACTCAACACGCCCTATACCAACGAGGCACCGATGAGCGTCTATGGTCGCACGATGTTGCTGTTTCGCGAAGGACGCATCATGGTGTCGGAGAAGGGCACGCACGGATGGAAGGAGCCCCAACCTATCGGACGAGCGCTGACGATCGGCAGTTGGCAAGCCGATGCGATGCTGACGCGTGACGGACAGGCCATGCTCTTTGCTGCCTATGAGCGAGGCGATAACGGCGGACGGGCGAGTATTAATATCTACGTAGCGCATCGCGACTCGACAGGCCGTTGGCAGAAACCTATCAGCCTGGGGCCCACGATCAATACCGAAGCCACGGAACGTGCCCCCTACCTGCATCCCGACGGACGTACGCTCTATTTCTGCTCCGACAGAGAGGGTACACTGGGCGGACTGGATGTATGGCGCACCACGCGTCTCAAGGAAGATAGCTGGACCGAATGGTCCGAACCCGAGAACCTGGGACCGGAGATCAATACAAAGGAGCAGGAATGCTGGTACAAGATTTCGAACGACGGCCAGTTGGCACTCTTTGCCGTAAAGGGCAAGAACACGCATCAGCTCTATCAGGTGGCCCTACCCCAGGACAAACGGCCCGACCCCATCGCCTCGATCTCCGGACGGCTGCTCGATGAGGACGGCCATCCGCTGGACGGCATGATCTACTGGGAAGACCTAGAGACCGGACAACGTATTGGTCAGATAGCTACCGACCCCGAGGACGGACGATTCTACATCACCCTTCCGCTGGGCAAACACTATGGCTACTACGCCGAGAGTTCGTACTGCTTCCCCCAGAGCGACAATCTGGACCTAAGCCAACAGGACTCGTCGATGCATATCGAGCATGATATCACCCTGCTGCTGAGTAAGAGTCTGCACGGGAGCGATAAGTGGCTGAGGCTGAATAACGTATTCTTTGACGTAGATAAATCGCAGATCCTGCCTACGAGCGAACCGGAGCTGAAACGTATTGCCGAGGCGATACAACGTTACGGCATCAGCGTGGTGGTAGAAGGACATACGGATAATACGGGTAGCGACGAACATAACAAAGCCCTGTCATTGGCGCGTGCCGAGTCGGTACGTCAGGCCTTGATACGTCTGGGATGTCGGCCCGATCGACTGAGTGCCGAGGGATTCGGCAGTTCGCGTCCCGTAGCCGACAATTCTACCCCCGAGGGACGGCAACTGAACCGCCGCGTAGAGTTGCGCCTGAAGCAACGACAATAAAAAAACAGAGAGCCGTTTCGGGCTCTCTATTTTTTTTTGCTACACGCAAATCGTCTTATGCCATCAGACCTGCTACCAGCGCAAGAATAGCGTAGAACTCAGGCAGAGCGGCATAGATCATCGTGTTGGTCATTACGTCATGACCGGCAGCGATGTTTGCAATACCGTTGGCGCAAACCTGACCCTGACGGATAGCTGAGAGCAGGAATACCAGACCCATACCCAGGCCGAGACCGAACAACAGAATCGGGTTGCTGGCCATCAGGCCCTTCATCATCAGGAAAGCTACGAATCCGTACAGACCCTGCGTAGCAGGAAGTGCGGAAAGGATCATGTAAGCAGACGATTTCTCTGCATTCTTCTTCAGACCGCCTTCTGCTGCATTGGCTGCAATAGTCGTACCGAAAGCCGATCCAACGCCGGACAGACCCAATATGAGGCCAAGTCCGAGATAACCTAAAATTTGTTCCATAATGTTTTATTGATTTTTATTGTTAATATTTTTCGAGTTATCGAAATATCGAAATACCGATATATCGAGTTATTTCTTAAAAGGTTGATAGAGTTTGCCGGTTCCCTCATAGCCTGCGTTCCTGAAGTACTCGACGAACGACAGACGCAGCGGGTGAACGAACGCACCGAGGCATGCCATCAGCAGGTTCAGCACATGACCAAAGGTGACGATCAGGATGAAGCCGATCCAGGTACCTACGTTCGGGTTCTCGCCCAGTACCTGTACACCCAGTTGATTGAACGCTGCACCCAGCATACCTCCGGCCAAGCCAAGGGCATAGAGACGGATATATGAGAGCACATCGCCCAGCAGGCCCGTAGTCATGCCGTATGTATCCCACAGACCCGCACCGATATTGATGAGCGGGTTGCGGCCCGGCGTATTGAATACGAAGATACCCAGCGCAGAGACAGCACCGATAGCGATCATGATCCACTTGACTGTTTCCGTCGGCAGCGAGAAGGTCATAGCCAGGATAGCGGTGCATATACCGCCTACGATGAGCAACAACCAGCCCCAGGTAGAAACGGTGTTCTTGAAGCCGTCACGCTTGGTATAACTGATGGCCTTGATGGTCATTGCCAGGATGATGTGCAGCACACCGATCACGAGGGCCAGTACCATCATTACGTCGTATTCGCCTATCTTGCCGTTCACGCCCAGGTTGTT
>Ga0247611_10007368_pt1 | contig 13849 bp, 17 predicted proteins | sample 177DNAGHGhighgp2_FD_192422 | JGI IMG/M metagenome (GOLD analysis project Ga0247611, IMG submission 192422) | Sheep rumen microbial communities from Palmerston North, Manawatu-Wanganui, New Zealand - 1770 DNA GHGhigh gp2 | ecosystem: Host-associated > Mammals > Digestive system > Stomach > Rumen...
CCCCCTGTACAATGTGACAACGACCGAAACAATAACACCCATTACCCACACAGATCCGCAAGGTCCCGGCCCAGCATCCGCTCCGTTGACTCGGTTGGTAAATGTAAAGAAGCGCCAGGCAAATGCCCAGCGCCTTCACATTACATATACGCACAGATCTTAATTACTGCATAGAAGATCCCAGCCCAGGTCATTAACCACATGGCAGCTTCAATCATCAGATCCTTCACGCTTCTTCACCCCTTCCCAGCATGTGGCCCGCAGCTCACATCCCCCCCATTCATAATTCTGTTTTTTGCAATAATAAATCTTTTGCTATCTTTTTCTATGCCGATAAAGTTTCTGTTTAATTTTAGTGCAGCAACCCCTGTAGTGCCGCTTCCCATTGTAGAATCAAGAATTGTATCATCTTCATTAGTATATGTCTTTATAAAATACTCACAAGCCGCCACAGGCTTTTGTTGCGGGTGTAGAGAAGATTTTTGTGTATCCCACTTAAAATTTAAGACATCTCTGGGATAACGGTTAGTATTTCCTCCACCAGATATTCCAATAACTGATGAGCCGTAATTTATTCCATTATCAGTATGCTTGGTAAATGAGTTAACAGGTTTGTGCCCTGTCGTTTTTTGAGGATGATAATGTGGTAGCTTTTTATAAAATATTAACACATTTTCGTGGCATTTTAAGGGCATTTTTTTTGCATTAAGGTGTCCAGTGCCCTTTGTTTTTTCAATAATCCACTCATATCTATATAGGCTCATATTGGAACAGGCTAGTATTTTATCAAATGGTGATTGTGCCCAAAGTGCAATTACTCCATTATCTTTAATAATGCGTGTATACTGTTTCCACAAAATCTCTAAATCAAGTGATTTATCTTTTTCATCCTGAGTTGTTCCATATGGAAGATCGGTAAGTATCATATCAATGCTATTTGCAGGAATATCATTCATGGCGATTAAACAATCATAATTTATGAGTTTAGCTTCATGATTATTTATGTGATAAGTTTCTATCATATATGTTAAACCACCTTTCTAAAATCATACTTCTGCATACACTGTCTAAAGTCAGTTCCTGTCAGATTATCTGAATAACAAATCTTGCCTTCCCGGATCCGCTGGGCCATCATCACCTCAGCCTTGATCTTACCGTTAAATCCATTTGATACCATAGGATCTGTGGAGAAGTCAGGTGTTATGAGCCTGTTAATCTTGCGTTCAGTGGTTCCCGGATAAACATACACGAAAGAACCACCTGTTTCACCATCAAAAAGCAGCTGCATAATAAACTTAAAGCCCCCGGCCTTAAAAGCCAACTCATACAACATATCATAATATTCATAAGGCTTTTTAAGTCTTGGTAGATCTTCAACATCCCATTCACCCTTAATGATTTGCTTGGAAGCCAGGCCGAAAAACATCTTGGATTTAGTTTCAACCACTTCACAGTTTTCAACAGCTATATCAACAACACCATTCTCACCATGTAAGTGATAGATATCAATAGATCCCGGCTGCTGTTTTAAGAACCTGTTCAAGTTCCAGCAGTCCACATAGGGACAGACCCTTGAAACAGTATTTCCTATTAAGAACACTTTACCATCCCGCAGACGGAAAACAGTGGAAACAAAATTCTGCAAGATGTTAGGTTCAGGCATTTCATTTGATCCAAGGTAGATCCTGCTGGTAAGGAATTCTTCATATATAATACTGTCAATATCCTGGAATACCTGGGATTTATATCTTTCATATAAGGTAAGCGCACAATATCGTCCAATAGGTTTATTATCGCGCTTGGGTAGATCATCCGGGCCTATGGAGTAGAAGTAGAAGTATCCCCTGTGTGCGGTTATTCCTATGAATTCCCCATCCGTTAGCTGGCTTATGGGCATATCATCAAAATAAGAAGCCACTTCCTTTTCCTTGATATCTTCAGCCCACCTTCTTAAGTAGACAAACCCCCGGCCTTCCTCATAGGCCTTCTTGATCACATAGCGCTTGACCGCGTATGACTTACCATTTGACCGCATCCCATACAGGATAAGCCAGTTACACTGTGTGTCAAGTAAAGGCTGCAAGTCATAATATTTCTGTTTTTCAAACATTAAAAAACCCCCTTCTTTTAATCTGTTCAGCTTCATTTGTTCTGAATACGTTGTTGTATAAAGTATCTAGCCAGTTATCAATTCTTGGTTCCGACAGCTGGTAACCTGTGGGCCTCATGTTTATCCCATATTTAAGATCTGACACAAACCCATCAGGATATATCACCCGCTTCATGTCTGTCAGGTAAGTGTGTTCCAGCTTATGCACTGACGGGTGATCCTTATCAAAAATAAAACCATCCCTGAAATTATTCATACATTGATCTAATGATAAAACATTATAACTTTGACCAGGCAGCATTAGACAGTCAACAGCACCCTTATTTATTCCGGCAACAGTCATGTATAACTTCCCATCACGTTCTTCCAGGTATTTCTTGGCCCCAAGACTTATAAATCTATCCCATGGTTCTTCATAGGTAAACTGCCCTAAAGGATGTTTAACACCATCAGGATCCGCGGGCCTAGTTCTTTCAAAATCAATGCCGTGGTATTCCATGGCTGCTTTTAGTCTTGCATCCGTTCGCCTGTTAAAATCTGTCCAGTCATAATGTCCTGTATAAAAAATACTGTCTGTATCGCAGTAAAGGACCCGACTGTCAATCTTTTCAATGGCTTCCCATAAGCGCCTTCTTGAATAAGCGGTTATCCAACACCCCACAGGATAAGAGAGAAAATACTTCTTGTTGTACCATATCCTTAATTTATCAAGCTCCTTGTTCACCTTATCAGCAGTCAGTTCTTCCATATACCACTGTTCAGGTCTATCAATGCAGAATTGCACCAGGGCTGAAAACAGGCTTGTCACCATCATACCAAAACAGCTGTTTATATACTGCTTACTTATGGCATACCTAATAGGATCCACACCCTTCAACATGGTCTTATCTTCATACAGCTTAAGTATATATTCTATAAATATAGTAGGAAGATAACGCTTATGACATACCCATGTTCCTTCACTTTCAATGCTGTCCCATTCATAATTATTGATAATGGTTATAAGATCCTGTTCAGTGCAAGTGATCCATAATTCATCAGCCTTAATCACTCTTCCGTTATCGTATAATGTGTTAGTGCTTCTTGACTTGCTGGAAGATATATAAGTGTTCCAGCTAACACTTCTTATGTTCTTGAAATGCAGCTTCAATATATAGGCCCTGTATTCAAATGTGTCAGGATCAGGCAGCCTGTTTCCTATGAATGACCACTTATTCAGCGGATAGGGATAAGCTAGAATAGAATAAGGATAACTGGAAGCAAAATCCACATGCTCCCCACCATCCGACACGATCTGCCCGGTATACTTCCTGTTTGAGTGCGTGTAGCCCCCTGCAAATATATCCTGGAAGCGTCTGTACTCAATAGCATCTTGCGGGATGCATTTGTGCATATCCTTCATATATTCATAGTCTTTTGTAACAATTCCCTTCACCACCCGCCTGATTTTGCCTGTGCTTGTGTTTGGAATATCCCACACATCTTTATATTGCTTCAGATGATCCTTTATCCCGGCATAGACCACCTGGCAATCCCTTTCACAATAGTCAAGTTCTTCCTGTGTCAGTTCCGTATAAGGTGTTCTGATCTTCTGTGTATAATCAAGTGTGTCCAGCTTCTTAAGGCCTAATTGCTTACCCCACTGTGCAAGTGATAAGTTTGTAAGGATATAGCTGCATTTAAATGTGATATTAGGGAATTCTTCAAAAATGACATACATGGGTTTGTGCGGGCTTCTTGCGAAGATCTTCTTAACTGTCAAGAAGTTTATAAGGAAGGCGAATTCATAAGCAAGGTTATGGATCCATATGATGAATTCAACATCCCCCGGAAGATCTTCCAGCACATTCTTGAAGCTGTAAATATTCCTATTATAATAGACCTGATCATTAAAGCTGAACTGCCATATATAAGGGAGTGAATACTTTTCCATGCTGTTCCAGTATTCTGAACTGCATCCGGGCCTGTATGATATAAGACCTTCCTTAGGATCCATCCAGGCGCTGGTGACTTCTATGTCATAAGTCAGGATATCAAGCGACTGCTTCACTTTCTTCCCGCGCCTGGTGACTTCCTTGGTTTCAATTTTCATATTCTTCATTTGATCAGAATATTTAATCATAAAATTCTTCCTCAAACACCCCAGCATCATAAGCCTGTTTCATAGCTGCTTCTGCATCAAGTTTCTGCCACAGGATCTGTGATGCTTCTGTCCTGTTTAAACCTCTTCCACTAGCTTCCTGGGCAGCTTCCTTTACTATTTCCACGAACCTGTTAAAAGGAATGTTATTCTGTTTAGCGAATTCCCCGGCATAAATAATATATTCACTGGGGAAGTATTCAGCAAGATCCGGGTTGTTTCCATACCAGTCCCACATCTGGTCATATTCTTCCTGTGACCAGTTTGTGCCATACCGCCTGTTTGCAGTGTCACGGGCCTTCTCATATTGCTGGCGCTTCTTCTCTTCATCAGCCTTCTTCTGCTCTTCCTCTTCCTTCTTGCGCTTCTGCTTTTCTTCCCATCCCTTCATTAAGGCAGCACTATCCACCCGCCAGGGCGCTTCTTCCTCTTCCGGCATGGTTTCATCTTCTTCAGGTTCCGAAGGCTTACGCTTCCAAAACTGCCACCATTTCTTCTGTTCCCTCTTCGTTTCCTCTTCCTGTCGGTTCCTTGTGAAGAAGTTTTTAAGTCTACTGAAAAATCCCATATCAATCACCCTCTTCCATAATTACATTATGATAATGCTGTGTGTTGAACATACTTAAGCAGTCAATAGTTCCCGGATTAAACATCTGCCGCTTCCCATGATCATCTACCAAAATAAGCCTGGCAGATGTAAGTGATATCTGCCTTACATTCTTCATAGATATTGACTTATCATCTATGGTTATGATATTTACATCAAACATCAAATACCCCCTTCACATAGTACAATATATTCATTCTTCACCTCTCAATCCTCGGAGTAACTGTAAACATTATCAATCTCATAACTATTGGAACAACAGTCAGGATATAAGCCCGTACACAATTCAGATAAATACTCATTAGCCAACTTTTCCGCCTCTTCCTTTGTGTCGCAGAAAAATGATGTTCTAATCTCTATAGTTGCTTCAACTTCCCATTCTTTATCAAAACTCATTCCTTATCACCTCTCATTTCTGCCCGTTCCTCGTCTTGTTTAAACCATTCGGTATCTTCTCCGGTGTTATGTGGACAATCTCTGCAAGGGCCAGAATAATCACATTCTATTAAACAGCCCCGGCATATAGCCAGGGCCGTTAGATTTGTGACAAACATTAGGTACTAGTGTGTTTACAGTTACGTCAATGTGTGGAATTATTACTTGAATTATGCTTCATCTATCACCCCACCTTCTGTGATATCAGGCGAAGGATCTGCCGGGGTATCCTTAACAGGATCCTGTTTTGCCGGGGGATTTTCAGCCTTTTCAACCTCTTCCAGCACGCTTCCCGGTTCCTGTTCCTTCTTAATTTCTACCTTTATCTTTTCCGCTTCCTTACGCGGGAAAAGTCTTTCATAGGCTTCATAATTAAACTTCACAGGATCACCCCCTATTCAATATCAATGAAGATCACGCGGTAAGAAGTGTTGCCGCCCTGGGTTTCAAAGGCTTCAACAGATGCAAGCGCCTGTTTTCCGTCAAGTATTTCCTGCACTTCATCATCCGTCAAATCTTCAAAGGTCTTAATATACCAATTGGGTATATTAACCCCCAGCAGGTCACCTGATCTGTTTACAACAATTGTCACTTCCTTACCATATTTCCCATTCTTGAAGAAGAAGCCCACTAACGGCATAGGATCAGCAACATCATTCACAAGATCCCGGGCCTTGATGTAAGTAAGATCTTCCAGCTTGATATTCTTTGGCAGTGTTTCGCGACCGCCAGCGCGTGTCTTTGATGATAAACTCATGTTTACCTTCCTTTCCGGGCCTTAGCCCCTTTTAATGTTAATGACTTCTATATCTCTATCATCATGAAGATGTAAGATATCTTCCAAAAAATCCAGCTTGTCATTCAGCCCCTGGAAGTCAATGTTAAGGTGTTCGGTCTTAAGATCAACAATTTCCTTCCTTATTCTCTTAAGCTGAATGGTTGCCAGCTTCTGATCATAGATCTGCATTAAAGCACCCCCCTAGTAAACTATACTAAAACATCCTAAATACTCATTATCGCCTGAAATTATGATATCAAGTATTTATGAATAAAAAATAGACATACCATAAATATAGTATGTCTATTCTATGAATAAATTATTACGTAAGTAGCTACTTAAGTAGGTCATTGACCCTTGCCCTTACCAGGGAATATATGGATGAAGCCCTTAAGTCATGACCATATCCAAACTTCCCATCAATCACCCTGTGAGCAATAACATCAATAGCAGCCTTCAGTTCTTCATCTTCCGGGGCTGGCTCCATCTGATCCCATTCATACAGCTTGTATCTTTCAATACATCTTATCAGTGTATCTGCATATGTGGGGCTTGTGGCATATCCATCTGCCTGAACATTCTTACAGGCTTTTTTGTAGTCCTTTTCCCCAACAAGGTTCTTATACCTGGAAGCCTTAAGAAACAGATCAGAATGGTCCTTGATAGAAGTAGCCCAGTCAGGATATTTACGGAAGGATGCATTAACCACAACATATTTACCATTTATAAATTCTTTAGTTTTCATGGTCACGAAGGACCCTTGATAAAATCCCTTCATTCCGAAAAGATTATTGGCCTTGAGTGTAAGCCCTGAAGATCCTGACCCACTTTCAATGAAGGCCTGGGCAGCTGTCAGGGAAGCCAGGATCCCTGACTGCTTCATATCCTTTATAACATCATCCTTTATTCTATTGAAGAATTCCTTATCCGTCATATGATCACCCCTTCCGTAAGAAGTCTTATAATCTCATCCTGTTCCCCATCAGTGGCCCCGCGAACACCCCGCAAGTGAATGGCCTTCACCTTGGTGTATCCACTGCACTGGTTAAGCATTACAAGAGAATTGGCTGGCATTCCTATATTAGCATCAACTCCATTTGCCATAGCTGTCTGTTGTCTGCTTATAATAAGGTATGGCTTCTTACATGCAAGTGCCCCGGCATTCCCTGAAAAGCCATTAGAATGCTCCACTTTTGATCTTAAGGCTGTCAATCCGGCTGCACCACCCAAAAGGGCCGGGGCTGCTGCTCCACCTGTCGCAACAGTTCCTGCTATACCCGCAGCAAGTCCTAACATACCTGTTATAATTCCCATGTAGGATCCACTTGACAATGGGTAACTTTCAGCCATTGAACCTGTGTACTGATACATCACACCCCCGGCCCCAGCATCCCTGGTCACTGATACAGTGGCAATCAATGTGCCTGTTATTACATCAATCCTGTATTTCACCCTTATGGTCCCGCGCATTACGTCAGCCACATCCAAAGACACTATACCCACAAAAGGCAGATATATCCTGACTTCTACAAAAGGCGCATAGTCAAATACATTAGCATTCTTTTCAAGTAGCTTCACAGTTCCACAGTCAACATCAATATACTGCTGATCAACCCACTTGGAAGGAACACCGCTATCAAGATATCCAACCTTTATATTAGAAGTCCCGCCTGTGTGTGGTGTGGCATATATCTTATGTAAGGATATAATAGCCTGCATGGGATCATTGAAGATCTTAAGAAGCTGATCCACAAAGTTGCTTGACCATAACCAGGCCCCAAATGACTGTATCTGCGCTTCAGTGGGGTTATAAATTTTATATAACGCACTGGCTGACCCTGTCGGCAGTGGTGCTGCGGGTGTATTTCCTGACCCGGTTTCAGGCGGGTTAGGATTTTCTGTGGGGTTAGGTGTGGGGTTTATGATTTTTGTGGCAAATTTCGTCTGTGGTTCGTTTTCAGGATCCACAGCCCCTGGATGATCAGGATCTGTTGTGGGCTGTTCAGCAGTTCCACCAGTGGGCATAGCAACAGGGACATATATCCTGTCTGTTATGGTTCCATCATCGTTAAGTGTACCCTGTTTTATAGCATCATCCCACAGTTCAGGATACTGCTGCTTTAATAGATTTATGATCTGTGGTATGGTCATTTCCGGGGTTATCCCCTGGGGTACTGTGTCATATTGGTTGATACCTTCAATGCCACCAATGCCAGTTATACCATGATATATAAGCATGGGAATGTCATGGAACCAAAAATCCTGATTGTATCCCATTTCACTTTCAGGCGCGTAATTCCATATTCCCGCAAGTGTATTATAATATGCGCTATTATAAGCCCACTTGATATATACTCTTTCACCTGTCGGCAGTATGACATACCCTGTTGCACTTGTTCCCCACGTACCTGTTATATCAAAAGGTGATAAAGAAAACGCAAAGGCTGTAAAGTTATGCGCTCCGGCTTCATCATTTGAAGCCAGGAAAATAAAAACATCTTCTTCATTATTATAAGCTGTGTATTGTGTGGGTGATCCCCATGTAAACGAAGCATTGTTCTTATAATAAGTCCAATGTCTTCCCACATATTCAGGAAAATTGAATGTGTCAAAAGGCTGCTCTTCTGACCTTGTGCAATAAGGCACATTATCTTCAAATGCCCCGCGATCTGCAAGATACTGAGCATATAAAGCGAGCAGATTTTCATCTACATACATCTGACCATCTTCATCAAAATGGGCTATGAAGTCATCATATCCTGAATAGTCATACAACCAATTGGTCACTTTTGTCTGCTTCCAGGTTTCCGGGTTAATTTCAGATAGATTGTGGCTATCCCAAAATTCAGGATTAGCATTATATAATGCACCATCTATCCACACACCTAACTTCATGCCTATTGCACCACCTACAACAGCAGTACCAACATGACCCAATACAGTGGCCACCCTGGATCCTGTTGCCACTGCTGTGGCTCCACTTGTTATCTCAACAGTTCCGGCTGTTGCACCTTCCACAACATTAGCGGGTACTGATAAAGTCTGCACAGCCGCTTCAGCTGCAACAGTATTACTGTTTATAGCTCCGGCTGCTTCTGCCGCTGCTGTTTGTGCTGCTGTATAATATGAAGGGCTTGCTTCCAGGGAATAAGAAAGAAGTTCCCCGGCCTCATTTGTATAAGTAGTTATTCCGGGAACCTGCTGAAGTATCCCGGCAACTTCGCTTGATCGATAACCTGTCCAGTTAGCCATAGTCAGCCACTGATCAGAACCCGCGCCATAATAATTTTCTACTGCCTGAAGCATCTGAAAATAAGTGTTAGCCAATTATATCACCCCCCGGCTGTAATAAGAATGAATTCCCCTGTATCAAGAAGCCCTGAAGGGAATTGTACAATATCTGTTTTGTGCTTGCAGTTAGTTACAAATACATCAGGATCCTGAAGATATTTGTTGATGTTCACCACCTGGGTGTTTTCCAGGATTGCTTCATTATTAAGAATATCAGTCTTATAAGTTTCAAGAACATCCACATGGGCAGATATCTCCCACAGGTTATCATGTACTGATCTGATATCATCAATGAAATAATATCTTCCGAATACTGGTATATACAGATAATTATAAGTATAAATATCTTCATCAGATGCAAGTGTAAGCACTGGCCTTAATATGGATGTATCCCTTTTAAGGAGTACATCCGACAGTGTGACCCCGCTTATAAGATCTTTACCGATCTTTTCAACAGGGCTGTTATTATTAAGAAGATTTACTTCAAATCCCATATATCAACACCCCCTTAACAGTTCGCGTGCTATCTCATTAAATATAAGATTGTAAAAGTTGAAGCCATTCCAGGTCTTAAACTGATCATCCAGCATCTGTGAAACAGTCTTAACACCTATATTGCCGGATCTGTTCCGCTCAATGGTTTTACTATCTGACCCGCTGTCTGTATCTGTCCTGGCCCCGCTCACTCTTGAATTATCTTCTGTGTCAGTGCGCTGACCTTCCGTAACAGTCTGATCAAGTGTATCTTCCCGGCTGTCATCTGCTTCCACTGATTTGTCAGCATTTGAAAAGCTGCTATCATTGAAGGCACTGACTGAACCTGTGATAGTTTTGCCTGTCGCGCCTGTTGTGCTGGTTGCGTCAGTGTCAATCTGTTCCTGACCCTTCACGCGCTCAAGATCTTCTGTGTCAGTCTGCGCACCCTTGTTGAATTCAGAAGAATGTTCCCCGGTTTCCTCAATGGTTTCCACTTCATACACATTGTCAGTCAGGCTGTATTTTTCATCATCTGCAATGGTCTGTATCCTATACAGTTCAGAATAGCGCTTATCATTTATCATAAGCCAGGCCTTAACATCTTCAGCAAAATCTTCTGATACATCAGCCAGTTCCCCTTCCTGATCAAAAGGGAACCATGAAGAAAACATCTTCTTGAACATCCTGTCAAAATATGTATAGTTATCCCGGTAAGGCTTCCAAAAGTCATGTGTAGGATCCACGCTGGAAGTGAAGCCTGATAACATTTTGATATTTTCTTCCTTATTATATTCATAGATATCCTTTATTTCATACAGCATCTTCTTCACCCCCTTCAGTCAGATCTTCCGGCTGGTTTTCCGTGTTGTAGTCAATCTCATCTGATAAGCGTACTTCCCATGAAGTTCCGAACATAGTGTTGACTGCATCAGCCCCGCGCTTACGTTCTTCCAGCATATCGGAAACATTATAAAGCAACATGGAAGTGTCAGCTGTAACTTCATCTATGACAGCGTTTGACTTCTTATCAAATGAAGCCCTTACACCTATGTCTGCATAGAATGATTTGAGAAGGTTTTTCCTGACTTCCCACATTTCGGATATATTGATCTGTGTCTTACGATCGGCGCCCAGATATTCCACACCGATACCCGCAAGATCTGACACAACATTTATCTTACCATTGTACATGGACTTCTGATAATTAAGAAGGGACTGCTTGGCCTTCTCATTCTGTGCAATAGGTACACCACCACTATCTCTGGCTTCAACAAACTGTTTCATCATGGTCACTTCACAATGTGCCAGCAGATAAGCATAATGGTCAACATGTTCTATGCTGGGGTTCTTAATGCTGTTGTTATTTATTACAACAATATTATCCCCTATTTTATATGTACCAGAATATACAGGACAGTGTACAGTATAGCCTGTGAATTCATCATAGTATTTTGTGGGACCGAAAAAGGATCCGAAAAAGGCAGTGAGTTCACCTTCATAGTTTGCAATACCACAATGACCCGCAAGGTATAAACGCTCTTCAATCTCCTTCTGTTCCAGGCTGCCTGTGTTATCCCATATGAACAACCGCATGAGTCTTTCAAAAAGATTATCGCGCCAATATCTGAAGAAGTCCGGGTATGTACAAGCATTTTCAAGGCCTTTTTTACCTAATATCCTGATCCCGCCATATTCGATCACACCACATTCATTTAAAAATCCCATCTTTTCACTTCCTTCCTATATAAGAATGGGCGCGCCATAGGAAGCGCGCCCACCCTTGGAGAGTTAATCAATATTATATGTTACGGTGCAACATATTTCACGACAAATACAACACCGTTAGCATTAGGATCTACTGCGTAGCCCTTGCGCGCGGTTTCACCATGGATGTATACATCATCCTTGGGGTTGTAAAGTTCCCAGCTTCTTCTGTGTCCGAAGTATGCAGCAACATGTTCAACATCATGTACAAATGCCACAATACCATCCTGAGCAATAAGGCCTGTGGGATTTGATACAGCATCAATGAAGTCATCATGCTGAACCTTAATAGCACTATTGGTCGCGAAGGATCCCCCGGCATTCCCGGTCCATGCCCATTTGTTCCACTTCTCAAAGCCATTAAGTTCCACTAATTCCTTGTGGAAGGTATCTGAATAAAGGAACACATCTAAGCTGCTTGCGAAGTCCTGGAGCATTTCCAAGCGGATGTTCTCACGGTCACTGAATGTCATGTAATTGCCCACATTGTAGGCTGTTGACATATCCTGCATGTAGTTGATAGTCTGTGATATTTCCTTAGCTGCATATTTAAGGAAGTCAGGATCACGCATAGCTTCATCTGCATCCGTTATAGGGGATGAAGGGTAAAGCGTGTTGTATTCGGTAAGAAGGTTCCTTACATTTCCACCATTGATATCACAAGCCATTGCTGTGGTGATAGCTGTTGAAACAAGGGCCTCTTCTGCCAGCTTCATTTCATTCTCAATGGTCAGATAAATACCATCAATGAAGCGCATCATTTCAGCATCTGACAAAAAAGCTGTCCTGATCTGATCAACAGGCCTTACAATGTTAAGGGAATAAGTCCCCTGGTTGCTGAAGATCTTAGCTGTCACTGTTACAGTGGTTTTAACATCATAAGGACTTGACTGGGTATACTCATCAATAGCACCGCCCCCGGTATAAGAAGGTATCTTATATTCAGAATTGTCCTGAAGTGCCGGGCTTGTGTAATACACCTTCTGTACGAAAGCACCGAATTCATGTTCATCCCTTAAGATCCCATTAGTCTGCTTCCCATCATAATTTCTTACGAAGTAAACAGTCTTTGCCAGCCTGTTGATCAGACTTCCGAAGAAGCCTTCCGTAAGATTAAGATCTGTTATGGCCTTACCCATTGATACTATATCAGTGGTTGATATTGTCTGCTGAGCTGCTGACTGGCCTGTTAAGTCCTCAATTACATCATTCAAGATGCTTGATATCTGTTTTGCTAAATATCCCATATTTTTACACCTTCCTTTCTTTTAAGGCTTATTCTGAAGTTTTTGTATACTCGAGATAGAATCCGGTAATGTGACCGCCCATCCTAGAAAAGACTTCCAATTTATTATTAGAATCAATGCCGTAAGCATGCACACCACTCCTATCAGCCCTATTAGGTTTATTTGATCCATCATCACCCCAAGTATGTGAAGCAACAATCTGAGCAATACCGGTCATGTCAATATCCATATTAGTCCATGACATATCAGTTGGCGTAAACGGTGACTCATACATATGTGTAATACAATAAATATCTGATCCGTCTATCCATTTACGGCCGGTGTTAACTTCAGTTGTCGAATACGTAATACCACCGCTTGATCCTGATTGTTTAACCGATAATTTGTGATCTTTGAATTCCATTGTGTCCGTGTCAATATCACATGATAGCTTCCCGGCACTGGTCAGCTTCAGACCATCGCCTATACTTTTGATGATCTTTGCACCTGATAAGTTGGATATTACAGCCTGTACACTTTTCTTAACACCGTAATAACCTGCACGTAATGCCATAAGATTTACCCCCTTTCTTCTATATTTTTGGTAGCTTCCTTGATGCAATCTTTTAATTCCTGGATGCTGCTGGTCAGGTTCTGCATAAACTTCATATCGCGAAACATGAAATATACGATCACCGCCACAGCCACACCATTATTTACAAAGACTGACACAAGTTCTTTCATTTCCATAGGGATCCACCCCCTTCCTGACCTAATAATAATGTATGTTATTGATTAAGTCAAGGTTTAATGTTGTATCAACCAACCGAGTCAACGGAGCGGATGCTGGGCCGGGACCTTGCGGATCTGTGTGGGTAATGGGTGTTATTGTTTCGGTCGTTGTCACATTGTACAGGGGGTTTGTTTGGGTTTGGTATTAAATAACACGTCTGTTTGCCGATTTGGTGGTTACAATGTGATACCAAAAATCGGATAAAATAACGGGTTCTGTTATATCCTT
>Ga0247611_10007369_pt1 | contig 13849 bp, 13 predicted proteins | sample 177DNAGHGhighgp2_FD_192422 | JGI IMG/M metagenome (GOLD analysis project Ga0247611, IMG submission 192422) | Sheep rumen microbial communities from Palmerston North, Manawatu-Wanganui, New Zealand - 1770 DNA GHGhigh gp2 | ecosystem: Host-associated > Mammals > Digestive system > Stomach > Rumen...
TCAGTGTCGCCATATTTTGCCCTTTGCTTTTTTATTTTACCGATTTTCTTCTTCGTTTTCCGCCACCGTTATACCGAATGCGATTTCGCGCGCCTTCATAATCACGCGACCGGCAAGGCGATGGCTCATTGTTTCTTCACCAAGGATTTCAACCAATTCGTCCGATGCCAAATCCGCCAAATCAGAAAGTGTTTTGATTCCCGCAGCGCCCAACTTCATAATTATCGGGCGTTTGATAAAATCAAAGTTTAACAAATCGTCGGACATACCAAGGTTGTGACCCTGTTCGAAATAATCTTTTTCAATTTTTTCAAGATATGCCTTGGCGCGGTTTTGCAATTCCGTGGCCAATTCAGTATTGAAACCTTCGATTGATTCAAGTTCTTTTAATTCAACGAACGCAACTTCTTCGATTGTGCGGAAACCTTCGGATACCAACAATTGTGCAATCATTTCATCAACGTCCAGGCCCGTCATAAAGAGTTCGGTTTTTTCTTTGACTTCTTTGGCACGACGTTCTTGTTCTTCGGATTCGTTCAAAACGTCGATGTTCCACCCCGTCAATTGTGATGCAAGGCGAACATTTTGACCACGACGACCAATGGCAAGTGATTGTTGATCTTCGTTCACAACAACGACCGCGCCACGCGTGTCTTCGTCAACGATGATTTTCGCGACCTTGGCCGGTTGCATGGCGTTCACAATGAACACCGCCGGGTCTTCGGAATACAAAATAACATCGATTTTTTCACCATGGCATTCGTTGATAACCGGTTGAATACGCGTTCCCTTGATACCAACGGTCATACCAACCGCATCGATGGATGGGTCCTGGGTTTCGACGGCAATTTTCGCATGTGAACCCGGCGCGCGTGCCACAGATTTGATTTTGATGATGCCTTCATAAATTTCCGGCACTTCTTGGGTGAACAGTTTTTCCATAAACAACGGATGTGTGCGGGTTAAAAAGATTTGCGGTCCCGAATTTGAACGCGCAACATCCATAATTAGCGCGCGCACGCGGTCGCCAACCCCCAAACGTTCACCTGGGATAAGTTCGGTATTTTTAATGTAACCTTCGGCCTTGCCATTTATATCAACATAGACATTTCCGAATTCGATACGTTTTACAACACCATTTATAATGTCGCCGATATTGTCTTTGAATTCTTCGTATTGACGACCCTTTTCCGCGTCACGCACGCGTGCAGTCATAATTTGACGCGCGGTTTGGAAAGCCATACGGCCGAATTCCGGTTCCGGCAACGAATCTTCAACAACATCACCAACCGATGGATTTTTGCTATATTTCTTTGCCTCTGATACCGTAAGCATTGTAAACGGGTTATACTCTTCGCCCATAGATTCCGGCGATTCAATAACATCGAACAAACGCTTTACATGAATAGACCCGTTTTTGCGGTCAATGTTGGCGACGATGTTAAATTCTTCGCCATATTTATGCTTTGCAATTTTTGCGATTGCAATTTCCAATGATTCAAAAACGGTTTCACGATCAATCTGCTTTTCAGATGCCAAAGAATCAATGGACAAAAGCAAATCTTGACGTGGCATAGAAACAAACGACATTTATTTTCTCCCTTGGTTGGTGTGTATCGTTTATCTTTAAGGGCGGGGTTTTTCGCCCCGCCCTTAAAATTTAATCTTTTAAGAACATGCTGATTATAACACCGAATCGCACAATTGCAAATGTTTTTTTATAGTGGTTAGTGTTAGTGGCTAGTGGTTAGTGGATTCTGGAATCTGTTCGTAATTGCCAATTTATTCCAGAAAACAAAGTTCCCCTCTAGAGAGGGGTCCGGCGGAACCGCCGGGGGGTGTGGTGCACTTATCACTTACACTAATCACTAACACTAATAATATATTTGACGGGGTTGGTTTTCGGCACTATACTTCGTGATGATGAAGACCATAAATGGGTATTTTATACGGCAACTAACCATGATATTTACGTTGTTGCTGCTTATTCTTACTGGACTTGCGTGGATGGTCCAGATTGTCGCCATGATGAAATTCTTGGTGAACTATGGTGTGGAACTTAGCAGTTTTTTAGGCCTTACCGCCATGATGATTCCGTTTATTGTTTCCATAATTTTGCCATTTGTGACATTTATTACGGTGCTGTTTGTATATAACAAAATGATTGGCGATAACGAGGTTGTAGTTATGGCATCGTCGGGTTGTTCCCCGGCGCAAATCGCGCGACCGGCATTATTTTTGGCGGGGATTTTGGTTGCGGTGCATTTTGTTTTAAACCTTTGGGTTGTCCCAATTACCCAGGCAAAGTTTTACGACACACAATGGAATTTGCGATATGGACTTGCGCATATGAAATTACAAGAAGGCGCTTTTACGGAACTTTCCCGCGGGTTGGTTGTTTATGTGGATAAAGTTTCCGGACATGATTTAAGCCAGGTTATGTTGTCCGACATGCGCGACACAAAATCCCAGGTCACAATTTTTGCGAAAACCGGTAAATTGGTTGCAACAATGCGCGGGCTTTCCATTGTAATGACCGACGGTTCGTTGCACGCCGTAAATAATGGCAGTGTGATTGGAACATTTGATACATTTGATATGGATTTAAGTATTGCGGAAAAGAATAACGACACCGCGTTCAAGGCACGGCGTATGTCTACGGGGGCACTGGTTAAAAGTTTGCAAACGGAACTTGCGCCAAAGCAATATAAAACCGTAATGTCCGAACTTTGCAATCGGTTGTTTGGACCGACAATGAATTTTATTTTGGTGGCGATTTGTTTGGCGGTGCTGTTGCGTTCTTCGCTGTTGCGGCGACGGACAAGTTTTGCCCCCGCGGTGTCCGTCCTTTGCATGGGAGGTGTTATGGCGGCATTTATGTCGTTGTCGAATATGCTGGCGAGCGCTTTCGACCTTTGGTTGATGGGCGGTGGAATCGCATTGGTTTTATGTATAACAATGGTGATATTGTTGCGGAAATGAGACGGTTTATTATTGCCTTTTTATCGATTTTATCCACGCGCACCGCATTTCCAATAACGGTGAATCAAAATGAACCCACAACAATCAAGGCGGACAAAATTGAATATAGCCTTAAATCCGGCACTTTGAAAACCGTTGGAAAGACCGAAATTACCAACAAATCCGGGCAAAAAATGACACTGCGCGATTCATACATTACAAATAATGGGAAAAATTTATCGGGCAATGATATTGAAATATGGTTGGGACCACATGTTTATCTTGAATCTGAAAATGTGTCGCGCGATGGCGATATAACGGTCGCAAGGTCCGCGACATTCACCGCGTGTAAAAATTGTGATGATTATGGGGACGCGTGGGAAATAACCGCAAAAAAAGTTAAACACGACCTTAGTTCCCGTACGCTTTATTTTAACAACATGGTGTTTTGGGTTTATGATTTGCCGGTTATGTGGTTGCCGTATTTCAGTATGCCAGACCCAGGTGTTAAACATAAAACTGGTTTTTTAACACCCACTCTGGAATCAACCAACAAAATGGGAACACAAATAAATATTCCGGTGTATTTTTATATATCGGACACACACGATTTGACAACAACATTTTCTTATTTGACCAAGGAAAACCCGCTGTTTCAATTGGAACATCGATTGAATTTGTCGCATGCGGAATTTAGAACCCAAGGTTCGTTCACGCACAATCGCGAAGGGGAAAATCGTTGGCATATATTTAATGATGATATAATCGAATTGGGCGAAAATGCGCGCGCAACCATATTCTTGGACCGTGCGTCCGATAAAACATATTTGCAAAAATATGGATTCTATGAAGAACAACCGTATTTGGATTCCGGGGCGCGGGTGGAATTATTCGGTCAATCGGGATATGTAATTGCGGATGCACATATATTCCAAGAATTGCGTAATGATATGTATAACTATTCTGTGCCAAACGGAAATATATTGCCAAACGTTCGTGGCGTGTATCAAACAAGTCCATTGTTTGCCGCGACATACGCGACATTTATGGGCGACATACTTGGGATATCAGGCGACGGAATTTCTTCGCAACGCGTAATTGGTGAAGCACGCATTACATCGCCATGGACGATTTTGGGCGGTAATCGCATAACCGCAAGTATCGCCGCGCGATACGATGTTTATAATTTCAAAAATACACCAATGGTTGATGGCGATATTTATTCCGGTGTTCGCGACAGGTTTTTACCAAGTGGATATTTGGAATGGGGATTGCCATTATTTAGGCCCGGTGAAAAATGGACAAATGTGGTTGAACCGCGCGCGCGAATAACCGCAATGCGGCACACACATGAAAATCAATTTGCGGTTGATAATGATTCCGCCGGTGCATTGTTATCAGATGCAACCTTGTTTTCGGCCAACCGTTTTTCGGGACTTGATTTATGGGAAAACGGAACATTCGCGGATTATGGGCTGCGTTGGGCGGCATTTAACCCAGACGGCGAAACAATTGAAACATTTTTCGGTCAAAGTTATGATTTTACACGGCGCGAAGCAACCGACCCCAACAGTGGTTTCCGCAACGGGCAATCGGACTATGTTGGGCGCATCGGGTATAATAATATGAAATGGATGGATATATATTCGCGTTTTCGTTTTTCAAAGGAAAATTTTGGTCTGCGCCATATTGAAACAAATGCGGTTATCGGAACGCCAAGAAATTTTGTAAATGTTGGGCATATTTGGTCAAAGCAATTTGTCGATGTGCAAACCGTTGCGGAATCAATTCATGAATTTGCGGGCGGTGTTGGATTTGCAATAACAGACCGGTGGTCTGTGCGGTGGACGGGAATATATAACGCGACCAATGACCGTTTTCAACAACACAGTGGTGCGGTATACTATGAACATCCGTGTTATTATTTAAGTGTCGGATATCGGCGCGATAATGCATACAAGGAAGATTATGTCGGAAACACAACTTTTCAATTTAGATTCGGAATAAGTATGGACGGGAAACATTATTAAAAAGGAGAAAAAATGAAAAAATTTGTTTTGTTTATAATGTTGGCTTTTGTTGGATTTTATGCAAATGCGGCGACGGTTATTGCAACGGTTGACGGCAAACCGGTGACCGATACCGATATTACCGCGCGAACAAAACTTATGGCGCGTCAAGGCAACACATCGACCGACAATCGGCGCCAGGCATTACAGAATATAATCGACGACAGTGTGAAATTAAACTATGCTGCAAAGTTTAATGCGGTTCCGTCCGACAAAGATGTGGACAGCGAATTAAAACGTATGGATTTGGGTGATTTAAGTGCATCTGAACGCGAAATGGCGCGCAGCGCCGTCCGCGCAAACATCGCATGGCAGGTAATAGTTGCCCGAACAATTATGCCGACGGTTGACGTTTCTGATGAAGATATAAAAAACGAAAAAACAACACTTGAACGCGAACACGGGTTGCCAATTGAAATGACGATGGTGCGTTTGCTTTCCGTGCCGGACGATGTTGTAAAAAAACTAAGCGCACCCAAAAGTTGTGATGACGCAATGAATATCGCGACGCGTCTTGGCGGGGCGCCACAAAAATTCACCGTGGCCCAGTATGAATTGACATCTGATATTCGCGAACGCATTGCGGGGTTGAAAAAACTAACCTGGTCAAAGCCAACCGCGGATGGTTCGGTGTTTCTGATTTGCGACACGAAAAAGACCAAGGAATATGGAAAACTTGATAACATAATAAAACAAAATGCGATATATAAACAATCTATGTTCATCGCGGACCAGCAACTTAAACAACTACGCCGGCGTGCGGTTGTAATTATAAATGACGACAGGTATAAAATATAATGAAAACCATATTGTTTAATTTGACCGGCGCAGAATTGGAAAAATTTGTCACCGATATGGGGCAACCGCGTTTTCGCGCAAAACAGATTTCAGAATGGCTGTCGCGCGGGGCACCTGATTTTTCGGTGATGAAAAATTTGCCCGAAAAATTGCGTAACGATTTGGACGCGTGTGCGGAAACTTTGCCGGTAAAAATTGTAAAAAAACTGCAATCGTCCGACGGACAAACGACCAAGTTTTTATTGGAACTGTGCGATGCGGAACAAATCGAATGCGTTTTAATGCGAACCAGTTATGGCAACAGTGTTTGTGTCAGTTCCCAGGCCGGATGCGCAATGGGGTGTAAATTTTGTGCAAGTACGCTGCTTGGGCTTAAACGCAATTTAACCGTAAATGAAATTTTTGCACAAATACTTGTTGCCCAATGGGAATTGCGAAATGACAAATTTTCTGAAAAAACAATTCATGCAAACGGCGATGCAAACAATGACGATGTGTCGCATATCGTGATTATGGGCACGGGCGAACCGTTGCAAAATGTGCAAAATGTTATTGGGTTTATGGAACGCGCAAACGGCGAAATGGGAATCGGGTGGCGACGTATCACGGTTTCAACCTGTGGGATTGTGCCGGGGATATATGAATTGATTGATTGGGGGCGACCGATAAATTTGGCGATATCGCTGCATGCGCCGAACGATGAATTGCGCCGGAAATTGATGCCAATTGCGAACAAATATAGTATTGCGGAAATAATGGATGCGGCACTTCAGTTTACCGACTTGCATAATCGGCAATTGATGATAGAATACTTGTTGGTCGCGGACAAAGATGGCAATTTATTGAACGCAACAAACGAATGTGCGGAACAATTGTCGGACTTGGTGCGCGGAAAAAATTGTATGGTGAATTTGATTCCGTGGAACACGGTTGCGGAACGTGAATTTACCGCGCCATCGGGCAATGCGGTACATCGATTCCAAGATGTGCTAATTAAAAACGGAATTCATGCACGCATACGCCGCGAACGCGGGACGGACATTGGCTCTGCGTGCGGACAGTTACGAATTAAAGAAAAAAAATAATGGGGGCATATCGGGGAGAGAGCAGGATTCATAAAAAGGAGAAAACATGAACATAGAATATATAACCTGCAGCGGTATCGGTCCACATAACGATGTATCAGAAATTATCAATCTTGGTAAAAATTATGAAAATGCAGAATTTGCGGTTCAGGTAAGTCGTGAAAAATTTTTCCCATATAATGATAGGTATAATTTCTTTCGAACATTGGTTGCCACATGCACCGTGAATGACGTGAATCTTGCAATGCATGTGAATCTTGAATATAGGACAGATTTGTGTCGCGGAATTGTCCCGGAATTTTTTCAAGATTTATGGAGTATCAAGCGTCAAAAAGGAACACAGAATGCGGACAAACCGGTTATCGGTCGGGTTCAAGTAAACATAAACGGTGGCAATGATAAATTTGATTTTTATCCCGATAAAGTCGCAAATATAATTCGTACATATTCGGGTATTAAGTTTATCTTTCAATATGCGCCGGTACAACGGGAACGTATTGAACAACTTGATAAACAAGGTGTGCCGTTTTCACTGTTGTATGATGTGTCGGGTGGCGAAGGCAAATTGTCGCGCGATTCTTGGGGTGGTATTATTTTACCGGGCCATCAGACGGGATATGCGGGTGGTTTGTCACCGGACAATGTCGTTGAAAACCTGAATTACATAAACACACTTTTGCCGGCAAATTACGATACATGGATTGATGCCGAAGGGAAATTAAAAAGTCCCGATGATAATGGCAAAAAACTGTTCGATACCGCATCGGCCGAAAAATATATTAAAAACGCATGCGCATGGCAGATGAAATATGGATATCAAAAATGAAACTTGATAAATATATTCTTGCTTGCGCATTGGCGTTAAGTGTCGCCGGGCATGGTAACGCACAAAATCTGCCCCGAAATCGGCGACGTGCAAAGGCAGAAAACATTGCAAAAGATTCGGTCCGAACAATGACACATATGGCACCATTTAAACCTTTACGTAAAATCGACATCCCGAAAAATCCAAATGTAAAAATTTCAAATCTGAATGAATCTTTGGAAGTGCAATTGTGGACTTTTACAAACGCAACAACCGATAATGTTAAATGCGTGTTCGCACCACTTGTCATTATTAAACCATTTATTAGATTCAAAGATAAACTTGATATCGGTATTACCACGACACAGATGGTTCAAAATTATACATCTGATAAAATGAGCACACTTACGCACGACATATATGCACACGCAAAATTACGAACACGTGTCGGAAATTTTTTATTTCAAGCGGGAAATTTTTCAGCGATGAATTATGCGGGGTATTTTTTAACCGCAATGCCGATTAATAATTTCTTTATAAATGCGATTTCCATGGGGTCTGGACATTTTTACCCACGCGCAATTATTGGTGGATTTAGTAATAATGAATTGGCCGTTCAAATCGGTTATGCCGAAGAAAACAGCAACGGATTTAAATTTACCGGTGGCGGCGCAGTTGTAATTGCAAACGAAATATTTATTAAAGACACATTCAAAGGTGGCTTGTTGGTGACCATAGGCAAAGAAAAAACTGTCATTGATTTTCAAATGTTTTGGAATCCGAACGACAGAAATTCAATGTTATTTGAAGTTTCTAATATCGGCAACAAGGCTGGATTTCATGGGGCATATAAACATAGTTTCACACGGGGGAAAATGGACATTTTTGTGAACGGATTTAAGCAAATGGGTGATGGTGTTGCGGGTGGTGCATTAGGATTGCGGCATACAAAAAGTGGTGCATATGCCGCGGTTGGTGGAACATATCATGACCCAATGCAAGGGGCCAATGAAAATTATAAAAATTTTGCGCCGTATGCCGAATTTGGAATTGTGCATGGGTTTACGCTTTCAAAGTGAAAATATGCCTTGCATTTACCCTATTGACTTTTTTTATAAAAGGTGCTAGGATTCAAGTGGATTAGTAAAATCAAAGGAGAAAACACATGAAAAAAATACTTATCTATGGTGTCGCGGTCGCCGCTATTGCGGGATGTTCGGCAAAGGAAGAAACAAAAGAAGTCAAGGTTTTTGACGCATCTTGTGAAAAGGTCGCCGTTTTCGAACAGGGCGATATGATTGTGAAATGCCCGACCAATGAAACTTTGTCTTCGTTGCAAGACCAAACCCCGACCGGCATATTTGTTCCGCACGACAATTTTAACGTTTCAGAATTGGCCGCGGATGCGGAACATGTCTATGTGAACGTTATTCCGGCGGGCGCGTATGAATGGGCGACATATAAAGAATACCGCATAATGGTGAAAAATCCGGTTATGGATGAAAATTCACTTTATACCGTTAGCGTTGTGGTTCAAGAATAATTGAATTTTTGTGTAATGAAAAACCATCGGTTTTCCGATGGTTTTTTATTGTGTAAAAATTTTATTTTCCCAACAATTCAACACATTCCTTGGTCAACACTTTTAATTGGTCTTCTATTTCCCGACCGTGGTTATAGTATTCGGTTATTTGTTCGATACTAAGGTTTTCAAACATTTTGTTTGCCGCGCATTTGCAATACTCTGACGCTATACCCAACCCAGCCCCAGATTCCATCGCGCTTTCGACACATTGTTCTGTTATTGCCGATATAATTTGTTCTTTGGTATCAGAATCTGGCGAATCTAATAATATACCGACACATTCTTTGGCCGAAAGTTCCATCAACTGTTCAATCGTACGCCCATGTTTATAGTATTCGGTTATTTGTTCCACAGATAATTCAGATACAACCTTTAACAAAACACAATTACAGTAATCCGAAGCCATTCCAAGTCCGGCACCATCTTCCACCATACTATCAACGCATTCTTCCATCGCAGAATCAACAAATTCACGTCCAATTTCAGAATCTGGGCTTACCGCAAATGCCCCGGTACAAGCCATCATAATAAATAAAGCAAAGATTTTTTTCATAATTCCCCCTTTTATGTGCCAAGTGTATTATTTTTAATTATGTTTGGTCAATATAAAGTTGCAAAAAATTCGAAATTGGAATATAATCATAGTGTATCAACAAAAGGAGTAAAAAATGCTAACCCTTATATTTGCGATACTGAAATTAACAAACGTGTTAAATTGTTCTTGGTGGTGGATTGTTTTAACATTGTTATTGGATTTTGGTGTTATACGGATTTTGTAATTGCCACAATAAAACCACAGGGCCCGCGCACGGCGGGTCTTTTTTCAGCATAGATTTAAAAGAGGAATTTTATGAATAATTTTTTGGGCGAAATCGTGGGTTATTTATCCGGTGTTTGCACGACACTGGCATTTTTACCCCAGGCAATAAAGTCCATTACCACAAAAAACGTGTCGGGGCTTTCCCTGTATATGTATATCATATATTGCATAGGGTTGGTGTTTTGGATTCTTTACGGTGTGTATTTGCATTCATTTCAAATAATGTTGTTCAACAGCATTACACTGGTGTTCAATGGAATAATACTATACATGATAATTAAATCCGTGCCGCGGCGTAAGAAGAAATAAGATTATTCGACAGTTGGTGCCGGTGGCACTGCTTGGCACTAATCGAGCAGAAAACAAACAAGAATTTTCTGATTTAATGCAGCATGTAAAATCATTAAAAGATAAATGGTTAATTTCACCCGAGGGTTGAATATTTACCTAAATTGTGATACGATACGTATGGTATAAAAAGGGATTTATTATGACACGTGGGATTATATATGTAATGTGGAACGAATTATTTCCAGATTTGGTAAAAATAGGCGTTACAAAAGGTAGTACATCAAAAGATGTTGAAAAGCGTCGAAAGGAATTATCGCATGGTGAAAATATGCCCCAACCATTTGAAGCAAAATTTGCGATTTGTGTTAATAATTATGAAAAAATAGAAAGTATTATTCATAAAGGGCTTGCAAAATTACGTCATAATCCGCATCGTGAATTTTTTAAATTAAGTGTAGAAGAAGCAACAAACCTTTTATCTGGTTATGTTATAAGTGGAAGCGCTGTTGAAATCCCAATAAAAAATTCATTTTTACCGGAAGAAAAAGTGGCAATCAAAAATCAACATAAAACTATCACATTTAAATCGTTAAATATTCCTGTTGGATCTATATTGACATTTGTATCAAATCCAAAATTAAAGGTAAAAACTGGCAACGATTGGCGTAGAGTATTTTTTTTAGATGGCGAAAGTTCAACATTATGTATTGCCGCAAAAAGATTTCGAGACCAAACAAATCCGAACAATGGAATCAAAGGGTTACCAGATGGAGCAAAAGATTTTATGTACAAAGGTAAAACTTTGTGGGAATTATCAAAAGAAATGTAACGCAACAATATACCCCCAAAAAAAACGCCTCGGTGGATTCGCTCGGTCAGCTTTGCCGACACTGCGCGCAACCCGTAACGATTTTGCGTTATTTTGCCCGCCTTCGCCGCAAATTGTGGGCTTTTTCTTTGGTCCCAAACAATGCTACGGCGTGGCACTCAATTTTCTTAAACAAAAAATCGCCAATCGGCGATTGTTTATTAACGAAAATTGGTGGTGGGAGTGGGTGGATTCGAACCACCTCAGGCTTAAGCCAACAGATTTACAGTCTGCCCCGGCTCTCCAACTCCGGCGCACGCCCGATCTCTAACCTGCCCGTCTCTGTGTGCTTCGCACACTCCGCCGCGGCACAGGATTTTCTTAATTGTGCGCGCTGCGCGCAATAACGAAAATCCGTGGTGCGGGCAGCGGGACTCGAACCCGCATATCAAGCTTGGAAGGCTTGCGTACTAGCCCTTGTACTATGCCCGCAACGAGTTCACAGTACGCAGATTATATAACATATTTGATAAAAATCAAGTGGTAAATTGTGGGACAGTGTTAGTGCAAGTGGATAGTGGTTAGTGATGGTTGCAACCGCGCCCGTTTTGTGAATCAAGTTCCACTCCATTGGAGGGGTGGCCGCAGGCCGGGGTGGTTAGAGAATACAGAATAACAACGAACACTCTGACCACCTCCCGGCGTTCCACGCCGTACTCCTCCAAAGGAGGAGAACTTGCACTCTGCAACCCCGACGAGATACCGCGTTACCGCGGTATGATGGGAATTTATTAATTGCATGTTTTTGTTGTTTTATTATAGGATTTTGAACTTTTGCATAAAACGCATGTCTTATAATTGTTGCCACCAAATTCTTGCCAGCAATCAAATATTTCTTGAAATCCCTTTTTCAACTGTAATGTGGAAAGTTGTGTATATTGTTTGCATTCCGTGCCGTCGAACATTTCATTAGGGTTGGTACATTTTATACATACACCAGTATCTGGATTCACACCTTGCGTTTTGGTCGTTGGACACGAGATACATGTTTTATTGTCATCAAGCCCATAGCCATCTACGCAAGTATATTTTTGGCACGTTCCATCTTTGTATGTTATGTAATTTTCTGTGTGACTAGTTGGTTCAGACCACCCACTGCACCATCCATTACTAGATTGATTATCGTTGTTGCATTCACAAGCAGTAGCATTGCTGTTTGGCACATAACCATCATAACACAACAATACAGGGGTATTTGAATTCGCAGACTTTATCCAACTTTTTATTCCACCACCAGTTGTGCTCCGTTGTCCAACAATTTTAATTGGTGCAACCTTTATTCCATGTGCAACTTTCCCAACAACCCCAAGGACGACATGATCTGTTTTACGGTCTTCATCATCTGTTCCATACTTACTGGTATAAGATATTACTTCCATTTCCGTCGTATGGCGATAGGTAGTCCCGGTTTCGGCATATATTGTCTGTGTCACGGGTTGCTGACCGTTAGTAACGGTACTTGGGTACTCTGGACGCAGATTTGTCCATTTTGGCAAACCGGTAAAATATCCTTGATTTACAGTTGGTCCGTGCCCCATTAAACCGCCACCTTGTGTGGTGGGTGTACTTGTCGTAGAACATGTCTCATTCCCCAGTATTCCACATGTTGGTCCAGTATACCCTTTGACGCAGACAGTTTTGCAATTTTTCCAAACATCGTCGTCATTGTTCCAATAATAATCCAGCCAAACCCAATATTTACCATTTTTATTAGCGGCTTGTATTTGCACAGGGCAAAATTCCGCACCTTTATCATAAATTTTTCGTGCCGCCCAAATTATGATCGCACCCTCGTCGTCGTATGTACCATGTCGAACGTGATTTTTGTCGTCGGCAAATTCTGTATTCACGTCCGGGTAAAAATCTGTAATCGTTTCTGAAAAAGAATTGCTTGCATTCCACCACGGTGAAACCTGTGTTTTTTTAGGTTCTGGTAACCAACTTGGGACTTCTGCCCCCATCGCCCCGCACGCCAAGATTATTCCGCAAATTGCAATAATTATTTTTCTCATTGGAATTCTCCCTGATTAAAAATCCTTTCGGATTTAGCGTAGCAATTTCATATCGCACTTGCAAATGAATTTTTTTTATTTTACAATTAAACTTATGAAATTAAAAAAAGTTTTTCGTTTCTTTCTGCATGTGGTTTTTTGGTGTGTGGTCGCCGGAATTGCCGCGGTGGCTGCGTTGTTTTTAATATATGGGGGAAATTTGCCGGACTATCGAAAACTTGCCACATACGCGCCGCCGGTTGCAACACGGCTTTATGCCGCGGACGGTTCGTTGCTGATTGAATATGCCGAAGAACGCCGCGTGTTTATTGACTTTGAAGATATGCCACCGCAATTGGTGAATGCCTTTGTCGCCGCCGAAGATCAAAATTTCTGGACCCATCCGGGGATTGATATTCAGGGAATTTTGCGCGCATCGATAAATAATTTTATGCGCACACTTGGGTTCAATACAACTTTTACCGGCGCGTCAACCATCACGCAACAGGTTGCAAAAAATTTCTTTCTGTCGTCCGACCGCACGATTTCGCGCAAGATTAAGAGGCGATTTTGGCT
>Ga0247611_10007371_pt1 | contig 13848 bp, 16 predicted proteins | sample 177DNAGHGhighgp2_FD_192422 | JGI IMG/M metagenome (GOLD analysis project Ga0247611, IMG submission 192422) | Sheep rumen microbial communities from Palmerston North, Manawatu-Wanganui, New Zealand - 1770 DNA GHGhigh gp2 | ecosystem: Host-associated > Mammals > Digestive system > Stomach > Rumen...
CAATCTGTCTGTTTGCGCTGCCTGAAAAATGAAAAGAGACTGAAGATTTTGCTTCTCCAGTCTCTTTTTGATTTGTTTTTGTGGTCTCCTCGAGTCAACGTCAGCTTAACTTAATGACATTGCTCATTTTTGAGACAACCCTTATTAGTGAAGTTACTGACCGTAACTGGAATTGATTTGGCGTATAAAGTATCATGGTTACAGAATAGAGGAAATTTAGAAAACACATGATGCTATAAAGGTTTTTATTCGCCGGATCATTGGTTTTTTATGGCATGGCATTATCGTATCGCGATAAACCTATCAAATCAATAGGAAATTGTTGTGTAATTGTCCGTATATATAAGAAAACAGCGTTGACAAGGTTAATATTACGGTGTAATATTACGCAGTAATAAATGATTCGGAGTGATTCCTGATGGGCTACGATTTTGATAAGACACATGAACTTATTCTCAGGAGCGCGATGGAAAGCTTCATGAGAAACGGTTTTTCCGGCGCTTCTATCCGTCAGATCTGCAAAGATGCAGGAGTCACTAACGGAGCGTTCTATTCGCATTTCGGAAGTAAGGAAGAGCTGTTTGCAAAACTTGTTGATCCTGCCCTGACAGGGTTAATGGATAAGTATGCGGAAGACAGTAGCGGATATAAGAAGATCAAAACTGCGAAGGAATTTGAGAATGTTCTTAAGCAGACTTTTGAATCTGACCGTATCATGATCCATTACATATATGAGAATGCCGATGCATTCAGGCTGATCCTTACGGCCGGCGCCGGCACGGAATATGAGAACCTTCAGGATAAGATTGCTGCAAAGGAGAGTGAATGGACGGTGGCATTTCTGGAAGGCTGCAAGTCATTCATGAAAAAGCCTGAGAACATCTCGGATGGCTTGATCAAAAACATAAGCAGATTTGTGGTCGATACTGTTTTCGACATCTTCATGGAAGGTAAGACGGAAGAGGAGACAATCAGGCAGGCACTGCTCGCATCTGAATTCTGCATCTCAGGACTTAAGCGCATACTGGGAATTTAATAAGGATAAAATTGGCCTGAACACTCAGGCTTTAATTTTACAACATGAGTTAGCAACGGCTAACTAAACAAATAGAAAGAGGTTATTTTATGAAGAAAAGAGCAATCTTAGGAATCATCGTCTCTGCAGTGATCTATCTGCTGCTGTTTGTACTCGGATCGTCGACCGGACTGATTCATCCTGCCTGTTATGCTTATGTGGGGACACTCCTGCCACTGCTGTTTGCGTTTGTATACTTATATACGGCATCGAATATGAGATGCTTTGGAGCAGCTGCGGCATTGAACGGTTTTGCGCTTATAATTGCCTGTCTGGCAGGTGAAGGCAACATGCCATTTGTGCTGATGATGATCGGATTGACTGCTTTAGCGGAAGCGTTAAGAGCAGTGTTTAAGTACGATACCGTAAAAGGCGTATTATGGAGCTTTATACCGTTCGCATTTTCGTTCTATGCATATACGATCCACTGGTGGACAGACACTGCTGATTCACTTGCTGAAGCAGTTGAAGAAATGCCGGCAGGTTATGCTGATAAGATGGCATCGGTGATCGCTAATATCCCCGGACTTGTGATCGCAATGATCCTGGTGATCCCTGTGGCATTCGCAGGAATGAAAATGGCTCAGAAGATAATGAAAAATTCAACGGCAAGACTTGCGTGATCTTATCAGATACACCTTACTGTACGCATTAGGAAGTGAAGTAATCACACAAGCGTGCCTTTGAAGTTTCTGGCAGTGTCGCTTTCATCTGCGACATACCAGTAATCACAACTGTCACTTCCTAATGCACAGGTGTGTGTCCTGATAAGCTTTGCATGAACGAGTTTTGGGATTATATGGTCAGTGGCGCAAAGATATGGCAGAAGGTCCATATAGCCGTTGGCCCTCGCATAGTCAGCCAGGGGACAGCCAACAAGGTCAAAGCACACGCCCTCATCTGTGTTCCGGGGATTGATGCGTACCCGCCAGGTGTTGCCCCATTTGCCCTGGGCAAGCTTTTCTTCAACGAGTTTTGAATAAGGAACATAACGCTTGTACATCGACTTCTTCAAGAGCTTCATTTGCCACTTGCGGTTAACATTGATGAGCTTGCCAATAAATCTGTATTTTTCATAGAGTCCCTGTGCTATCGCTTTGACCGCCTCTCCGTCTATCCTGTGATCAGAAGCTTCATAGAAAGAGATGGCGATGATCATGAGATCAAGATTGTGGGACATCAGGTTTTCCTTGCCGCCGATATCAGGTGCCTTGGCATACAGGACAGGGAAGAGTTCATCAGCTTTACTGATAATGGCCGCTGATTCGTCAGGATAGTGTTCCTTTGTGTATCTGATAAATGCCTTCCTGAAGCTCTTTGTCATGGACGCCATAAATGACTACCTCTGTATGTTCGATGATTAAATATTATATAGCAGCGAGTTAGTTTTGGCTAACCATAAACACGCATTTCTGTCAAAAAACAGTGTATTCAACGGATATTATTCTGTGTCGGAACAAAATGAAGAATTATGGTAAAATAAAATATCTTTTATGGAGGTCTCGTGACTATGCAGGAATCAGGTGAAATGTATCTTGAGACTATTCTGGTGCTTTCCAAGAAGGGCGCACCTGTCCGTTCATTGGATGTCGCAAAGCAGTTGGGCGTTTCAAAGCCGAGCGTCAGCCGCGCAATGGGAATACTTAAAAGCGGTGAATACATCGTGATAGATGATCAGGGTTATATCACTCTTACAGCTGAAGGTTCAAAAATCGCAAAGAAGATCTATGAGAGACACATCGTTATCAGCGAACTTCTCATGGAACTGGGCGTAGATATGAAGACCGCAGAAGAGGATGCCTGCCGTATCGAGCACGTTATAAGTGACAAGACTTTCAAGGCCTTAAAGAAACACAGGAAAGAGTACGGCGGAAAGTAACCGCATTTCATTTTAAGTATTGACCACTAAAGAACCCGGCCCTCAACGTGAAAAGAGCCGGGTTCTTCATCTATAAAGTCGCGTGTAAGGAGGATTACTTCTTGATGTGGAATGCTTTCATCTGAGGATAGACTGCTGCATCCCCGAGCTGTTCTTCAATGCGGAGGAGCTGGTTATATTTAGCAACTCTCTCGCTTCTTGAAGGAGCACCCGTCTTGATCTGGCATGTGTTAAGTGCAACTGCAAGATCTGCGATGGTAGTATCTGCGGTCTCGCCCGAACGGTGGGAAGAGATGGCCGTATATCCTGCAGCGTGAGCCATCTTGATGGCTTCGAGAGTCTCGGATACAGAGCCGATCTGATTGAGCTTGATGAGGATGGAGTTGCCTGCACCGAGCTCGATGCCCTTTGCAAGTCTCTCAGTGTTGGTTACGAAGAGATCGTCACCTACGAGCTGGACTTTATTGCCGATCTTTGCTGTCATCTTCTGCCAGCCTTCCCAGTCTTCCTCGTCAAGACCGTCTTCGATGGAGATGATGGGATACTTGTCGACAAGGGATTCCCAGTGAGCGATGAGCTCATCTGATGTGAATTCCTTACCAGACTTGGGCTGCTTGTAGAAACCCTTGCCCTTTTCGCTCTTCCACTCGGAGGAAGCTGCGTCCATGGCGATCATGAAATCCTTGCCGGGCTCATAGCCTGCTGCCTTGATGGCTTCGAGGATCTTCTCGATGGCTTCCTCGTCGCTCTTGAGGCTGTTGGGAGCAAAGCCACCCTCGTCGCCTACTGCGGTAACGTCGCCCATTTCCTTGAGGAGTTTCTTAAGGGAATGGAATACTTCTGCGCACCATCTGAGGCCTTCCTTGAAAGAAGGAGCGCCTACGGGCATGATCATGAATTCCTGTGTGTCGACTGCGCTGTCTGCATGAGCTCCGCCGTTTAGGATATTCATCATAGGGACGGGGAGTCTGTTTGCGTTTGCGCCGCCTAAGAATCTGTAGAGCGGGATGTCGAGTGCCTTTGCGGCTGCTCTTGCGGTGGCGATGGATACTGCGAGGATAGCATTCGCACCAAGATTTGACTTATCCTTTGTGCCGTCTGCCTCGATCATTGCCTTGTCTACTGCGTATGTATCGAAAGCGTCCATACCGATGATTGCGTCAGCGATCGTCGTATTAATGTTTTCTACTGCTTTTGTAACGCCTTTGCCGAGATATCTGGACTTGTCTCCATCACGGAGTTCCAGGGCTTCAAATTCGCCTGTGGAGGCGCCGCTCGGTGCGCAGCCAGTCGCAACTGTGCCGTCAATGAGCGTTACTTCCGCTTCAACGGTAGGATTTCCTCTGGAGTCGAGGATCTCTCTTCCGATTACATTTTCGATGATGAGTTCTGTCATATTACTTTTTCCTTTCGGGCATATCATATCCCGCCGGACATGAATGAATAGGAGATTGATCCGGCGGGTCCATGATTTATTCGCGGTTAGCCACCACTAACCGCAGAAACTATAACACACGCTTGAGCCGGTTGTCAATCAAATGAATAACCCTATGAAAAACAGGCTTTTTGAGCGATTGACAATGAGCCTGTATCATGTTACAGTTAGCAACGGCTAACCGAAAGGAGACGAAAATGTCAGAAGACCAGATCGTAAGATTTTGCGCACCTACCTTGGCCGGCATAAAGACCGGAAGTCTGTTTACTCTGCATTTTTCGTCTGACGATTACAGACAGGACATAACTGCTTTTAACAGGTCCATGCGTAAAAAAGGCATCCGCATTATTCCTCTGAAGGTCTGTGACACTCATGCTCTGATCTACCTCTACAGACCCGAAATGCTCGACAGGGATCTTAAGGACCCGAAAGCAGTCAGTATCCTCAAAAGGTTCGGTTATCCCGTCAGTAACTCTGACAAGTGTGTCGTTGATCTCGTGAGGAGGCTCAATACATCTCCTGCATTTCCTCACGAGATCGGACTCTTTCTGGGATACCCGCCTACGGATGTCGACGGCTTCATCAACAATCCGAATGAGGGGTATTGTGCTGTCGGTTACTGGAAAGTCTATTCGGATGCCGATAATGCGAGGCGGAAATTCATCAGGTACAGGAAGTGCACAGAAGAATACAGCCGCATGCTGGAAGAGGGCAGAACGCTCGAGCAACTCGTTGTCTGAGCGCTGTTAATAAAGTATTGTGAGGTTTTTATATGAGTAAAGTAGCTGTTGTATATTGGAGCGGTACGGGAAACACTGAATCTATGGCAAAGGCCGTAGAGGAGGGCATCAAGTCCGCAGGTGCGGAAGCAGTATTGCTGACTTCCGCTGAATTCGACGCAGCAAAGGTCGCTGAATTCGATGCCATCGCATTCGGATGTCCGGCAATGGGTGCCGAGGTTCTCGAGGAATCGGAATTCGATCCCATGTTCACTTCTGTCGAGTCATCCCTTAAGGATAAGAAAATCGCGCTCTTCGGCTCATATGGCTGGGGTGACGGTCAGTGGATGAGAGACTGGGAAGACAGATGCAAGGCAGCAGGTGCCGTTCTGGCAACGGGATCGGTTATGGCAAATAACGAGCCTGACGACAGCGCTGTTGCAGAATGCAAAGCACTCGGAGCAGCTTTGGTATAAGAAAACATAATCATTATGTCATAAAACTCCTTTTTAGCATCGGAGCTGTCTCTGTATCGAGGCAGCTCCTGTTCTTTTCAGCCGGAGAGCCTGACCTGAAGCCAGGGACTCTTTGCTTAACATGGAATAAGCATCCGATGGCCTTGTCCGGCGGACAGAAACAGAGGGTGGCCATAGCTTCGGCGATCGCTGCCGACGCGAAGCTCATGCTTTTCGACGAGCCGACGTCCGGACTTGATTTCTCGCACATGGAAAAGGTCGGCGGGCTCTTGAAAACCCTTTCCCGGTCGGGTAATACTGTACTTGTGGCAACTCATGATCCCGAACTCATCGATCTTTGCTGTGACTATGTATTGTGCATCGAAAACGGCAAACTCGGCTATCTTAAGAGGGTTTAACAATGTTAAAGACAGTAATTACGGGTCTTCTGATACCCTTTATCGGCACCGCGGCAGGTTCCGCGTGCGTATTCTTCCTCAAGAACGATCTGAAGGACGGGATCAAACGCGCCCTGACAGGATTTGCAGCCGGCGTCATGGTCGCGGCATCCATCTGGAGCCTCATCGTTCCCGCCATCGAGCAGTCCTCGGACAAGGGTCGCTTTGCGTTTCTTCCCGCGTTTATCGGATTCTGGCTTGGCATCCTGTTCCTGCTCTTACTGGACCACATCATCCCGCACCTTCATGCCGGGATCAACCAGACAGAGGGTCCGAAAAGCAAACTGACACGCACCGTAATGCTCGTTTTGGCGGTAACGCTCCATAACATACCTGAGGGAATGGCTGTCGGCGTTGTCTATGCGGGCCTCATGAACGGCTCGGCGAACATAACCGCGGGCGCGGCGCTGGCCCTTGCGCTCGGAATCGCAATCCAGAACTTCCCCGAAGGCGCGATAATCTCGATGCCGCTGTTCTCGGAGGGCAAGAGCAAGCCGAAATCCTTTGTACTGGGCGTTCTGTCAGGCGCCGTCGAACCTGTTTTCGGAGGACTCACGGTGCTCATTGCCGGTCTCGTGGTTCCCGCGATGCCTTATCTTCTCTCATTTGCGGCTGGCGCGATGCTCTATGTCGTCGTCGAGGAACTTATACCCGAGATGAGCCAGGGTAAGCATTCCAATATCGGCGTTGTATCTTTTGCGATCGGATTCAGCCTCATGATGGCGCTCGACGTGGCGCTTGGGTGAAAGGTTTTTCGCATTCCGCTATATGTTTTCCGCTATTTGAATTCCGCGCGGATGGAGAACGCTGTTTTTCGTAAATACCAAAAGGCTGCCTCATTGTTTTCGAGACAGCCTTCCGGAAGATATGGGGAACAGTTAATGGGGGATAATGTGTTATTTAAGAGTTAACATCCGTGTCTTATCAGATCTCGGGTGCCAGTTCGAATCTTGCGGCGTACTTTTCCAGCTGTGCCTGTGTGGCGTTTTCGGCGAAGAGGCAGAAGTTTACGGAATCGTTTGCGGTGCGTACGAACATCAGGCCGCTGTCTGACTCATAGATGATGCCGCCGGAGATCTCCTTCTTGTTTGCTGATGCCTGTGCTGCCTTGAGGTAATCGTCGTATGCTTCCTGCTCGAGAACTATGCCGATCGCGACTGCTTCGGTGTCTTCTTCAACTTCCTTGTCGTAGAGGTAGATGGCGCCTCTGGTGAATTCAACGGAATAGCCGTCTGAGAGATCTACTGTTGCTACTGAGACTGTTTCGTCCTGATGGAGATAAGCTGTTGCTGTCGATTTGGTTGTTTCCTTCTTTGCACATCCTGCGAAGCATGCGATTGTGATTACTGCTGTTACGATTGCTGTTGCTGTAGCTGTTGCGATTGTCTTCTTCATTTTTTTGCCCTCCTGAATTGGCGTGTTGTTTTGTTTGATGGCTCCATTATGGCAAGCGCAAGGGGCACCAACAATCAGTAATCACGGGGCTTTATGACGCTTAAGCAACACTCCGGGCGGGTTGTGTTGCTTAATCTGAAAAAGTTTTGGATTTTGAGGCTGATGTTGTGCTTTGCGGCAGGCCTTCCTGTTCGGAGTTGTTGACCTGAGCCATAAAAAGAAGCAAACTGAATGGCAGATGCGGACGACGCATTGCCCGAAAAACTGATGAGCCCCATCACGCGCATTGCCCGAAATACTGATGAGCCCATCACGCGCATTGCTCGAAAAACCGATGCGTTCCACCGTGCGCATCCGCAAAGATCCTGAGGACAGGTTACCGGTACAAAGCTTTGAACAAAAACTCGAAATTCAAGATCGCCATTACAACCGTCCTTGCGGCGGCTCTTCTTGCCTCGTGCAGCGACATGCGGAAAACACCGGCGGGCTACCGTGCCAAGATAGAGACTGAAACGACTGTCGAGACCACCATAGAAGAAGAGATAAAGGAAGAATTCCCTCAATTCAAGTATAAGGTATATAAGCCTCAGGTCAGCGAGGCTGAAGGCAGGACCCGCCCCGTGACGTTCTACCGCGACGGAAACCCGTTCTACGGCAAGATCACGGTCCCGGAAGGCGAGGGACCTTTCAAGACCATAATCATTTCGAGCGGCCTGTACGCAAGGCTCGGAAGGTATTCGGGAAAGGCAAGCGATTACAGCGACATGGGTTACGCCGTGATCGAGTTTGAGTGCCAGAACGGCGCGCCGCCGCCGTCCTACGACGATCCCGAGTGGCTCGGCGACTTCATCTACGAGCAGGTCTTAGACCTCTACGCCGTCATGGATTCGATGAGATTCTTCCCCGAAGTCGACCTCTCGAACATCTATCTCTACGGGCACAGCATGGGCGGCCTGGTCACGTCTTTCGCCGGAACAATGCGTCAGGACGAGGTAAAGGGCCTGATCCTGGTCGATCCGAGCTTTTACGCCGCCCAGTTCATGGATTTCGAGTACGAACAGACCATCACGACGGAGATCTATCCCCTGATAACCAAGTGCAACATCCCGGTGGTCATCATCACGGGCACGGCCGGGAGCTTCGGCGAGGACCCGCACTGCTTCGACGAGGCGGTGGAAGCTTTTCCCGACTGCGAGGTCGTCGTGATCGAGGGCGCGAATCACAGGATGGACGGCGATGCCAGCTACAAGGTGGTCTCGCGCTCGGTCAGCGTCATGAAGAAGTGGGATGAAAGAGCCGGAAACTGAGGTATAATGTCACTCGGCTGTCAGCCTGCCTGGGTTATATGGGCACTCGACGCCGGCTGAGGATTGCCTTGACTGGGTTATAATGTCATTCACCGCCGGCTGAGGATTGCCTTGACTGGGTTATAATGTCATTCACCGCCGGCTGAGGATTGCCTTGACTGGGTTATAATGTCACTCACCGCCGGCTGAGGATTGCCAAGAACGGGTTAAAATCATTCAAAGAGGGGATTTACGGATGTTTAAGAGAGTCACTTCATTTATTGCGATACTGATGCTGGGCCTTTTCGTGCTCGCGGGATGCGGCAAGGAGGGCATTGAAGGAACATGGGTCCTGACCAAGGAGATCGATGCTGCCGGTGTGAGCATGTCCGGGGATGAACTGAGCGATGTCGGCGTTGCCGAACAGTATGAGATCACCGGCAACAGTGTTGTTTATACGCTGAATACCACTTACGCGAAACAGCCGATCGTCATCGAGCTCGAGCTTAAAGACCTGGGCGGCGGCCAATATGAGTTCAACCTGCCGAGCGGCGGGTATACTTTCGCGACCGTCACGGTCAAGGGCAACACCATGACCTATGAGGTCGGTGAAGACAGCGACAAGATGACGATGGTGTTCAAGAGGAAGTAGTACCCCGGCCATACATGTCGAAATTATCCCAAACCGTGAAATATTGGTTCCGCGGGATAATTTTCAAAGGTGGATTTATCCCAAAAGTTCAAAAATGCTTCACTTGGGATAATTATCGGCCCGTTTTTTATCCCAAACTGCAAGAAAATCTCATCTTGGGATAATTTCGATCTCAAAATTTATCCCAAAGTCTCGAAAAATGGCTCAGCGGGATAATTCCGCGCTCAATTTTTATCCCAAAGTCTCGAAATACTTCCCAATGGGATAATTTCAGCTCTGAGATATCGTTTTTGGGGAAAAGTATTCAAAAACGATATCTGTCTGAGAGCCGAGATATCGTTTTCGGGAAAAAAACTTCATTTACGATACCTTCTGAAGATCCGAGATATCGTTTTTCTGAAAAAATCTTCATTTACGATATCTTTCGAAGAGCCGAGATATCGTTTTTCTAAAAAAATCTTCATTTACGATATCTTGCGAAAAACAAAGGTATCGAAATCGGGGCAAATCCCTCAATTCCGATACCTCGCCCTTTTAGACTCCCCTCTCGGAGGGGGGCAAACAACTTACAACTCGCTTACTGCTCCCTAACGCTCAGTTCTCAGCCTTATTGTTTCTGCTCTTAATTATCATATCAACCATTTTGATCACACCTGCAAGTCCTGTGCAGCCCAGGCCGATCTGAAGCGGGAGGTTGGAATCGACGTTGCCGAACATTGAGATCAGTATGGATGTAATAGCTGTGATGCCGAGTACTGCAAGTACGATGATCTTGATGATGTTTGATGTTGTGTTTTTCATTTTTGAGTTTCTCCTCTCGGGTTTTGTTATGGCCTGATGATAGCCTTGCGGGGGGGGTGGGTTAAAGGACACGGACTGTCTCAAAAGCACTGTTTTCGGGCATGGGACATGATGTGTCCCATCGAAAAACGGTTATTCTTAAGTTGAAATCGATCGGAAAAAGAGCCTTACTGCACGTACACGATCGCCGTCCGCTTGAACGACGTGATGATCTTCAGGACGGACTGGTAGATGACACCGATACAGTATATGTAGACCGGGATGCCGACATTCTTGATGAACACGAGGCACAGAACGACCTGCGCGAAATTTCCGATGCCCTGGGCGAGGTCGATCTTCCAGCCGGGGTTCTTGTCGCGCTTGTTTCCGAACGCGCGGACGAAGTTCAGACCCGCGGCGACCAGGTGTCCGGCCACGACGTATATGATCACGATCGCCTGCGCCTGGTCGTAGAGCACGGTCGCGAAAACGCCCATGTCGAGCATCAGGAGCCCTATCAGCATTATCCTCTTGCCGCCGATCATGTGCTGCGCGTGCGTCAGGTAATAGATGAGGTATTTCAGGCCGTAGTAGGTGAGGTCAAGGCCGACGCCGATGGCGAGGATGATGAAGGCGATCTCGGGCACCATCATCAGGAACAGCGCACCCTGGATCGCGAATATCGCATATATTATATTCCACACGCGTCTCGACTTGCTCATGTCTTCAGCCTCCGGCTTTCCTTGACGAGCTTCATGTAGTCGCGTATGCCCCTGAATCCGTGCTTGTCGTAGTCTATCGAGACTCCGGCGAGGATATTGCCGGAGCTGTAGATCTTGTTGGTGATCATGCTCTTCTGCGCCATGGCCGCCACGATGAACTTGCCGAGGAATGACCTGTCGCGCATGTCGGGCGGCATTATCTTGTACTCACCGGTGAATGCGTTCACATCAAAATCAGGGATCTTTTTCCCCGACAGCTCTTCGCCGAAGGCCTTCCAGTCTTCGGAGGAGTCTTCTTTTCGCTCGGTCAGGATGGACATTATCCTGTCCTTATAGGGCTCAGTGGTCTCCTCGTCGTATATTCCGGTCTCGAAAACCTCTTCCCAGCCTCTCAGGTATTTCATCGCGTAGATCATCTGGCAGAAGGCGTGGTAGTAGTCGGAGGGGTTGTCCTTCAGGCACTCCCTGTAGTTGTCCCAGGCGGGCAGGTACTTGTAGCGCATGAAGCTGTAGTCGGGCAGATGCCCGGCGTGGCCGTGCCCCAGGTTCAGGATGTTCTTTTCGCTCAGGTTGAAGACCGTGCTGTTGAACTGTCCGTTCTCAATGTCGTCGGCAGCGCCCGGGCTGTGCTTGAACGATATCTTCCGGACCGAGCCGTCCGGCATTATCTCGAAAAAGTTGTCGTCCGTGTTGTTTATTACCAGCGAAGGCGTCCCGGCGAAATTCCTGTGCGCCCAGGTGTCCGCCAGCACATGCATCGCGATCCCCACAGCCTGCAGGCTCCTGTCTTTCGCGAGCTCGACGGTATCCTTGACCAGAGTGCCGTTCGGGCCGCATATAAGCCTGTACTTGTTTCTGTAGTCCCTTGTCGCGCGCGGTGTTTTCGCGTACAGATCCTTCGGCAGGAAGTGGAATGACGCCCAGATCCTCGTGATGTCCTGCAGGCTTACGATGTCCGACCTCATGTCGACGAGCTCGGCCTGCGTCTGCGAAGTGGCGGCATGGACCGTCGCGGAGATGGACTTGAGGAACGTCTTCGTGCAGCAGTCGACCATCTGGTCGCTGTAGCACACCGCGAGCGCCTCCTCGTGTGTGTAGCCTGCCAGATAAGCCGCGCAATATGTCGCATAGTAGTGAAAATCTGCCTGCAAGCTACTTTCTCCCTTCCTTCATCCTGCGCCTGTATCTTCTGACGCTTATTCCCGCCAGGAGCACTTCGACCGATACGAACAGCGAAGAAAGCTCCATGAGGAGACCTATGTAGTTGTCTATGAAATCCCCTTCAGCGCTCTCAATGCTCTGAAGGACGAAAAATACCGATACCAGCGAGCCCATTATCAGGAGTACATTAAATACCAGATATGCTTTGCTGACCTTAACGCCCCGACCGTCGCGGCACGCCCTGAGTCCCACGAAAAGCCTTATCAGCACGTCGACCGCCATTATGATGACGAGAATTACCATCGAGATCAGTATAATGAACGGGCCGTACTCTTTTTCAAGATCTTCCGGGAAGATCTTTATGTTCAGCAGCAACTGCATGAGCAGTTTGATGATGCTCCAGAACGCGAACATTATGACGCCCATCCCCAGTATGACCAGGGTATTCGAATCACGCCTGAACTTTATGGATTCAGGGTCGTTTTGCAGGATGTCCGTGCCGGCCGGCGCGGGTGATGTTGTGCCGGCGGCATCGACTGAGGCTGCCGGCCCTGCTTTCTTAATGTTCTCTGCGTTTTCCACTATTTCGTGTGTTCTCCACGTTCCGTGTGTATTTCACGTTCCCTTGCGTTTTCCGTGCCCACGCCTTCCGCGCAGGCTCCTTTCGGTGTCAGTTATCCTGTAGATTATACTTCATTGTCGCGAAAGGTGGGCGGGAGGAGTCCGCTTCGGCCCACCCCCACCCGAAGGATTGAGTCATTCGGCAAATAAAAGCTATAATACGGCTATAAAAACCAGCGCCGCGGCGCCTTAAGAGGAACGTCATGTCGAAAAAACATTTCATGGACATCAAGAAGAGCTTCGATACCAAAGACCCAAAGGCGGTCTCTCAGTGCACGCAGTTCGTTGAGGAGTGCCTGAAAGCGCTCGGCACCGACAGGAAGCTTGCCATGAAGTGCGTGCTCCTGAGCGAAGAGATGGCGGTGCAGATGATCCTCCACGCCCCGGAAGAGGGAACATCCCTGGCCGTCCGCGTAAAGAAATCCATCGGCGACGCGGTGATCCAGATAACGTGCGAGGGTGAGTCTTTCGATCCTTTCGCAAACAGCGCGGCAATTCAGGGTGGTTCTGCCAAAGGTGCCGAAAAACAGGGCGCCACCGCCGACACCGACACCGAATCAAGATACGCCATAAGCTCCATCATCATGAAGTCATTGGGCGAGCTGTTCAAGTTCTCGCACAAGGACGGCGTGAACCGTGCGCGCATTGCGACGGGGCAGGAGGGGAAGGCCATGATCATGAGGACCGTGATCGCCCTTCTTGCGGGACTGGCAGCCGGCCTCATATTGAAGTTCCTCGTGCCGGCGGATGTTGCGTCGGGCATTTCGGAATATGCGCTGACGCCCGTGAGAACGATGTTCATGAATGCGCTGAAGATCGTCATTGCGCCAGTCGTTTTCTTCTCGATAGTCACGTGCATCTCGCAGTTCAGGGACCTCTCGGAACTCGGCAGGATCGGCTCCAAGGTCATGGGTATGTACATCACGACGACGGTTATAGCGGTGCTCCTGGCGTCGGGACTTTCTTTCGCGATATCGCCCGGAAAGTTCGGCCAGTTTATAGGGTTTGCGGCAGAGAAAGACACGATCGCAGAGGCGGACACGTCGATCCTCAACACGATAGTAAACATCGTTCCGTCGAACATCGTGCAGCCTTTCCTTGAGGCTGACACGCTGCAGCTGATATTCCTTGCGGTGCTGACCGGCATTGCCGTTGCGGTGCTGGGCAAATATTCAAAGATGCTGCAGGAGCTTCTCGAGGCATTGAACTC